>CENG01032447.1_pt1 | contig 26984 bp, 14 predicted proteins | sample 530131 | NCBI WGS metagenome assembly CENG01 (sample SAMEA2591057, study PRJEB7988) | marine metagenome | biome: marine biome (ENVO:00000447); feature: surface water (ENVO:00002042) layer; material: saline water (ENVO:00002010), including plankton (ENVO:xxxxxxxx) | depth 5 m
GGCATGAGGAAATCGGCGTCAACATTGTGTGAGGCATCGTTTACAATTCCAAATGTCATCGCATCAGCAACAGACTGATTTGGAATGATTTCTCCGATGGATTTGCCACCGCTTCTTGCTGAGCGTATTGAGCGAAACATGCGAACAGGGCCCATTTTGAGGGCAGTCAGGAGTGAAAGTTTTGATTTTTTCTTGTTTAGAAATAGCCAACGAGAAGTCGCTCGGGGGTTGGATTGAGAGAAAACGTCACCAAGGTCAAGATCACTTGCAAGTCTCCAAAATGAGGGATGTGGTCTTGCTGCATTAACCGCAATATCGCATATCCATTCACCTTCCGACCAGGTTTCTATCGTCCCACCGCAACGTTCCGTTTTCTCCAATAGTTCGATTTCAATGTCCGGTCTTTTGGTTGCAATTCTGAAAGCAATTGATAGTCCAGAAAGCCCAGCTCCAACAATAGTCAGTTTAGTTGATTTCGAAAGTTTTGGTCCAACAAGGAGAGGCCGTCGAAGTTCATCGCCGTAACGTACCCAGTCCTCAACGGTGTACAATGAATCACACACCTAGCCAATTGACTGGTTTCTGGAGGACTTTGAGCAATCGTTCCTCCTCAGTACCGACCTCAACTTCATGGCAATATTCCCATCTTGCAGTAAGTGGCAAAGACATCAGGATACTTTCTATTCGCCCATTGGTTGTTAGCCCGAACTTCGTTCCACGATCGTAAACAAGATTGAACTCGACATAGCGCCCGCGACGAAGTTGTTGCCATGCTTTCTGATTCGATGTGTAAGGCATGTCCTTTCTTCGTTCAATGATAGGAAGATAGGCAGAAAGAAATTGACTCGCACAATCGTGTACAAAGTCAAAGCATTCCTGTTTGCTTGAGCCTCGTATATCGTCAAAGAAAAGGCCACCTACTCCACGACTTTCATTACGATGAGGAATATGAAAGTAGGTATCACACCACTCTTTGAAGTGTTTGTAATCTGCTATTGGATGCCGATCACATGCATCTTTGTGGACCTTGTGAAAGTGAACTGCATCCTCTTCGAAGAGGTAGGAAGGTGTCAAATCAGCGCCTCCGCCGAACCACCAACTTCCTTCGATTTCTCCATCTCCACGCTCAAAATATCGATAATTTGCGTGAACTGTCGGAGCCATCGGGTTATTTGGATGGAGGACGAGACTAATCCCTGTAGCAAAAAAATCCAAATCCTTTCCTTCAAGTTGATGTCCACCACCCATCTTTTCAGCTGCTTCCGGACGTAATGTTCCATAGACCACACTGACGTTTACTCCCGCTTTCTCGAAGACGTTTCCTTCAGAGAAAACCCGGCTTCGGCCTCCGCCTCCTTCTTCACGAGTCCACTCATCTTCTCTGTACTCACTGTTGTCGATGGATGAGATGGCTTCGCAGATGGTATCTTGGAGCGCGTGGACCATATCCACCATCTTTTCTCGCATCTCATTCACCTGTGACTGTACGCAACACTGCTTCCACACAGTCGATTTGAGCTCCCGGTGAAAAACCATGCCCCAAATTGAAAATATGCCCGGGTTCGGTCCCAGCATTCTGTAGTACATGTTTCGCAGCTTCTTGTGCAGCTTCAGGAGACCCATGCATTCGTGATGGGTCGAGATTGCCTTGGAAGGCAAATTCTGAACCAAACTCAGCACGATTCACTTTGAGGTCATCTCTCCAATCTAGGGATACTGCATTGATGTCGAGGGTCCGGATTTCATGATGCAAATGCGAACTTCCCTTCGCATAATGGATGAGTGGAACTTGGCGCTTTGCTTTGCTTCGAAACACTTCGATGGCGCGTTCAGTAGCAGGCTTTGCATATTTGCGATAGTCGCTTTCAGAAAGCAATCCAGCCCATGTGTCGAACATCTGTACTGCATCTGCACCCCCATGATTCACTTGGTCAGCCAACAGATCACCAACGGCATCAGCAACACTGAGCAATACTCGCATAGCATCTTCTTGATTTGAGTACACCTTGGCTCGAGTCGAATGGAACTCTTTGTCACCAGTTCCTCCTGCCATGAGGTACATTGAGGTCGTCCACGGACACCCAACAAATCCTAAACGGGCAATATCAGAATTCTCTCCACCAATGGCTCGTAACCCATCTGCCGCCCAAGGCGCATGCTGACGGGCGGAAAATCTAGACCAATCATCAACATCCTCAAATGAGAATGGATCGATACGTATTCCGCCGCCATATTCAACCTCGTATCCAAGGGCAGGAAGTGGGGTAAGAATGTCACTGAAAATGATAGCGGCATCAATGGATTTGTATCGATGAATGGGTTGCATTGTAATGGTTGTACAAAGATCGATGTCCATGCATCGCTCCCAAAATGAATGTTCAGCAGCAAGTGCTCTGTATTCTGGAAGATGACGACCCGCTTGGCGCATGAACCATACCGGCGTGCGGTCAACTGGTTCCAAATTCAGGGCCGAAACGATTCTTTGTTTACCGTTCATCATGACCAATCCAAATTTGACAGGGAATCATCGAGGGCTTCAACAAAACCAAGGATATGCGGCTTCTTGTGAGATGTGGAGAGGAACCCTATCTCATATGCAGACGGTGCAAGCATGTATCCACGCTCGAGTAATTCTCGGTGGACGTCCGCATATAGTTTTCCTGCATCCTTTGGAATGTGATCAGCGCGTATTGCAGGGTCTGCTTTTCCAGGTGAAAACCAAAACAAACTCTCCATACGGACCAACCGCATTGGATAGCCGTGTTTTTCCAAAACCAAACTGATGCGTTCTTCCATGAATGCTCCTAGTTCTTCCAAGTAATCATACGCTTCTTCGTCAAGGAGGTCGAGCGTCTTCGCACCCGCAGCCATCGCAAGCGGATTTCCAGAGAGAGTACCTGCCTGATAAACGGGCCCGAGTGGTGATAACTGTTGCATAATTTCATCTCGCGCACCGTATGCACCGACTGGAAGGCCTCCTCCAATGACCTTTCCAAGCGCAGTGATGTCAGGTGTGACTCCACAAATGTCAGAATAACTCCCATGCTTGAAACGGAATCCGCTAATGACTTCATCAAAGATCAGCAGTGCATCGTTATCATCACACAATGAACGGAGTCGAGAAAGGAATTCATTTCGCTGAACAAGAAGGCCATTGTTCGCAGGGAGAGGTTCGATGACGATTGCAGCGATCTCGTTGCCATGTTCGCGGAACAAAAATTCCACAGCTTCGATGTCATCAAGTGGACAAATCAACGTGGTTGCGACTGTGTCGTTTGGAATACCAGGGCTACTCGCAATTCCAAAAGTTGCAAGACCACTGCCTGATGAGACCATTAGCGAATCGACGTGGCCATGATAACAGCCCTCAAATTTGACCAACAAGTCACGTCCAGTATAACCTCGTGCAAGTCGAACAGCACTCATCACCGCTTCGGTTCCAGAGGATACAAATCGAACTTTATCCATGTGTTTGAATCGCTTTTTGACCTTCTTTGCCAATTCAATTTCGCCAAGATGTGGTGCTCCAAATGAGGTTCCGTTAAGCATTTTTTCGTGTACTGCTCCAATGATTTCTGGGTGAGAATGTCCATGAATCAATGGTCCCCAAGATTGGACAAAATCAACCAAAACATTCCCATCAATATCTGTGACATGAGCGCCAGATGCTTTATCGAAATAAATGGGATTGCCATGAACCGATTTGAAGGCACGGACAGGTGAGTTGACGCCTCCAACAAGGTGCTCGATTGCAACACTGTGCATGTTGTCAGATTTTGTTCGATCCATGGTCTCATCTCACAGCAACCAAGCATTCCGTGCAATCTCGCGTGCGTGGTAGGTTACAACGACGTCAGCACCCGCTCTCTTGAATGATGTCATTATTTCACAGACGACATTCTTTCGAGAATCAAGGTCTGTTGCACTGTTCATGACCATCGAGTATTCGCCACTGACATTGTAAACAGCGACCGGTCTGTGCACCGAATCGGCAACCTTGCGCAAGACGTCCAAATAGGGTAATCCTGGTTTGACCATGATGATATCAGCACCTTCTTCTTCGTCGAGTTTTGCTTCCAACATAGCCTCCCCATAGCCTGAGTTGATATTCATTTGGTGGGTTGAACGGTCACCGAATTCTGGACTTGAGTCTGCGGCGTGACGAAACGGTCCGTAGAATGAGGAAGCGTATTTGACAGAATAGGATAGAACTCCAGTGCTGGTATGGTTTGCTGATTCGAGGGCATTTCGTATGGCTGAGACTCGTCCATCCATCATATCGGATGCACAGACGTAGTCTGCTCCAGCTTCAGCATGTGATACCGCAATCTCACACAGCCGTTCAACGGATGCATCATTCACAATGTGGTCATGTTCGACCAAGCCACAGTGGCCATGATTTGTTGCCGTACACAAGCAAACATCAGTCATGATGACAATCGAATCTCCAAATTCAGCTCTAATTTGCTTGATCGATTCGTGCAAATGGGATGTTGAGTCGGATGCTTTTGTTGCGTGTTCATCTTTCTCAGAGTGGTCCACTACTCCAAATAGCATGATAGCATGAATGCCGTTTTCTGCATCCTTTCGAATTGTTTCAAGTAGGACATCAACCGATTGCTGGTGAATGCCTTTCATCCCGGTTATAGGCGTATCAACACTCGAACCTTGAACAACAAAGTGAGGTTGAACGAGAGACTTCAACGAGAAGTCGCCAAACAAGAGTTCCCTACGTGCTTCTGTCCAGCGATTGATGCGCGGCCTTGTCTTCATGTTAGCTTCTCCTGTTACGATTCCACCATTGTGTTAGATATTCTGTTGTTGGACCCTCAAGGACAGAAACATTGCAATTTTTGAAGTGTTCAAGTGAGAGGATTGTTTTCTTCGTGTTGTTTCCCATACAAATAATCTCATCTGGAGTCGCAAGGCCATTTTGGGCCCATGATACGGCTGATGAGGAAGAGGAAATCAGCAGAACGTCATCGGGTAGTACGGTCGTTGGTTCAACTTCTTTTGCTTTGTTTTCATAACCTATCCAATCCAGGACATCATAACCTGCGCCTTCGAGTTGATTTACAAAATCTCTTGGTGCGACACTGGAGCGAGGAACAAGCAACTTTGTTCGTGTGTCGATGTTAGAACAAATGTAATCTGAGAATTCCATCGAATTCCTGGCCTTTGCACAAATTGCAACGGTTACTCCTCGTCGGAAACATGCTCTTGCGGTTCCTTCTCCAATCGCAACCCACTTGATTCGAGCAATATCCGGGTTTGATTCGGCAGCAAGAATAGCACACTGTGCCGAGAATGGCGAGGTGAGTACGAGATATGGCCAATCTCGTTTTGATTTGTACTGCGTTAGGAAATCACGAGGCCAGTCATCGAGATTTGGCTGAAGATCGATGACGGAGAGGTTGGTCATTTCGATACCGTTGTTGGCGAGGACCATGGAGATGCGATTTGAGTTTAGCGTCGAGATGAATTTCGGCCCCTCAATCGTTTCTTTTGCAACAGGTGGCTCTTCGCGGGGTAATTCAAGTTCAAAATTTTCAAATGGACCGTTGTATGTAAAAATAGAATACTCACGCCCCTCACAAAATCTCACTCTCCAGTTTTTTGGAGAAATGCGAACCATGAGGTTTTCACCTTGAGCTTCGATTCCTGCTGGGTAAAGGCATCCACCTCCTGCCATCTGGAGTATGGTACGTTCCCGAAGAACGTTAGCTTCAGTTGGTGCATGGTTGAGGATGTTTCTCAGATCGCTCAATTCCTGATATCGCTCTGATTTGCAATGTATACAGACTGCGCCTTGACCGGGTGCTGTTGGCCAGTCATCTGAACGGATTCGATAGGCAGTGAGATTCTCATTTTGTTCATCAAGAACACCGGTGGAGCGAAGGCGCTTAATTCCGGATTCGGCCAAAATCAATGCTTCAACCCGTTCTTCGAGCAATCGCTCAATTCTTGTTTCAACATGTCCACGAACAGAGAGTGGAATGAGATCGGGGCGTTGGCTCAGGAGGAGAGATTGCCGCCGACCGGAAACAGTACCAAAAGTCGAACCATGTTCGATTCTATCAAGCACATCCGTGAGTGATGTGCTTGCATTACTATCCAGAACTTCGTACAATGATGGGTCGCCGTTTTGGTGTTTAAACAAAATGAGGTCGGAAGTTACATCGCGTTCCATATAGGCCAAATTACGAACCAAATCATTTGCTTCTGTCGGAACATCTTTGCTTGAGTGAACTGCAATATCAACGAGACCTTTCACCAATTGTTCATCAATTAAATGTATGAACTGGCCTACAGCAGAGGACAAATTCCCCCCTAAACTCCGGTCACCCATAGACTTGAATTGGATAATTTCAGTCTCGATGCCAGCCTCTTGGAGCGCTGATGCGACGGACCGGGCTTGCCACATTGCAAGATTGGATGAGCGGGTTCCAATTCGAATCGGCATGTCTCCTCCAGATTCAAACGACTGCTGTCAATTTGCGAATGGATGTCTCGATGTCGTGAGATACTTCTGCCAATAAGTCGCTGTTCAAATTACGATTTGTGTTGTTGACATATTCCATTAATTCCGAAATGTAAAACGATCTGTTTTGCTGACAAATCCAAGTTGCTATCTCACGGGCGAATGCCCCCAGTTGTGGGATTTCCTTCTCATGGGCTAATAATGACGACTCCCAAGTAGCCGACAATTCTTCCATATGGCCGTAAATGAATGCTCTGAATCGACCTTCATTTTTGTTTGACAAAGCTTCCATATAACGAGTCTGAATGTTTACAATAAGCTCGTCACCTTTTTGCATCAATGTTGTGTATTCTGAATGATCGATGTTCCTGGCAACTTGAATCCAATGCTCCATCCCAAGCAGGTTTTGCCCGTTAGAAATTCCATTTTGTTCAATGGATGGGGGCCAAGAGAAATCAAGCACTGTGGCTTCCCCAGTGATTGGAAGTGGATTGTTTTCAGTGTAGGCTGGTGATTCGCAACGCATTGTTGAGATGACGATGTCGGCCGCATGGGAGTTGTCCTCCAAATCACTGTAAGTGATCATTTTGCAACCTTCTGCTAAGTCTGTATCTCGAGTAGCAGATTCCTGTGGGTTTCTGGATGCGACTATGATACTGCTTTGTCCTAATTCTTGGAGTGCTTCAACAGCCTTGCGACCCATTTCTCCAAATCCTAAAACAACGCATTGTGCATCTCCTTTTTGCGCCAAGATGTCTTCGAGTGAGGATGTGCCCAGATTTAACATCGATTCGGTAGAGCTGGTGTAACCCAGTTCCTTACGAATAGATCGTGTGGCTGAGATGACGTGTTCAAAGAAAGCAAGATTGAATGTACAGATGAGATTGTTCTCTTTATGGAAGTTAATGGATGCTCTGAATTGCGACATGACCTGCAGTTCACCGACCATAAATGAATCCAATCCACTACATATTTTCACAAGATGCCTCCACGCATCGGACCCTATTGTTGTCTGGAAGGGAATATTTTCTAGTTCCGTTACTTCTGATATACCCGATGCGAGTTTCGCAGGCTCAATATCGAATCCAACGTAGAGCACTCTGTTGCATGTCGAAAATTCAAACACTTCAGAATTGACTGCTTTACTTACTTGTTGTATGAAGGAAACCCGTTCAGACAAGTCTAATCCTTCAGTTGTGAGACGTTTTGCAACATTGATGTTGTTTGAATCGAATTTGAGCGATAGGAGACAAATTTTGCCACTCATTTTCTCTCTGCTTACATGTTCAGAATTGGGACGCATGCTTGTCGCAAGTGCTTCCAATTCAATCAAGAAGTCAGACATAAGTCAACCCGCCTTATTCAACTCACAAAACATGACTATACAACACTTTGTTAACGATTTTATGCACAGAGAATGCGAAGTTCATTTCGTATTCTACGAAACCATCGTTCACATCGAGTGGATTGCATGACCAAGTGTGGCCAGTACACCCTCATGAGTCATTTCTGTCATGGTTGGGTGAGCGTGTATGGTTTGGGCAATGTCTTCAAGGAGTGCGCCCATTTCAATAGCTAATGTCCATTCTCCAACGAGTTCGCTGATGTGGGTACCAACTCCTTGGATGCCGAGGATTCGATGATCGTCCTCTCGAGCAGTTACCCGAATAAATCCAGCCGTTTTCTCTGCTTCTTGAGTCAGAGCCCGTCCATTCGCTGCAAGCGGGAACTTGCCTGTAATCACAGGGTGTCCTGCCTCCTTTGCCTCATCAGGTGAAAGACCAACTGATACAACCTCTGGCTCTGTGAAGACGATAGCAGGAACTGCTGCAGGTTCGTATACTCGGTTTTCACCAGCAAGAATTTCTGCAACCATCTCGCCTTGGAATGAAGCAACGTGAGCAAGCATTTCACCCAAATCACAAACGTCTCCAATCGCATAAACACCTTTCATGTTGGTTTCACACTTGTTGTTGACTTTCACAAAACCGCGTTCATCAAGAGCAACTCCCGTTGGAGAAAGTGCAGCACTCATCGGCCTCCGGCCTACGGTTACGAGAACCTTGTCGACCGTGAGTCGTTCCGGTTCTGTACCTTCTCCAGCATCTTTTGGAGTATAGAGGAGATCGACGCTTCCATCCTTGTTTTCATCAATTCCTTTTGCGAAAACCTTGGTGTGAACGGCAATTTTTTGTTTCTTGATGGCTATTTCGAGTGGTCGTCGAAGTTCCTTGTCGAAAATTGGGAGTACAGAATCCATCGCTTCGACAATCGTAACTTCACTACCTAGCATTCGGAACGTGATTCCAAGTTCAAGTCCAATGTAGCCTCCACCTACAACAGCGATCCGCTTTGGTAATTCTTGCAGCGATAGAGCTTCCTTGGATGAGATGACGTGTTCACCATATTTCATGAAGGGTAATTCGATTGGAATCGACCCATTTGCAAGAATGACGTTTTCGGCCTGAATAAGCAACGCGTCTTTGCCTTTGCCGACCTTTACTGTCTTCGCATCTTGGAATTCTGCCCAACCGTTGACAAGTTCAACACCTGCGTTCTTGAGGAGTGCCTCAACACCCTTATTCAGCCGATCGACGATTCCATCCTTCCAAGCAATCGTATTTTCCATTTTGAGTTCAGCAGGTCCGGGGATGCTGATTCCCATGTGGCCACCTTTTTTCGCATGGTCTGCAAGTTTGTGGAACGTATGGGCAGCATGTATGAGCGCCTTCGAAGGAATACATCCGCGAATGAGACATGTGCCTCCAGCCCTTTGACCTTCAACAATGACGGCATCCATTCCAAGTTGACCTGCACGAATCGCAGCGACATAACCTCCAGGGCCTGCTCCAATAACCAAAACTTTGCAATTACGAGTTTTCATCAAAACACCTCACATGAAGATGGTTGCTGGGTGTTCCAGCATCGACTTGAGAAGTTGAACAAGGCTTGCACCGTCATGGCCGTCCACAACACGGTGATCCCAAGAAGATGAGAGGTTCATGATGCGGCGAACTTCAACGCGGCCATCGATAACGACCGCACGGTCCTTTGCATTGTGAACGCCAAGAATCCCAACTTCAGGCTTGTTGATGATTGGGGTTGCACCGAGACCACCCATTCGACCGAGGCTTGTGATGGTGAAGGTTGAACCCGAAAGTTCGTCAACCCCTGCTTTTCCATCCCTTGTCGCTTGGGTAATTCGTCCCATTTCTGCAGCGGCCGTCCAAATGTCCATTGCTTCGACATGCTTGACAACAGGTACGTAGAGTCCCCTGTCGGTTTGGGTTGCGATACCGAGGTGGATGGCTTCGTGTCGAGTGACAACACCTGCGTCATCGTCAAAGAGAGCGTTGCATTCAGGACGTTGACCAAGTCCCTTCACGAGTGCAAGCATAATGAACGGCAAGTAAGTAAGCTTAGGTGCACCTTCTGGCCGAGTTGCATTGAGATGCTGACGAAGAGCTTCAAGTTCGGTAACGTCGACTTCTTCAAAGTAAGAGAAGTGAGCAATGGAACTGTAGGATGCCATCATTGAATCTGCAATCTTTCGTCGCAATCCAATGACCTTGAGTTCCTCGGTTCCAGTCTTGGCAACCTTGCTTGAACTTCCCATTGGCATGGATGATGATGCTCGTGATGCTCCACCGCTGAGGTGAACATCAAGATCAGCATGAGTAATTCGTCCCGCTGGGCCTGATCCAGCGACATGATACAAATCAACTCCAGCAGCACGTGCACGTTGTCGAACTGCAGGGCTTGCAAGTGGTTTTGTACCAGGTGCTCGTTCAACAACCGGTCCCGCTACAGCAACAGGGGCTGGTTCAGGCGCAGGTGTTGGTTCTGGAATTGGTTCAGGAGTCGGTTCTGGAGCAGGCTCTGCCTTTTCTTCAACAGAGGGGGCAGGTTCACTCGCAGTAGCGTTTCCGTCGCCTTCGACTTCGAATTCGATACAAACGACTCCTACAGGGAGGATATCTCCCGCTTCTCCGATAATGTTCGTAACGGTTCCATCGCAAGGTGCTGGAATTTCGACTGTGGCTTTGTCGGTCATGACCGATAGAATTGGATCATCTTCCTTGACGGTATCACCAACCGCAACCATCCATTCCACAACTTCGCCTTCGACGACGCCTTCTCCGATATCTGGTAATTTGAATGCAAATGTTCCCATGTTTATTCCTCCTGTGTTTTCTTTATTGCTTCAGCGATGCGCTGAGGACTAGGCAGATAATCCCATTCCGTCGTATGCGGAAATGGTGTGTCCCATCCAGTGACACGTTGAATTGGTGCTTCGAGGTGATAGAAACATCGCTCTTGGACCGATGCGCTCATTTCAGCTCCGTATCCACTGGTTTTTGGAGCCTCGTGAACGATGACACATCGTCCTGTTTTCTTGACGGAATTAACAACTGTGTCACGGTCCCATGGTACTAAGGTCTGTAAATCGATTAACTCACAATCGATTCCAGAATCTTTGATCGCTTGTTCCGCAACGTGAACCATGGTTCCGTAGGCAATGACAGTACATGCCGATCCTTCTTGAACAATTCGTGCTTGTTCGAGCGGGACAGTGTAGTGGTCCTCGGGAACATCAGCATCAGGGTGCCCATTCCATGTTGGAACGTTGTGAGGGTCTCCGTAGAACGGTCCTCGATAGCATCGCTTTGGTTCAAAGAATATCACAGGGTCGTTGCATTCAATTGAGGAAAGAAGCAACCCTTTGGCATTGTATGGCGTCGAGCAATAGACGACTTTCAACCCAGGGGTGTGCGTAAATTGTGCTTCAGGAGACTGAGAGTGATGATGCCCACCCTTGATGCCCCCACCAGCAGGGGTGCGAAAGGTTACAGGTGCAGAGAATTCTCCACCAGAGCGGTGTCGAAGTTTTGCAATCTCGTTGACGATTTGGTCGTACGCTGGGAAGATATAATCTGCAAATTGAATCTCAGCAACTGGGCGCAACCCGTTAATTCCCATTCCCATTGCAATTGCAGCAATACCACCCTCGGCAAGTGGGGAGTCGAACACACGGTGGGGCCCGAACTCGTTTTGAAGACCTTCTGTCACTCGGAAAACACCTCCGAAATATCCTACATCTTCTCCAAAGATAACGACATTTGGATCTTCTTTCAATGCAATCGAAAGAGCAGAATTGAGTGATTTAATCATGTTCATGTCGGTCATGATATCACTTTCCTAGTTCCTCTCGTTGCTCTTGGATGTGCCAAGGAACGCTCTCGTAGACTTCTGTGAAAATGGTTGATGCCGGAGGGTATGGTCCAGAGGCTAGATCACCAAATTCACATGCTTCTTTGTATGCAGCCATGACTTCGTCGTCAATCTTCTGCGCTAGTTTCTCATGCTTCTCGTCATCCCATTCTCCAGTGAGAATCAGATGTTCCTTCAAGCGTTCAATTGGGTCGCCACCCGGCCAACAAGATGCTTCGTCATTTGGACGATATGCGGATGGGTCATCAGAGGAAGAGTGTGCTCCTGCACGATAGGTATAGACCTCGATGTGCGATGGTCCTAAACCTGCACTTGCACGATCACGAGCCCATTTTGTAACACTGTAAAGCGCCAAGAAGTCGTTTCCATCAACTCGGAATGAGGGAATGTCGTATGCAAGGCCACGCTCTGCAAAAGTACGTCCCCCAGTTGCCAGATTTGCATGGGTCGAAATTGCCCATTGGTTATTGACAACGTTGAGGATGACTGGCGGCTTGAAGGTGGATGCAAAATTGAGTGCGTAGTGGTAATCTCCCTGAGCGGATGTTCCATCACCGAGCCATGAAATGCAGACCTCGTCTTTTTCTTGATAGGCGCTTGCCATGGCAACGCCTACGGCTTGAGAGAATTGAGTTCCCACAGGAGATGAGATGGAAATGAATCGCCCTTCTTTGTAGGTGTAATGGACTGGCATTTGTCGTCCGCGAACGTTGTCTTCTGTGTTTCCAATACAGTGGCAAATCATGCTGACCATGTCACGACCGCGAACGAATTGTGCTCCAGGTTGACGGTATGAAGGGAAAATCCAATCTTGGTTTTCGAGTGCCATTGTTTGCGCAATCGCTACGGCTTCTTCACCGAATGATCGCATGTAGAATGAAAGTTTTCCAGTTCGTTGCATCTTAATCATTCGGTCATCGAAGATGCGAAGTCGCATCATGTATTCAAGACCTTGAATCAAATCACTTGAATCGAGTTTTGGATTCCATTCGCCTTTTGCTTCACCTTTGTCGTCAAGGACTCGGATCAAACCGCGTGCATGTGGAGCTGTATCGTCCGATGATGCTGTCGCAGGGTCTGGGCGCCACAAATCGCCAGGTTGTTCTTTGAATTTTTTTCCGAAGTCCGCTTCTTCTCCAGGTCGGAACGGAGGCATTCCAATGGTGTAAGGTGCCGTTGTAGCCGTCAAACGTTCCGTCATTGTTCCACCTCACCATGACTCGGCATTAAGGGATGTTGGTTCGTTGGTCTGGGCTGAACCAAGACATAGGCTCCTGGCATTTCTTCGGAGTTGGTTTCATCGAGCGTTTTCCTCATCAACAATCCTGCTTTGTAGGACGAACGCACCAATGGGCCGCTCGCAACACCGGCGAAGCCCATCTCAATGGCCTTTTGAGCCCAGATGTCGTAGAGCTCTGGTTCCGGGAACCGATCGACTGCGAGATGATTCTTTGAAGGTGCAAGGTATTGACCAATCGTTAACAAATCCACTCCAGCTTCTCGAAGCAAGGACATTGATTCTATGATTTCTTCATCGGTCTCTCCAACGCCAACCATCAACGACGATTTCGTTAACATGTCTGGACGAAGGCGTTTTGCTTCTCGTAAGATGGAGAGCGATTGGTCGAATGAGGCCCTTGGGTCGCGAACAACAGAATCAAGGCGTGGCACGCATTCTACATTGTGGGCAAACACGATGAGTGGGCTATTGTGAAGCAAATGCGCAAGGTCTTCCAAATCTCCTGCCAAATCCGAACAGAGGAGTTCCAAGGTCACCTCAGGGCAGCGCTGAGCGACTTCAGCGAGACATTTCTTGTAATGATCTGCGGCAGAATCATCCAAGTCGTCCCGATTCACGACAGTGATCACAGCATGACGTAAATTCATTGATGCCACTGCATCAGCAAGATGTTGTGGTTCATCGTCGTCAAGTGGAGGTGGCGTCTTTCGAGTACCGACCGCGCAGAATCGGCATCCGCGTGTGCATTCCTTGCCAGCAATCATGAATGTAGCATCACCGCTCGACCAACATTCGTGGATGTTTGGACACCTTGCTTCTTGGCAAACAGTATGAAGTTGGTTGTCCTTAACAGCATCCATCGTCTCGTTGAACATGGCTTGCTGTGAGCCTGACGGCAACGTTGTACGGAACCATGCCGGCAGACGAGGGCGTGCTGCTTTCTGGCTTGCCATTTTCAGATTTTTTGCCAACGTCCGCCCCCCTTGTTCACTCCGACATGAATGAACATCAAAAAGGTAAGCAGGACATGAAAAGGTAGGTTTGCATGCATACGAGCATATATGAGTAAGAAAGAGGAGCCGATTCTGTGTCAGCCAAGGTGTGTTTCGTTACTGGGAGTGCCCGACGTATTGGGGCTTCCATCATTCGAAAGTTCGCAGAAGAAGGCTATGCTGTTCTCATCCACGTTTCGTCATCAATCGATGCGGGCAATGAACTAAAATCTGAGTTGATTAAAAAAGGGATGCAAGCCGATCTGGTGCAAGCTGATTTGTCCGATGAATCACAGACCTCCGATTTAATTTCACGTGTTTCAGAACACTCCTTTACTCAACAGAGAGGAGGAATAGACGTGCTCGTCCACAATGCATCTGTTTACGAACAAATCCCAATTTCTAAGTTGAATCTTGAAGCAATGCGATTCCTCAATCGATTGCACGTAGAAGCTCCGTTGCAATTGTCACAAGGATTCCATCATCTCCTCTCGTCCGTTCAAGGGTCAATCGTTGCCCTCACCGACACTTCTGCAGGAAAGGCGTGGAGCGAATTGTCGCACTACACTTCGAGCAAAGCAGGTCTACGCCAGTTGATGTTCAATCTCGCCGGAGAGTTTGCACCCCATGTTCGAGTCAATTGTGTTGCTCCAGGTGCGATACTTTCCGCAGATTGGGAGCAGGAACATTTTGACAACATTGTCAAGACAATTCCTCTTCGTCGTTCAGGAGAGCCAAGCGATATTGCTGGAGCGGTCTATTTCTTTGCCAACTCGCCCTACTTGACAGGACAGGAATTGTTTGTTGACGGTGGTTGGGGCCTCAACGCTTCGTAACAGTTTCATACATGCTCCAAGTCCGATGAACATCGAGGTGGCTGAGGTGGTCAAAGGCGCCGGGCTTAAGATCCGGTCCCAGATGGGTTCGAGGGTTCAAATCCCTCCCTCGATACCAAAAACAGCTTAAATTAACGTAAATTGTCTGCACAATTCATGCAAAACCGTTTAACACCTGCTCTCTTCGCATGATGTGAGGGATGTTGTGTTCATGTCTTCCAAGCGATTCGTATTTGCTGTTCTCTTCTCGCTGTTGATTGCTACAGTTCCCCTTGAACATTCAGAGGAGAGTCTTTTCGAAGATGTACGAGAGCCACTCCAAACATCTGGCGATCTCGAGGATTACGAACTTTATCTCGACCGTGATCGGAATGATGAGGGGACTGAACTCGATTTTACAACAATCGAGCCAGCGGGGAATAACCTTGAGGACTCCATATTAAATAACGGTATCAAATTCTACACGAACGAACTTCTTTCCGATCTGACCATTCATGGTAAGTCTGGTAACACCGCACGGATTTTTGCGTTCATGCAATTTGAAACGTCAGACAATGCAACTGCTGATGTTACTGTCAAACTCTTCGCAGGAGATTCCTTAATCGAACAACACACTGAAGTCATTGATGGACCGAGGTGTGGTGGCTTTTTCGGTGATTGTGCTTGGGCAGGGTATCAAATCGACCTCGACTTGGATAACGATGGCGATACAATCTCCAGCGGCGACAAAATGAGAATGGAAATAAGCGCAACTGCATCTTGTGAAGATTCAGGACAGGGCGTTTTTTCGTCGTGCAATGTCAATCTGGCCTACGGTGGAAAAATTGGTAATGGATTTTCAAGAATGGAATTTAGAGCAAACGCATTGTCAGATTCTCAAGTCAAAATCCACGAGGAAGGAGACGGCTGGAGTGAAACAGAAGTTACGGAATGGTCCCCAACACACCGAATTGAGAACCGTAAAATGCAATTTACCGTCGATGTTCGGGATGCATTTGGACGAAGTGATATCGATTCGATTGAATTGTATTTGTACACACCAAGTAGGGCCAGCACGACATTCTCGAAAGAATTTGGAAACAATGAATTGAAACTCGATAATGACGGTTTGGTTGGAAATGTTACCTTTACGTATCCTTCGGGTATTGACAGCGGTGAGTATCCACTGGAACTTGTCATAACAGATGTTCAAGGTCACGTGATTGTCTACGACCACCCTGAAGGGGTCACCTTCCTCGAATACGATGTGTTCCTTAACTTCCCTCCGAATCAGATTCCTAAATTGCTCGTTGCTCCGGGTCAAACCTCATCGGTTGAGTTTTCCCTTCTGCATACAGGGTCAGTAGCCTCCGACCTTCGGGTTGAATTGGAGCTTCAGCAATCATTGCCTTCAGGTTGGTCCGATCCAAACTGGGACAGCCCTGGCGGATACACATTGAGTGGAGGTGGCTCCAGTGCCAGCCCACTGTTAACCATTCAGGCTCCTGAAGACCTTAGTTCGATTGCTGACAACTATCAGATTATTGTAGAAGCATATGCATACGCTACAAGCGGTGCTGACAGCGGATCACAAGTTCGTTTGGTATCTCTTGCTGTAGACGTGGAAAAAGTCAACCAATTCGGACCTCCACAAATCGATGTTTACGAAGATGTCGAACAACAAAAACAAATCTTTGATTCCGACCGTATTGATCTTTACAACGAGAATTTGTCACATTACATCGATTACGACAAAGTTGGTGATTTCTATCTGAGTATCAGCAATGTAGGATTTGACGATGATAGCTATCGAATTCGCATTCAAGAAATTCCAGTTGCCTGGAGTTTGAAGTTCATCATCAATGGAACTGGAACTGAACTTACTGAGCAAGGAATTGATTCGCTAACTCCAGTCGTCTATCAGGGCGAAAAATTAGTACTTAAGGTCGAAGTTTACCCTCCGTTTGAACGCGATGCTGTCGATATCGGACTCATCCGATTAAGCGTCACTTCCGACAACAGTGTCGATGAAGTCTTTACGACTCCAGTGGCATGGACTGTACATCGTACCTTTGGAATTGTAGGGGAAGTTATTTCCGATTCAGATGGTGGTACATTGGGTCAAATCGGACCTGTTTCTCCCGGTTCGACAGTGAAATACAACGTTCGGATTACAGATTCTTCTGACGATGCAGGCACCACAAATTGGGTCATCAAAAATCCAGCCGCACTTCAGCGCAACATTGACAACGATCCCGGATATGCAACATGGATGTATGAAATCACGGACATTGAAGGCAACATTGCACTCGTTGCGCCTCTAACTGGCGGCCAATACTTCGACATCGAAGTCGAAATCACAATACGACAGCAGGTTGAAGCCGGTATGCACGTTGTGTATCTTCAAGTAGCCGAGGAATCCGACGGAGAAGATGACCCTCGATACTTTGATCTTCCATTAACCATCGAAGTTGATGAAGAAGTGATTCCAGGAAATCTCATTGTCGAGCAAAAATCCCAAACAACTCGAGTTGGTGCGGGTCAAACCGTTGAGATTGAGTATCGTATCGACAATTTGAACAATGTCGAAGTTGACGTCATTATTTCTGTAAAAGCTCCTGATGGCTGGGATGCTACCCTTGATGACGGTGAGATTATTCCGTTTACACTCGATGCATTCTCTTCAGATGACTTTACGATGCAAATTACTGCACCTGACAAGGTCAAGAACGGCGAACTTGTTGAATTTGAACTGACAGTTACACCAACCAGTTATCAAGAATGTACAGACAATCTCTGTTACATCCAAAAGCCATCCTTCACCTTCAAGACCGAGAGTTCAGGGTTAATCAATTCCATTATGAGCGAACTCGAGGACCCTGAACCAACAACAGTCGTTCTCTTGCTCTCAGTTCTTGTTTTGGCAGGGTTTGGATTGTACCGAAGAGGTCAACACAAAATGAAGGCGAAAATGTATGCTTCAATGGTTGAACCAACCACAATGCAGCCAGAATCTGATGAAGAAGTTGAGGTTGATGATTTTGCAGAAGAAGAGGATTTGTCCGAAGAGACGGACGACATTGAATTGGAACTGATTGATATCGAATCGATCGAAGATGAATCGTAGTTTGTATGAACAACGTACCATTTCCCTTATGTGCTATTGTGACCACCATAACCCATGATTGATGCGGGAACGCTGAAGATTGGTCCTTCTGGCGCAATAAAACTTGACCGTTCACAGCGCAGAACTACAGCGCAGTCTATCTTTTTGGTTGTCTTGATGGTTCTTTCAACATTGACCGCTATTGATTTCGTAACCGAAGAGGTTAGCGCAGCATCAGATTTGGACGGTGATGGGCTTACCTACGGTCTCGAATACTTGATCAACACGGCCGCAACAGACTGGGATTCTGACAACGATGGTCTACCTGATGGATGGGAATGGAAGTATGGTCTTGACCCACTCTCAGCAAACGGAGGCGACGGAGCAGTCGGTGACCCTGACGGAGATGGCATGTCAAACTTGCAGGAATATTCCTACTTACAACCTCCAAGCTGGGACAATCCAACAACAACCGGACTTCTTGACAACGGTGTATGGTGGAATGGAACAATTCCAGTCAACGATTGGAACGAAGAGGACTCCATGCAATTCAACCAACCAAATTGTGGCGATACTGGTAGTGATGGACAGGGTAACACAATTTTGTGCGATGAAGATCCTGTTGGAAACGTCTGTGCGAATGGGTTTGACGACGACAAGGATGGTCAATTGGATGGATCAGATTCAGATAACGACGGTGATGCTGATTGTTCTTCTGATGACGATGATGGAGATGGTCTTGTAGACGAAGATCCAAACGGCTGGGATACTGACGGAGATGGAATGCCAGATGGCTGGGAAGCCGCAAACGGTTTGAACGCAACGAGCCCATCAAACGCAGACGGGGCAAATGGAGATCCAGACGGAGATGGACTGACCAATCTCATGGAGTATGTCAACCCCTCATGGACGACCACATGTGCTGGTGTGCCTTGTTTCCGGCAAGGGCCGAATGGGGTGCCAACCGAGACAGTCTCCCCGTGTGACCCAGTCCAAGGCATTGGCCCAGGTGCTTGTGCGACTCTTACCGCAGAAGTCGATGGCATCACTTCAACAAATCCACAGGATAGCGACTCGGATAACGATGGACTCAATGATTCCTATGAGGCACTCACTCTATTGACCGATCCTACCAGTTCGGATACTGATGGCGATGGAATTCCAGACGGTGTCGAGATTTCTAGCGCATATGGAAACCCTGCACAATCTTCAGACCCTCGCAACAACAATACCGATGGCGATGCCTTCGACGATGGTGATGAAGATTCAAACGGTAACGGGATTTTAGATCCCGGGGAAACCGACCCTACCCGGCGCGAAGATTCAGGTGATGAAGACAACGACGGAATTCAGAATTGGGAAGAAAATCTCACCTGCACTGAATGGGATGTTGCTGATACAGACTTTGGAGGTATCAATGACGGTGACGAGCGAAATGTGAGTCATGGAACCGATCCATGCGACTCACTCGTGAACTTTGCCACCACCTTCACTTCTTTCAGTGGCGCAAATCAACTCTTCCTAGCAGATGCAAGCGGATTCAATCCAAACGGTGGTTTTGGTTATTACAATAATTCTGGAACTTATACAACCTTCAGTTATCTTTCTGCTTCGCTGACGAGTAATGCTCTCCTGGGTGTTTCACCAGCACCGATTGGCACCCCGGCTATTGAGAGTAGAAACGGTTCATTCTGCCATACGGAAGCAACACAAGATGGCTCGATTGCAACCACTCGAACTTATTGTGATGACGATTATACGGATGGCGACGGAGATGGGCTTGCAGATTGGGAAGAATTACTTGGCACCTACGGATGGTTCTCTAATCCTACTCTTGCAGATACGGATGGAGATGGTGTCAATGATTTCGACGAAGTGTTCGATAATACCGATCCGACTGAGCCTTGTTTCAATACCTTAGATCCCGATGGCGATGGTATTAATTCATTTTTCGAAAACACTACTGGCTGTAATTTAGCATTTATTGGAATCACGAATGGTTCCACAGACATATGGGTTACAAATTACCAATCCGTTGATACCGATAACGGGGGCGTTGATGATAGGACCGAATATTTTGACAATACGAACCCTGAAAACGATCCTTCTGACGATCTTTTACCTGAGGATTTTGATAATGACGGTATACCCGATGCTGTTGAAAACATTACAGGTTCTGATTGGAGAAATCCAGATACGGACGGAGGTGGGATGCTCGATGGCGAGGAGTGTCCCCAACAATTCTGGTTGTTCAATTGCGTTGGCGCTCCGTTTGACATCTTTGACCCGAGAGATGACATTCCACAAAACGATGTCATTTTCTGGGCGAATAACACAACAGGTGTGGTCGATTTCGGAATCGAAAAATATTGGAGAACGTACACGAATGATATTCCTACAGGAAGTTCCTTTGCGCACGATGACTCAGTGCACCCATTGACCGAAGTAACTACTCCATTTTCGAATTTCTCACAAATGGCGAGCACAAGCTTTGCAAATGATACTGTGATATGGCAAATCAATTACAACTTCCCAGTTGACGGCGGAGCAATCACGCTTCCTGCCTACACAACGAACATCTCATTTTGGGCAGATTCCGCTGCGTCTCTCTCAAGAACCAACGATACTCATCGATACGAAGTAGAGGGAGGTTCTATCGAAGAAATCATCGTTCAGCAACCAGAATACTTCTTTGACTGGAGCACTCTCGCTAGCACGAGTATTCCTGGTCAGGGCTTCCCATATGAGACTGCTCTACCAAGTCATTATACTGATTTGAATGACCCTCGTTCGATTGTATTCAATATCACGAATGCCGTCATTAACGAAGCAACGGCCGTCAATGCATATGATCAAGCATTCGCACTCCAGACCTTCTTGCAAGATGGGAATGCAACAACAGAATTCAAACTGAACTTCGATGGCTCTGGCCTAGCAAGTGATGGAGATTTGGCTCAATTTATCCTCGAAGACGCAAACGAAGGTACCTGTGCAGAATTTGCCACGACATTCGTTACTATGGCTCGGGTTGTAGGACTCCCTGCTCGACTTGTTAGCGGATTTAAGGGCGGTGATTGGACTGGAAACGGATACGCCGTTGGTGCTCAGCACTTGAGAACCTGGGGCGAAGTACGTCTTCAACAATCGTCCTCATCCGGTGGATTAGATTTCGGCTGGGTGCCATTTGACCCATGTCCAGAAGCAGCTGAACTTGATGTGCAAAACGTAGTCTACTCACCAGATAATTTTGACCGTGATCTTTCCGCAGGCACAATATCCATTTCCGGAAATCTCCTGTACCTCGAAAACCAAACCGCGATTGAACAGCAGTCTATCCGTGCATTCCTTGTCCCCCTTGTTGATGCGTTTAACGGCGTTTCAGGTCTAAACTCTGCTGAACGTTTGATCGAATTTAACGTTACAGACTCAAATGGATTCTTCGACATTCAAGGACTTCCGATTGAGATTATTGAACCGGGATTCGGCGCTATAATGCTCGAAGTAGAGGAGAAGGGTTACGTTGCGGGGCGAACCATACTCACGCCAAACTCATCTTCTACAGGAGCAGCCAATTCGTGGTGGATCAACGTCACCGATGACGCAACAGTCAATCACACTTCTCCTAGTGCAATCAATGCTCCAATCGTGGGGGCTGGTGCAACGACAATTATCGAAGGGTTCATCGGTTACGAACAAGAACCCTTCAATGACGCATTCTTAGTCGTGAATTCAACAGTTTGGCTGTCCTTCAATTCCGCAGTGAATGGGGCACAGAACATCTCAACACAGGTCAATCCATCAGGAACATGGGCTATCGAACTTACCTTAGACGAACTTGAAACGAAGACAAACGTAAGCGCTACATTAGGATACGACGGGTGGGTGCAAACCCAAGACGGAATAACAGCTCCAACATATCATCTTAGGCCAACTCAGACATCAATCACGTTGGACATACGAGATGCACCCAATCTCACAGCAACACTTGAAGGTCCTGGTGTCAATTCCAGCCTCCTCCTACTTGACGATAACATCTGGGTAAACGGAACTGCGTTGACCATTGGTGCAACGCCAGTTAGCATGGCCGGTAGTTTGTCCCTTTCGATAAGAGAGAACAACAGCGGCGAAGTATGGACTGAAATTTTCAACCAATCCGTTAACGGAGCATTCAGCATACAACATTTCCTCAATGCATCAGATGTACCTGTTGCATCAGGCCTTCTTGAGGTTCGTTTACGATTCTATCCCGTTCTTTACGAATCAACAGATGATGCAAATTTATCGACAGCAGATCTCTATTCCCTTATTGGTCTCTTAGAATTTGAAGTACTAGCAACCCCACAGTTGCGAGGTGAATTTACCAATGTTCTGGTTCAAATTTCTGACCATAGGGGCGTAGAAGTGGGTCTTGTTGTACCGGGAGATTACTCATTCAGTTTTGATGGGAATTGGGTGAACACCACTTCTGATCCTGACTCATCCTTGATCACCCTATTCTGGCCACTTGACTCAAATCTAAAGCCAGGCGATTACGATTTCGATATTCAGTACAATGGTTCTTTCCTTTATCAGCCAGGTGTTGCTTCAGATACAATCCGAGTTCAAGCAGAAATTGGTTGGAATTTATCCGTCCTCCAAGATTGGACTCATCTAGGAAATACGACGTATATCGTGGGCGATATTTTTGACGCACAGTTCACAAATGAGCGTGTTCTTGATAACAACACCATTGTCATCGCAACGTTGCTTGATAATGAGGGGAATCCGATTGATCTTGCAAATGGAATGGTTGACAATTCAACAGGTTCGTTTAATCTAACGATTGTGATGCCTACCACACTCCCTTCAAACGGGTACGAAGTCATCATCGACTTCAACTTTGAAGCAATGGCTCCTGAAGGCGGTTCCTACTACCAAGTTGTTGATTCATCCACGCCTCCTAATCCGCCAGTTCTACCAATTTTGACAGTCGGAATCGAATCTGAGTTTGTCGTGGAGGAGGAATTGAATGTACTGGAATTCGTATCTGGCGATCAAGTTACGTTCAATACTTCAGTATTTGACGTTGCAGATAAGTCGAATATTACTGGTGCGACTGTTGAATACATTTGGGATTTCGGAAACACCAACCAAAGCATTGGCACTGCAATCACAGATGGTCAAGGGAATGCTTCTTTCGCATGGACAACTACTAATTTGGCGCCAGGGGATTACGTATTGCAAATGCTTGTTGCCGATGACTTGACTGATTCCCTTGCGATAGGAAACAGTCGTCATGTAGGGAACAGTACCTTTGTCGATGTGACCGTACAAGTACCAACAGATATCCGAATTGACGTTCTGCCATCGACCCTGACTGCAGGAGTTCCTTTCAACATGCAAGGACAAATATTGGATGACGCCGACCCTACACGCGCTTTGATATCCGGAGTACGATTGGATGTTTATTGGCAATCCAATCCGGATGAATTGTTGCGAAGTGGAGTTCCGACCCTGTCGAACGGAAGTTTCAATCTCACTATTCCAACAGATACAGCCAACAATGGAACAGTACGTGGTCCTCGTTCGTTGGTTGTTGAGGTAGTCGAAGACTCCTCTCCATATTATCTTCCATCAGAGATTTCGTCCTCTGTATTCGTATTCGGTGTGACTCAACTCGAAGGATTGCAACCAGGAAATCCTGTCCTCATCAATCGTGGTGATACCGTTAATCTCAGCGCAACATTGGTCGAGTCAAGTTTCAATTTCAGGCCATTAGGAAACCTTAGTGTTACAACGAAATTCCATGAAACATGGCTGCCAGAAGTGACCACTGATGGATCAGGTATTGCAAACACATCGTTTACAATACCGTTCAGTCATCCACTTGGTTTGATTGTGGTCAGTTATTACTACAATGGTAGCTCAGACCTTCTTCCTTCACAGGCAAATCTAACGAGTGTTACAGTTCGTTCGTTAACGTTCATGGTCGTTGATCCAATTACAGACAATCCGGTTGCCGGTTCGAGTTTCAACGTATCAGGTCGTGTAACCTCTGATAACGGAAGTGGATTGATGAATCGCGATGGTTCTCGATTACTCTCCAACATTCTGTTCACTATCGATGATGCACCAATTGGCTTTGCAGTGAGCAACGGTTCGGTTCAAGACGGTGGATGGTGGAATGCTTCCATCACGTTAACACCTGGATTTGAAGCAGGAACTCACGTGCTTGAGGCATCGATTGTACCAACAGTGAACTTCTACATCGGTTCTAGAAACAACTCAACCTTTGATAGTCGTGGATTCTCCCTGATCACCTTCCTCCAACCATCTCTTGATGCACTCGGGCAACCCTCCCTCAACGACCGAACAGAGCGTGGTAATTTTGTTGATGTACAAATACTGCTCGAAGACAATACGGGTGCTCCGATTGATGGCCAACAAGTTACTCTTTCCTTGCCGGCCACTGAAACAACCGACGAGGTCTCTTTGACAGTGACCACCTTTGCGAACGGTACTGCCTTTGGTTCTCTGCTTGTGCCGTTTAACGCATCCGTTGGCTTCAGTGACATTTCTGCATCCTACGATGGTATTACTGGATCAACAGGCATTGATGGGTACAATGCGTCAACGCAATTTGTGACTCTCGCTCAAACCAACACCACAATTTTGGAACACACAAAATCTCTCGTCGCTGGAGAAGTTCTCAACGTGAATGGGACACTGCTCGACGACCTCGACTTGCCTCTGATGGTTGATGGCGTTTCTTCTGTGGCTATTGTTCGTCTCTTTGTTGACGGTGTCCCTGTTGCAAGTGTTGAGAGCGATGCTCTCACTGGAGCATACTCCTTCTCCTATCTTGTCCCTGAGTCGACCACTTCAGGTCCGCACATGGTTGAAATTCGATTCACTGGCGGTCGTGATTGGGTGGATCCAGTCGGTATCGGTGATTCTGTAGATCCTGAATTCTATCTACCAAGCAGTGCAACTGTCGACTTCAACGTGAGTGTTCCGACCCAAATCCTACTGATTACACCAACGGGTGAAGTCAACAGAGAAGAGACTATGACAATCCAAGGTCGATTGTTGGATGTCGTTGACAATCCATTGCAATCTCAAAGTGTTGACATCTATCTTGGTGGTGTATGGATGACGAACGTTTCTACTGATGAAACTGGATTATTCACAGCCGTGATTCCGGTCCCTGCAGATGCAACACTTGGACCGGTCTCCTTGGAAACTCGATTTAATGGAACCGTATTCTATCTCTCAAGCGAAGCAAGCGGAACATGGAGCATCTTCAGCCAGATTTTGGTTTCCGTTTCTGTTCCATCCCCACTTGCTGTAACGGATACAACGACAATCACAGGCAGTGTACTCGATAACCAACTGCAACCAATCGAAGGGCATGTGGTTGAACTCAAGGTCGATGGATTCGTACTTGGGCAAGTGACTACTGCATCGGATGGAACATTCACTTACGATTGGACCGTCCAGGATTTCTTCAACTTCGGAGATAATCTCCTTGAAGCAAACGTCATCGCACAGGGATACTACAGAGAAGGTTCAGCGAATCAGAGTTTCTTCCTTGCACATCGTTCGGCAATGACGCTTGAATTTGATGATGGAACCGATGCCACACGTGGTGATTTCTGGACCTTCTCAGGTCGTCTGTACGATATTGACACTGTCGATCAGGATGGCATTGGTAACGAGAATGTCTTGGTCTATCTTGATGGTCAATACATTACAACCGTCACGACCGCATCCGATGGTACATTCGCTGGCCAAGTCTATGCAAGCATGGATTTGGATCGAGGAAACGGCCATATCATCAAAGCTGTATTTGAGGGGACGCAAGAACACTTGAGCACCCAATCCAACGGAACGGTAACCGTTTGGGCAGACATTGTAATCACTATTGACTCGACCTCTTCCTCTCAATCTGTACGCTCTGACCCGGCCAATCCGATTCGACTAACAGGCAGTGTTGCTGAAGTAGGTGGAATTGGCGAAGTGTTTGAAGGACTTGTGGTCTATGTTGGTAACGGTTCGAACTGTGTCAACAACTTCGAAGGTGCAGTCTGCTTCAATGGCGTTCAAGTTGATTGGAACGTAGGCAACTACTCGATTGTTGCAACGACACCGCTCACAATGGCTCCAGGTGCACAATTCATCAGCATGGACGTTCCTCGTGATTCAGGACGCTACATCAACGGTGCTTCAGAAGCCCACTCCATTTACATCAAGGTCAACGCTGAAATCGAAATCTTTGTCGATAAGATCGAAGAAAACGTTGATGAAAACGTGGATGGAAGAGTCACCATTGTCGCAGAAGATACTTCAGCAGGTCTCGCTGGAATTGCAGTTGAGTTCTATCTCTACTCTGGAAACGGTTCCCAAGAAAAGGCAATGACCTCGCTCACAAATGGTGATGGAATTGCAACCTTCGAGTTCAACCATGATCCTCCATACGGGGTAACCTCTGAGTTTGGCCAAGTAACGCTCGATATCGTAATCACTGATCCTCGTCTTTCTGATGAAACGATTGCTGAATATGCGAGCGTCCGACAAGCAGGATTCGCTCCCGCATATGAGTTCGAAGCTGAAGCTTCCGAAGTGAGCCCGTGGACCTATGTCGTCCTCGTGTTCCTCTCCGCTGCGATTGCTCTTGGAGCTGTCATGCATCGCCGTCGTCAACAAAACGATTTGATGAACGAGATGGCTGAGGTGTTTGAATACACTGCTGAACTCCTTGCAGCGGGTGATTCAATCCGTGAATCAATCTTCAATTGCTATCAGAACCTCTGCTCGACACTGCAGACACGGGGTCTGCTTCGACGAGATTTCGAAACAGTTCGTGAATTCGAAGTGGCCATTCGTCAGGCAACACCTGGTATCAGTGATGATGCCCTCGAATCCTTGGACAATATGTTCGAGATGGCTCGTTACAGTCGTGAAGAACTTGGTCCTTCTCATCAACAATCAGCACAGGGTGCATTGGACAAGATGATCACTGAACTCAGTTACAAGAAATACTGAGGACTTACCAACGAAGTCGAAGTTGACCGTTAACGAAGTGAGCTTTCACATCGAGGTTCTCTCCAGCAAGGGGAAGCACGCGCTCGAGAGAATC
>CENG01050837.1_pt1 | contig 26810 bp, 26 predicted proteins | sample 530131 | NCBI WGS metagenome assembly CENG01 (sample SAMEA2591057, study PRJEB7988) | marine metagenome | biome: marine biome (ENVO:00000447); feature: surface water (ENVO:00002042) layer; material: saline water (ENVO:00002010), including plankton (ENVO:xxxxxxxx) | depth 5 m
CATCGAGATGAAGGACGTGACCAAATGAGCGAGCCAACCAAGACATTCATCGTGACCTCATCCCAGATGGTGGAGATCGTCAAGACGTGGGAGGTCACCGTGCCTGACAACGAGGACGCCCAAGCCGTCGCCTACGAGATTGCCGAGGAGTGCGGGCCTGATGGCACGAAGCACATCCCTTGCCTTGAAGTTGAGACCATTTGGACTATCAAAGAACAGGAGAACGACCAATGACCTGCTGGAAACCAATGCCACTTGACGAAACCATCCCCGCGTACCGTATCGCTGCGGTGATGCGAGAGCAGATGCCCGACCCGCAGAAGTGGTTCGGGTTGGAAGACTCGCACACCCGCGAAGACTACTTCGGCTGCGATGTCAAAGCCACGAAAATCGACACGTTCTGCCGCCACTTGGGTGAGTGGTATACAACCTGCCAGAAGATTGCCGATGAGTTCGGGTACGACAACCACGGACAGGTTGGCGGCAGTGACTTCGACGGTGAACAGTTCTTCAAGCAGTGCCTTTGTTCTCGCAAGAAGAAGATGATGGATGTGTTCATCAAACCTGCCGAGTTCCCCACGATGTGGGCAGGCGACAAGGGCGGCTTCTGCGGGGCGACGATGATCCTCGGCTGGCCCAACAACGACGGCGTGACCAAGCCATACGACTTGGAAGAAGTCAAGCCTGAAGAGAGGGATGACCAATGAGCGTCAAGTCAGACACGAGAGCCTTCAGGAACTTCTTCGCATTGCCCGGACCACGGTTCACCGTCTTCACCCGGACATGGTGGAGGGAGAACCCAGAATGGCCTGACGGTCTGGAGCCCTGCCCCGGACCCAAGCGGACCATCGGACATTGCGACACCATCGAGGCAGCACGGCGTATGTGCCGCCAATACAACGAGACCACGGGCCAGACCAAAGCCAACCGGCGACTGTCCCGCAAAGCAGAATTCACGGAGAACTGACCATGCCAAACTGGTGCGAAAACAACGTGAGTATTGAAGGGCCAACCGAAGCCATGCAATACTTCTTGGACAACTACTGCGTGCAAGATCCCAATTCGGAGTCGATGTACCGAATCTCATTTGAGAAGATCATCCCCATCGAACAGATGCCAGACGAAGAAGGCAAGTGCAAGGGATTCGCACAGATCGAACATCAGGTCGAACGCTGGGGTTGCAAGTGGGACACTCATGGTGACTTCAACATGGAGCATGAGGTATTCAACTCATCAGCCGATGCGGAGTTCCAAAGGTCAGGCTTCTACGGGACATTCGAGACCCCGTGGAGTCCGCCCGAGAAAGTGGTCGCACGCATCCGAAAGATGTTTGACGATGACCCCAAAATGGAGGGCCTTGATCTTCAAGAATGGTTCTACAAGGAGCCGGGTATGGAACTGGCGGGGTGGATTTGATCATGAGCCTTACCTTCCCCCAACAGCGAGAGAACATCGAGAACCGCAAGTCTGTGTACGGTCTGGAGTGGGTCATGGTGCAAGCCTTCACCCACAACCGATCACCCGAGGACTGCATCGAGATGCTGCTGGAGACCGAGCAAAGCATGATGGCGATCCTCCGATCTCTTCAGAAGTGCAGGTCATTCAGATGCTCACCGACCCACACGCGGGACTACCAACAGTGGCGTTGGTGGACTGACCGCTTTGAGTTCAAGCTCAGGTGGGTGCAGGCGACAGGACAAGCGGACAAATACTTCCAAGCAAAGGAACAACACCAATGAATTTCGTCAAAGAAAAAGCAATGAATCGTCTGCTGGAATCGCTTGCCGATATGCCCAGCACCAAGCCTTCACCGTACGGCGTGCATTGCACCGGGGGTGGGGAGTATGCCTGCCATCGGTACGAGTACCCGGACAGCAAAGATGGGTATGACGTTCATGCCCGGAACAGCGAAGACGCTCGGGCCATGTACGAATTGCAGGACATGATCGACTTCGAGGACGAAGAGATTGTGGACTTGTGCGAGCAGCCGCTCGGGTTGCCTGAGTCTGCGTACCATCAGGAACCAAACTGGGATCGGTTCCCCAATGGACACACCCACCAACGAGTACCCTTCTCAATCAGCGAGCGGGACATGATGCTCGGCCTGTTCGATGGGTACTACGCAAGGCTTGAGGCTGACGTGCGTAAGTTCTACGAACACATCGAGGAGATGCACGCCGGCGACTTCAAGTTTGCGGCGGGTCGTGTCATCAAGATGTACCAGATTCGCATGCTGCAATTCAAACTCAAGGTGCTGTCCGCCCACTGGAAGAAGTGGAGAGAGCAAGACGATATCGCAGAAGCCAACGCATTGAATGAAGACTTTCGTAAAGGAGAAATTAGATGACAACTACCAACGAGAACACATCGAAGCCTTACCTTGGCCTGCGGGTCAGCCAAACCATCCTCGATCAACTGGATGTGTGGGCAGAGCATGAGGCATCACGAATCATGAAGGCTGCTGGCGGCGTAGAGATTCTGCTCTCCCGAGCTGAGATAGCACGAGGCATCCTGATGAAGGCCATCAACCGCGAGATGAACGATGGCACAGACCTGGGCAAACGCATGGCGGAGATTGCCAGCGTGGGCCTTGCTCGACCCGAAGGGTCCGAGTAAACTCCCCGGACTACTTTGGTCGGTAGTTCTCCCCGAGGGGGGTGTTCGCACGCCCCCTTCGGACTTGCCTTCGGGCGACAACACACCCTCCGCTTGCCGGCAGCATCCACCCGCTGCCGTCAGGCTTAGCCCATCAGGGCGACATCCAAGGAGATACGAATGACCGAACCAAAGTATGGGGTGTACTCCCCTGACCAACTGTCAAATTCTGCATACCACGCCATCGGTTTGCCTTGGGCATCAGCCCACCGCTTGGCTACGTTCTCAAGATGGGGTGCAGCCACCGTGACGTACGGGGTGGACAACCCTGACCCAGCATCCAGTGCCATGGTGCTGGGCTCCGCGATGCATAGTCGCATCCTGACCCCGAAGCATTTCAAGGACGAGTTCAAAGTATGGACTGGTGACCGACGTACTAAGGCCGGCAAAGAGCAGTGGGCTCAGTTCCAACTGACGCTGGGCCAAGCTGAGGTTATCACCAAAGACCAAGCCAATCAGGTGGAGGCCATGGCTGACTCGGTCTTCACCCACCCGACGCTTGGGCCGATGGTCATGGATGCGATCACGCACGACAGTGCAGAGCAGTCCATGTTCGCTGACATCAACGGGGTCAACTGCAAGGGTCGGATCGACGCCTTGTGTGACACGCCCATGGGTGTATGCCTGCTCGACCTGAAGACCAGCAGCCGTTCACTGTCCGTCGATGACTTGGTTCGGACGTGTGCCAACTACGGGTACGTCGAGCAACTGGCCTTGTACCTGCGGCTCTGCACCGAGTGTGGCATCAATGTCCACCGCGTCATGATCGGATTCGTCGGATCAATCCCACCATACCCCGTGCGTGTTTGCGAAATCACAACGGATTGGCTGGATGCTGCGTCCAAAATAAACGATGTACGACTTCACGAATGGAAGACTGCGGACTGGGACTGTCCCGAAGACCACACGGATTGGGTCGAACCAATCGCTGATCTTGAAATGCCTGCATGGTATGGGAGCAATGTGGAATGATTACTCTGATCTCAATCGTCATCGGCCTGACCGATCTCACCAAGTACGAAGATGCAACGTGGCTCGTAGAGTCCAGTCGCAAAGAGGGAATGATCTGGGGAGACCAAGGCCGCAGCCTCGGCCCCCTGCAAATCTCCAAGGCGTGCTGGAAAGATGCTTTGGAATTTGACCCCAGCATCGGCGGGACATACCTTGACTGCCAACACTTGGACTACAGCATCAAGATCATGCGAGCTTACCTCGCCCGCTACTGCACCGAGCGGAGACTCGGGCGGAAGCCAACTGACTTTGACCGTGCCAGAACGTGGGTCGGTGGACCCCGTGGGCCATGGCGTGAATCCTCTATCCCCTACGCAAACAGAATCATGGGAGCAATTAAATGACAGCACCGAAACCAATCATTCAAAACATCAAGGGCAAAGACTACGAGGTCGTTGCCAGCCGGGTCGCCAGGTTCAGGTACGATCACCCTGAGCGTGCCATCCTGACCGAGTGCATCCACAACGGTGAAGAGCGGGTGGTCTACAAGGCCACCATCTGCGACGAGAACCACCTGCCTATCGCAGTCGGCCATGCCGAGGAGTATCGCAATGCCGGCATGATCAACAAGACCTCGGCCACCGAGAACTGTGAGACATCAGCCATCGGTCGTGCCTTGGGCATCTTGGGGTATGATGTCTGCAACTCAATCGCTTCGGCTGATGAAGTCGAGCGAGCGATCTCTCAACAGGACTCACGTCCTTTCTCTTCGCCTGCCCCAGCCCCCGCCGCTCCCTCCAAGAAGCCTGCACCACCTCCAGCAGGCTCAGGGGGCGGGGCAGCAGGGGACATTCCTCCGGGCCACAGACTGGTTGAGCTTCGCAAATACTTCGAGAACGAAACCTCCAAAGGCAAGCCATACATCAAGGCGTTCGCCAAGGTGGATGGTGAGGACATGGACGTGTACGTCTGGGATGAATTCAATTTGCAAATCATCAAGGACAACTGCCCGGGCCAACTCGCTGCGACTGGTGAGTACGAAGAGTTCCGAGGCAAGACACGCTTCAAACTGGGCAACGCTCAGACCATTGAGGCAGCACCTGCACCAAAGAAGGGAGCATTCAATGACTCAGAAATCCCATTCTAACGCGATCTTTGAATTGACCATGAGCCCAGCTGCGGCTGGGCAAGTGGCAAAAGGGATCAAGTCTTTCTTGGTCAAGCCTCACCCATACATTGATACCTCTGCCCGTCACCGTGACCTTGCAGTGGACATGCTTTGCCAGATCACTGAATACCTTGCCTCTGATCTTCGGACCAAGTTCTTCTTCTACAAGCTGTACACGCAGATGGAGAAGACCATGGTGGCGGACGTGCTGAATCACGGCATGACTGAGGAGACCAACAACAAGGTCATTGATCACATCAGAGAGCAACTCTTTGGTGCTGGCGACGACATCCAGTTCGACAACGCCACGAGTTTGTGATGTCTTGGATCAAGATGCGAACAAATCTGAGAACAGACGGACGTGTCCGTCGAGTCGCTCGCCTTTGTGACATCTCTAAGGCCGAGTGCATCGGCCACCTCTTCGTCTTCTGGTCACTCGCCGATGAGCATTCCACTGATGGCGTGCTGAAGAACTGGGACAAAGAGTCCGTCGATGACGAGACTTGCCCCGGCTTCTTCAACGCCTTGGCGGAGGTCGAGTGGGCAGATACAACCCCAGATGGAGAGGTGGTCGTGCCTCGGTTCACGGATCACAATGGAAGATCAGCGAAGAAGCGGGCTCAGGGAGCCACCAGAGCGGCGAGCTATCGTGCTCGGGCTCAGGAGGTTCAGGACAGTGCTGCCTCTCAGACGCCACCTGAGCCCCCGCAAGAGGATTCTGGTGGTAAGATCGGTTGGTATGCCAAGCTCGATGCCATGGGTCTGGACAAAATGCAGTCCATTCAATTGGTCAAGCGTGTGTTTGACGATCACGGAGAGCAGGGAGAGCAGTGGCTAACCAAGGTGACTGAGACATGCAAGACCAAGAGAAGCCCGATTGCGTACCTGAGAAAGATCATCAAGAACGAATATGGTCTTTGATGTTCAACGTGTTCGGTTTGAAACCTGTGGCTATGCCAAGACCCAGGTTCGTTCGTGGCCGGGTGTTCTCGAACACACCCAAAGCAAACGCATGGAAGGGGGCTGTCCGATGTGCGGCACTCGAAGCGGCAGCGGCGTGTGGATGGACTGCCACCGGCAGCCCTCTCGCCATGCGGTTGGTTTTTTCTTTTCAACGACCCAAGAATCACTACACAAGCAAAGGCATACTCAAATCAAACCTTGAGCATGTCCCAAAAAAACCTGACATTGACAACTTGAGCAAGGCCGTGATGGACGCTCTCAACAATGTCGCTTACACTGATGATGCACAGGTGGTGCATCTGGACGCTAAGAAAATTTACGGACCTGAAGAAGGAGTAATGGTATGTCTGAAGACACTCAAACAATCGAACCAAAAGAAGACGAATACGTCACCCTCAAACCCTCAGACGTGATCAAGTACAACGGATTCGACGAAGCCTTGGTTGGTGTGGGTTCCCAACTTGGGGGGCCGCCCGTCGCTATCTATGACTTCAACAAAATTATCGAGGTCATGAAGGAACAAGACGAGTCTACTGCCGACGAAGCTGTTGAGAAGTTTAAGAAGGTTCTGGTCCAAATGTCATACGGCATCCGAACCCCAATGATCATCTACCCAGACCAAGAAGAAGGCTAACGAGAACTCTCTCGTCGTTTCTTTTTGCGAGCGCCTTCTCGCCTCGCCTCACTGAACACAGCCTTTAGTTCTTTATCGAACTGCTTGCCATCAGGGCTGATGTTCATCATCTTTCTCATTTGGTATTCGGCAGACCTCAGCTCGGCAGGGCTGGCGTCTGTCAATGCCGCTTCCAGTAGGGGGAACAGTCGGTTGATGGGCAGTCCCAACAGGAGACCGCCGTCAACGACCATCTTCTCAAGGACTTCTGCCCGTCTGTCTGGGTCTTTGGTTTCGTACAGTTTAAGAGCGCCCTCACCCAGTGAGAATGCCGTACCCATACCCACCGGCATGACGGCATCACTCAGGTACTCCGACTGACGACCGAAGTCTGGGTCTCGATCTTCTAAGTGTGCTTCTAAACTTTCAGCCAACACGTTGGCGACGGGGCGGCTGACCAAGAATGACAGTAGTGGGAATGGGCTGGCCCGAACAATGCCCTCTTCGACAAACATATCCAAGGCACGATTGGTGGCTTTCTCTTCGTGGAGCTTTGCCAGTGCCTCTTGCTTCTCATCTTCGTCGCCGATGAGACTTGCCAGCAGCATCTCCCACAGGTATGTCACACCTACGTTGATTGCAGCATTGCCACCAACAAAGATGCCCACCTTCTGTGCCGTGCTCTTGGTCAAGAACTTGGAACCTGGGTCGTACAATCTGGAGTAGGTCTTCATCGGATCGGACGTGAAGGCCAACAAGTTTTGCCAGTAGCCCCCCTCCGCACGCAAGTTTGCGGTGATGTTTGAATCATCAAGGGGTGACGAAGTGTTCTGTGTCCTACGAATCGAAGCCTCAGCGGCTTGGATTGACTCGGGCGACGCATCCTGTTCGCCTCGTTTGTTCATCTCTGCTTGCACGGAAGTCATGACAATGATCCGGTCAAGCAAACGGAGAGTAGGTATTGCACGGGGCAGACCACCAAGGGCTCGGCGAGCTTGGTTTAGATGTTCTGATGCCCGACCCAAGTTTCCTGACTTCGCGGCCTGACCAGAGGCAATGATGTTTCTCCAGATATCTCCGGCAATCATGTGCATCTGGGCAATGTCAGCGATGCCGGCGGCGCCGTCGTCACGACTAAACACCACTCGGCGGTCAACCGCGTTCGATGAGTCACGATCCCACAAGTACCCAGACTTCTTGCTCACCTGTTGAGCAAACGTCCCTGAGAACTTGCCGCTTCTTACGAGGCCCATGACCTGTGCCAAAGCCTTGGTGACCTCACCCGTGGAGTATTCGCTCTGGAGGGTGTTGAGGCCACCGAACAGAATCCGACCCCAAGTTGGGGGGCTCATGACAAGCACGCCACCAACGACTGTTGAGATCCAGCCCAAAGAATTGTCAGACTTGGCCGGCAACACACGGGTTGCGTACCCAACGTGTTGCAAAATCTTGTTGTAGCCTTCGCTACCAAACCGCTTGGTGATTTCTCGGCGAGTCTCGGCCTCGGTCAACGACGACCACAGCACGCGAACGCCCTCGGCCAGATGAGCCAACTCAAGCTGGCGATCCATGTTGTCAAAGTAGTCAGAGGCAAAATCAGACAGAATCACTCGGCTGGGTGAACGTCTCTCCTTAGTAAAACCGGCATTCTCAGCGAAAGTTTTGGCGATATTGCCTTGGGATTTGCCCTGAATCTCGTCCAATGAGGCGATGCGTGATGTGATTTCGGCGGAACGTGGCTCGTATCCAGCCACCATCGGTGGGACGTTGCCGGTCAATCGGAACAAGGCGGCCATGGCTGGGTTTCGCAGGTCACGTTCACGGGCCTGCTTCATCCGCTCAACCATGTTTACCAACTCTGGCTTTGCTGATGCTCGTATGGCAAAGATGTCATCGACCGAAGCACCGGCCAAGACCTCTGAGCCCTTGGCGCCAGCACGGATGGACAAGGCACGACGCTTGTCAATCAGGTCAACTGTTTCATTGTCGAAGGCCAGCAACTTCAGGTACTGCCCAAGTGTGACGTCGTATTTCACCCCACCCAGGGTGATCGTGTACATCTCTGTGTTGATTCGACCACGAGTATTAGAGGCACGAGCCCGAAGGTCCGCCAGATCACGGAAGCCCGCTTCTCTGACGATTGCGTCAAGTGCTTCCATGTGGTCTCGACGTGCCTTCAACATCCTCGACTCATCGGCAGTCAAGAACTTCCATGCACGGTCAAGCCCAATCAGTTTCAATGTGGCTTGGAGATCCAGACCACCACGCTGAGCTTTTCCAAACCGACTGGTTGTCACCTCGCCAGTAGCGTCACGCTCGCGTTCGTTGCGTTCTGCAAGGGCGGCACGGACGCTTGCCTCGTTGGCCTCGATCTGAGCGTACTGCTCGTCCTTGGCTTCCTTCATGGCAACGCGGTCACTCTTGTAGTAGCCCTCGGCCTCAACCAGCAGCAAGTCAAGAGTCTGAATAGCTTGCAGATATTCACTGACCTCCTCTGCCGTTTGGGGCAACTTGCTCTTTCGCAAACCAGCCTCACGGCCACGACCCAAGACCTCTTGGATATCCTGCTTGGTAGAGACATCCATCTTCCGACCAAGAAGTGTTTTCAGTCTCTTGTCGAACTTCTTGATTTTGTCCTTCAGACTCTGACGGGCAGCGAATCGAACGACCTGCTGTTCAATCTTCAACAACTTGTCTTCGGTCTTGGCTTGCATGAGACGATTCGTAAACTTGTCTGCGTCCGCACCGTCCAAGTTTTCTTTGATGAACTTTCTCGTTTGAGCCTTCGCATCTTCAAGTGCAACTCGCTTTGCCTTTAAGTCTGCTGCACGGTTGTTCATCACTCGCATCTGCTCACGAAGTGCAGCTTCTTTGTCCGCACGCTCAATGACAGCTTGGATCTCGGAGCCAAGTCGCAAGCCAGAGAGGGCTGCGATATCTGGTCGGGTTCCCTTCTTGGATACCAGTCTTTCTTTTTCACGATCCATGATGACTTGCAAAGCAGTCGCAAACGCCCCGGCCCCACGCTTTTTGGACAGGCGGTTCGTTATCTGCAATCGCTCACGATCAGCCTGACGCATTGGGATTTGCTTAGACCCAGGCTTTCTTTCTCTGGCAAACACAAGCGGTGCAAGATCAGACTCAACTTCCATTCGTGCAGCCCGTTCTTCCCTGATGGCAACCGCATCTTGTGGTTGATTCTTCAAGGCTCGGTATGCACCGGACATAGCGACCTCAAGCACAGACAACTGGCTTCCGTGGTTCGTGGTCAGGCTGTCCTCGGGTAGCCTCAGCAACTCTTCGATGGCTGACAGTTGGACCTGCAAAGCTGACTGCATCTCAGGGACCAAACCTTGTTGGTCCTTTGCCACGAGGCTGGAGGGAACCCGAGCCAAGAAGTCCTGCGTATCTCGATCAGTCATGGCGTGAGCCACAAACTCGTCAAGGTTGCTCACGTTGTAGTCACCCACACCGCCCTTGTCGAAGTCTGGAGAGCGGTGATACACCAACGCATCAAGGTATGCTTCACAGATCGCACGCATCCAAGGCACTGTGTCGGAAGGATCTTTGTCCAAGTACACCGCCGCAGCACTTTCGTCAGAGGCTTGACGAGCATCACCAGCTTGGGACACAAACCGTTGGTCGAGGCTGCTCATGTCCATTCTGGTCTTGCTCTCGTAGCCACCCAGCACACGGGCAAGTTCGTCTCTGATCGCAAGGTTGGTTCTAGCATGAACCACCTCGTGCAACAAAGTCTCAACACCGCCTACGGCATCAACACCGTACGCAGCACCGGCGCCGTAGAGTTCTGCCTTGGGTGCAAAGTATCCCGATGGACCAATACAAAGACAGCCTTTCTCCACCCAGTTGTCTGGCAATGAACCGTTGACTGCGTTTGGCATGAGAGCCTGGGCCATTCTCTTTCTGCCCACAGCCGGACGAGGCTGCCTTGCAGCGGTGTCTGCCTGAGTGTCTCTCATAGGCGGAACAAACACACCCATGTAGCTTCCACGTTGCTGGGTATCAATGGGCATATCCAAGTCCATGCCCAAGTCGATGAGGTGATTAGCCAAGGCTTTCGATGCTTCGTTGCGACCGCCCTGTGAACGCACGATTCGTAGGGCGGCGCCCTCGATCACGCCGATGTCGTCCGACAAAGCCGGAGCCAGCTGTCGCAGCCGATTCATACGAGCCTTGATACTGTCTTCAGGGTTCATTGCAGCAACAATGTGAAGTGCTTCACCAACTGTGGTTGCCTTCTTGATCTTGCTCCAACCATAGTCGTTGGCATTGATCAACAAAGTGTGGGCAATCTTAGGAGATGTACGAAGTACCACTTCCCCCGTACCAAAGTGGGCGTCCAGATCATCAACCTTGCCAGATGAGATCAGGCTGTCCAACACCTTGGTGGCATTGTCGTTCACCCTCATCATCAGCTCGTGTTCTCTGCTGCGTTGCTCTACGTCAACACCATTACCAAAGCCTTCAGAGTCTTCGGGGACAACGTGAACGCTTAGCTCACCTACCCTTACGCTTGGTCTTCGGGTTCGGGCGAACTGGGGCTTTCCAGGGAAGTCTTTTGCGATTCGCTTAGCGACTGAATCGTTGGCTTCCTGTTGCTGGCGTCGGAAGTCTGCTCGGTGGGCCTGAACGACGTGTCGAACGTGATGAAGGCGGAATGCTTGACTTCCTGCAACAGCCCTTGTAATTCTTCGTTGCTCATCTGCTGGCAGTTTGGCGAGACGCCCGTAAACTTTGCGGACGATCTTGGCCCCTGCACCTGTCTCCGTATCGGCTCTGGAGATGGGTCCGGGCGCGATGAGAGCCAGCTGTTCAGCTCTTGTAGGAGCGACTCGTAAGATTCCTTCTCTGGCATCTTTGCCGAGTTTTCTTGCTCGCTTAGGTTCTGGTCTTGCGTTGTCATAGTCGTCCCTTGCCTTGGCGGCATCTTGTCTTGCAAGCCTTCTGGCTTGTCTCTTCTCATTCAGTGCAGACTCCAGATCGGCAGTGTCCTTGCCGGCCTCCCTTGCCGCATTACGCTTGATTATAGCTTTGTCATACGCAGCCTCGGCTCGATCTCTCGCCCTCTCCGCTTTTTCCTGAAGTTTTTTGAGCCTGTCTTGCCGCTTGTCGAAGGCTTCGTCGCTCTCGAACACCTCGGCCCCATACTCTCCTGCCGGAATACCATCAAAGAAAGTCCCAGAATCTAGTTCATCCTTTGCGGCCTGCAAGATCAGTGCGTCTTCTCGTGCCGTGATGTCGGCATCCGTTGGTGCAGTCTGACCGTCAGGGTAGAGATCCTTCCACGCTTCTTTGAAGACGTATTTGAAATCAGACTCAAGCCGGGCGCCTTGTGCCGGCGTCGTAATAACCGTTTGCACGTTAGGGATCACAGCTCCAACCGCTGCTTCGATCTCTTCTTGCACCTGCTGATCTGTCTCTGCGAAAGTCTCAAAGTCTGCAAAGATCACCATGGTTCCGTTTGATACAGGCTGAAGCAAAGGACTTACATTGGGGTTGCTGATGCGCTTTTGGATCTCAGCAATCTCAATGTTCGTTAGCTGATGACCACGAACAAACAGTGTGGTGACACCCAAACCATTCGGTGCTTCGGTCACATTCGTCAGACGGTGTGAAGCAGATGCCTCTTGTGCCAATGACACCGACAGCAGGTTGACTGATTGGACAGCAACGCCGACATCCCCACCCGGAACGATCACGTTCACGACGTTGTTCTGTATTAAGTTGCCTTCGGTATCTGGGTACATACCCAGCGGACCAGTCACCACAGACCCACCATCAAACCCTGTACCAAGAGATACCTGTCCGGGCGAGGTGGTTCTGAGGTGCGTGCCTGATTTGACGGCAGCACCCATCCGCATGGTTGGACTCACTGTCCGATTCAGTTCAGCTCCAGCAGCCATTTGCACAATTGTTTGATTGCCTGCTAGCTGGACTGGCACGACTTGAGAGTTCTTGCCAAACCCGACTTTGACGCCACCCTTGTAAAGGCCAGACCTTGCATTGGAGTTGATTGTTCCACGAAGAAGACCAGTACCGGACGGATCAACGATGGCTTCGATCCGCAAACTACCGTTGTCGATTTTGAAGGCTGCGTCCAACAGTGCCTCAGGTGCAACATCTCTGCGGCTTGCACTGAGGGTAGATAAAAACGCATTGTTTGGCCCGTACAGTTCAGCAATCAGCTTCCTAGCTAACATGCGTGTTGGCTCAGACGATTTGGTGTCAACTGCTTTTGCCAGAAGATACTTGCCAATGTTGTTTGCTCTTCGACCTTCTGCGGTAGCTTCAGTTGCAACCTCTACCGTAGCTCTTGCCCCGCCACGAATCGCTGCGGCCTCGTCGAGAATCTCCTCGATCCGTGGGTCTTTGAATGCCTCTTCGGTAAGGGTCAGTACGCCGTTCTGTTTGGTAGCAAGCCCAGCCTCGTAAGCCTGCTCCATAAATTCATCTAGGCTTTCTGAGAACGTTCCGGTGTCATCACCACGAGTGGACCACATGACCGCTTGCAATTGCCACGGTCGGAATGGCTCAATAGCCATCGCGTCTTGAGGCGTAAGGTCTTCGCCGCGTGACAGTTTGGCTTGAGCACTAGAGGCCAGGGTGGTTTGACTTACACGACCGTTGATCTCTGTAGCCAACAGACCCATGAAGTCGGACATCAATTCGTAAACCAACGGGTCAGCAAAAGCCTCTTGTGGAATACCAAAGAAGCGTGCCATGATGACGTCAAGAGTGGGCAACGGAACTGTGTCCGCAGTACCCATACCAAGAGCCAATGTGTTGTTGAACGAGCCAACCTTGAACTGACCCGGGGCGTCACCATACTCGCCGGCCTCAGCCTCAAGAACTCCTTTGGGCTCCATGACTGACACATTGGTGGGACGACCGTCCATGTGTGCAGCGATCAGCCCGAGAGCCCGTCGCAGGTTGTCCCTCACAGGCGTGCGAGGCGACGTGGCAGAGATGAACTGGGACACCACGGTTGCTAAAGAACGGGCGCCCTCCATGAATGGGAACGCACGGACCAGGTCTTGGCCGAACGCCTCATACCAGAAGCGTTGAGCCCAACTGCCGTTGATTGCTAGATTGATAAAGTCTGCGTTGGGAGTGCGGAACGATCCGTCTGCACTGTACGTCACACCGTGCTTGATGGGCTTGTTGTCTTTTTCAGCAACCTCTGGCAGCGGTGGATTGGCAGCTACAGCTGCTCTGTACTCCTCATCAGTCATGACACCACGAGCGTCAGGACGAATACCCGTTCTTGTACTACCAATATCGAACTCGGCATCAGGTTTACTTTTCACCTTGAGTGCGATAGCCGACTTGGCTTCCTCTACAGCGTCCTCCCCGTGTCGCTCACGGAGCCTGTCTTCAGCTTGGGACATCAAACCATCGACGTCCTCTTGGCTTAGCTTCACACCATAGTCGATACGGGTAGCACGAACACGTTCAATAGACCCAACGTCTTCTTCGTCAAAGGTGGCGAAGCTATTGCCAGAAGCCATACGAATTGGTTCACCCATGGTAATGTCCATCGGAGAACCGCCGGATCTTGAACCCTCAGGCACAAGGTTTCTGACATCATGGACTGTGACATTTGTTGACGCTTTGCCATACCCGGTACGTTCCCGCGCCGGCTGGATGCCGGGATCTTTTGGCGTGGCTGGCGTAGAGTCTGGGTTAGTCGCTGCCGCCTTTGCGGCCTCCTCTAATAGTTCCTCAAGAATGCTTCGCTGGATAGCCGCGTTCTGCTCAGCGCCACCGAACTGAGCCCTGCCAGGAATTCCTGTATTCTTGTTGGTGTTGGCAGCTTTAAGACGTGCGACAACTTTGGTCGCAACTTTGGCTTCTGCCCCAAGAATACCTAGACTGGCAATGCGTTCGGACACTGGACCCTCAAACGCCAAAGCCCCTTCCTCGATAGCAGCAGCAATGCCCTCGCTCTCGACCTTCATAGCAGCAGCCACGTCTTGGGCAGACGCAATTTCCAAGGGAACTGGTTCTGCCAAGATAGACGCAGCTCGTTGATCGACTACCCCTTTAGTCGTGCCGCCATCAAGAATGTAACTTCTTGCCCCTTTGTAAACATTGAGGTCGCCGACCAGCTCACGAATCTCAGAGTACAACTTGGGGTCCAAGTGTTGAACCATGTGAATTAGCTCATGAACACCGTATGCAAACGACAGCGTCTTGCTGTTTCTTCTTTCAGGACGACGACGAATAAACAAAGTTCCTGCGGACTCTGTGCTGTAGAAGGCAGGGGCAGTGCCGATGTTGCTTCCTTCGCCACCTTCATAAAAGCGAACTGATGTCGCCCCTAGTTCCTTAAGTTTTTTTGCGACATCTGTCTCGTCAGCAGTTTGATCTTTAGTAGAAACGAGTTTGGCTGGTGTAAAATCACCCGCTCCATCTCGGTCACTTCTTGGTTTTTTGCCATACTTGGCCATAACCTGTTCGGCAGACAGACGACCAGCAGCAAGTTGCAGGTTGCCATCCTCATCAACCATGTCCCGAACCTTGACTCCATCTTGAAGTTGCTGGTCCAACAACTCTAGTTTTTCCAAGACTCTGGTTTGCTCATTTATATCGACAGTGAGTCGCTGACTTTCTTTGATAAACTCAGCGGCTTCAGCCTCCGCTTCTTGCCGCGTCTCTACCTTGCGACGTTTGTCACCCGCAATTTTTTGCTTTGCCAAGACTTCTGAATCTACAGAATCTCTTTGGCTCATCAACTCTTGTCGCTGCTTTTGACGTTCAGTCAAGTCTTCTGTTCTAGCTGTTGCGTCCTTGGTCGCAAAGTTGCCAAGCATGGGCAAGTCTGTTCCGTCAACCGCATCGTTTAAGATCGAAGACACTTCGGGCATGATGCGCTTGGCATTGTTCGAGTCTTGGATGTTCCTGATAGCACGATCCAACTTGGCATGACCACCCGCCATAGTCCCGCCGGCAAAAGCACCAAGGGCAAATGACTCAACAAGCAGCATGGGATCAAAGCGATCTATATCCTCAGATCGACCAGCCAGTTCGTCTTGAATTTGTCCAACACCCATGTTGGTCAACTCGGCAAACAGCTCTTGGCTACCTTCTTCTAACGCTCCGCCAGCTGTTGTTTTCAACAAACCAAGTGCGGATGCACGAATACCACGAGTCTGCAAAGCCTCGTCCATGGCTCCAAGAGAAGTAGTTTTTCCAGTTTTGAGTGGACCTTTTCTTGCAACCTTGCCCGCCTTGGCAGCCTTGCCAATACCGAGTGTTGCCTTTTCCAAGGCAAGCTCAACACCCGCGACACTGGCGCCCCTGACGTTTGCCTCGAAGAGATCGAAGTCAACTACCTCTTCACCACGACGCAGACGTGCTTGGTTGGCAATCATCTGGTCATTGATAGATTCGTGATACCCACCGTCAAACGCCCTCAAGACCATTCGACCCACGCCCACAAGTCCACCGATACCTGCACCGGCAGCGGCGCCCACAGGACCACCAATCAGGAAGCCAATACCTGCACCAGCAGCAATTGTGCCACCCGTCTCAGATCCCATTTGACCTACGGTAAATCCTGCTTGCTCAAAAAAGGTATCACCCACCGCACCCGTAGACGCTTGCTGAAGAGCCATGTAGTAAGCGTCTTCTTGGTCGTCTGTCTCGAACTCGTGGAAATGTAAACCCCGCTTGTTCAGCTGATAGATTGAGTCTTCGGTTGACTGCACAAAACCAGCAAGAAGGTTTCCGAAGAACCCATCCGTTGGGTTTACCTTGGACTCACGCAATGTCTTCTCATAAATCTCGTATGCCGAAGAGTCGCTGAACAGGCCGGGCAACAGCTGCTCAGTTCGTGTCTTAGGCTTTAACTCGATATCTGGAATAGAACCTTCGACGTATCCCATGGACCTACGCCCTGAACGCGAGGTCGTGCCAAAGAGTTGATCTAATTGAGAGTCGAATCGAGACATCAAAGAGCCTTAGTTTTGAAACTTGTTTTGGACGTTGCGTTGGAAAGCCGCGCTAGGTTCTGTCATTCGCACCTTGCCTACGACTTTGCCTTTTGGTTGTGGTGAGTCTTCTTCAGCAAAACCAAACCCAAGTGCTCCGCCTCTCTGCCTGCTGCCAGGCTGACGAGTACGGATCACATCACTCAGAGTATCCTGTCGGATACGGTTGAGATCCAGTCCGAAGCCCATGATACGTTTGACGATTCTGGCCAAAGCTCCATCGACGAACTCGATGTCAGGGTCAGCAACTATTTGCAAGATTTGTTCATCAGTTGCATCAGCGAATCTTTGATCGTTCCGTGCAGTAAAGTAGTCTCTGACCACGGACACTGCCATTGATGCCAACTCTTCTTGGGACAAGTCACCGCTTGCATCCATGTCAAAATTTTGCTCAAGCGTCCCTCTACCAGTGCTAGAACGGGTTTGCTCGAACGTGCGGTTCACCAGTGAGCTTTCTGCTTCGCCTTCTCTGCGAGCAACCGTACGTCCCAGCATTGAAACATCCTGCCCGAGAAGACTTCTGATGGATGCGTCTACAAACTCTTGTCGTGGAGCGACACGCAGTTTCTGCAAGAAGCCAGTGATTTCTGAAGACAACAACTGATACGCTGGCGAAGTCGGGTCCAGTTCCCCTTGTGCCGACATTTCTGAAAGAGTAGTTACAGCTTCCCTCACACCCTTGCCAGCAGACATAATCAACGGTCTGACCACGCTGTTTGCAAACGGCTCTACGTTGATTGGGTTGGCTTGGAAACCCTCCCCCTCGGCATTACCCATGCCGGCTACGACCTGAGCAGCACCTGTCAACATAGAGGTGCGTGAAATGTTTTCCGGCGAACTGTCGTCAGACAAACTGCTCTGCAACTCTTGACCAAACGTTTCAACACCCGCACCAATAACCCTAGCCGAGTTGTTTTTAGCCTGTGCAATAGCACGATTGTTGGCTTCGAGAATCGACCTCTTATCTTGCCGATCAATGCCAGCCAGTACCGACATCACGCCACCAGGGTTGGTGTCGTATGTGTTGATGTATATGGCACGAGCCTCCTCCGACAACCCGCCGTCTTCAACAATACCGTCCAACAAAGTCGTGAAAGCCTCACGATTCTCGTCAGCAAACTTCTGCATGTTGATCTGGTTCGCCATCCCGATAACAAGCTCTCGACGTTTGGCTTCACGCCTGCGAATAGCCGCCAACATTTGCCCTGGCTCAACCTGAATAACTGATCCGTTGGGCAGCTTGGCGACAGGACGACCAAACGACGTTCCAAAGTCAACGCCTTCGAGACCCTTGTATGATCCCGATTGCAGTGCGTCGAATGCAGCAGATGCCGGCAGGTTGCCGAAAGCTCGTTGATCACCTGACAGAATTGCTTCGCGTGGGCGATCACCAAATCTCTTAATAAACTCTCTTGCTTCCTCGTACATCGGAAACTCGGAGACCTGTGGGATACCTTCGTCGCTCATAATTTAAACTCCAAGTTACCTGAAAAGTCAGGAGCTTCTTCTTCTTTTTTATCACCCATGATCTCGCCGACTTTTACCTGCAAGCTATCTGAGAAAAACTCGTCCAGACCAGCTGAGTTTTTAGCTGCCTCATTAGCTACTGTGTCGTCGATGCTCTTAAAGAACATTCGGTCTAAATCAGAAGCCATGCCTTGATCTAACTTAGCCGTGAAGTCGGTAAGACCTTGGACGCCTGAGCTGAATGCTGAAGCAAAGCCCGCACCGCTAAGACCTTTTGCCGCCCTCCTGGCGCCCTCGGCCTGAAGTCCTGATGCTAGGGAAGATGCAAACCTAGCAAACATTTGAGCATTTTTGCCGGGCAACTTTTTGTTTGGTTCTTCTGGTAGTTTTGAATCCATGATTAACCTGCCGTTGGTGTTTGGAACATCGGGATACCCATGGCCCCGCCGATTCCTGCTGTTGCGAGTGAAAGACCAGCACCCAGTAGGGCGCCGCCAAGGTTGAACCCAGAACCAATGTTCTGGGCAACACCCATGCCAGTTTCGTAACCAGCCTGTGCAATCTGTGATTGACCTTGGAGCATGCCCTGAGCAATACTGCTGGACAGACCTGTGATACTGGACGTGTACGCTCGTCTAAGGTCACTCATAGCTCCTGCCTGCTGACCCATGATGCCTACACGCTGTGACCCAGCGGCGCCCATCGTGCTAGCCCTGTTCAGGAGCAACTCGATGTTGGCCATGCGGTACTTCTCCTCCGACCGCCGCAACTCTCTTTGACCTTCAGTTCGCACTGCTTGGATTTGAGATTGACCAAACGAGGTGGCTCCAACACCAGTCAGAGCGCTTTGTGCAACAGACCGGAGCTCCGCATCTTGAGCTGCGATTCGGATGTCTTCTTGCTCAACAGAGAAGCCTTCGTCCATCTTGGCTTGTGCAGCGTCAAAGCCTTCGGTCAATGAGCCCATAACAAGAGCGTCAAAACTTGCAATTTGGTTTGCAAAGTCTTCAGACAGAGCAGCGGTGTCTATCTCCTCAGCTGCCCGCACGTCCTCAATAGTCCCGAGCATGCGGCTCTCGAACTGGTTGAGATACTGGGACATATCTTGTTTGTACTGGGCAAAAGCCCGTTCCATTGCTTGGCGACGTTCTTTCTCGTCGCCGAAGAGGTCATCTAAAAAGCCCATTAGTCTACGCTCCTGAACGGCCCACCGTCCTCGACGTCTACGGAGATGTCCTCCAGCGCCCACGAACGACCATTGGCCTCGATGTTAATAAAAATGTCACTGTCTCGTATACGAACACGTTTGGCATTAGATCGCCCTCTCTCTAGCACGGTTCTACTAGACTCGACTCGATCCGCGAATTGACCACCTCCCACGGTGATAAACGACACAAGCCCTGAACCCACAAACTCGGGAGCAAGTTGTATTGACGATGGGAGGCCATCTACAGCATTAGAAGTTTGGTAGTACACCCGGTTGGGATCATGGTCATCGTTTGGGTCTGTCCAGATAACTTGCCATTTGCCATCTGTCAATGCTGCCGAGCTTCGCTCCAATAGCCAGAAGTCTGGGCCAGACCATGATGAGTCATTGATGAGCTCGTCTGTAGCGGTGATGGTCCATGCTGAGTCTGACCCAGGGTTAGCCGCGTAACCGCCCCACAAGAATACTTTGCTACCTTGACCTGGAGTGTTGGCTGATTGTGCGATGACCCCACCGTCGATAGAAGTGCCGTCATACTGCACGGCAGCCGCTGGACCCAGACTTTCAGAGTTGCCGTTATTTATTAATTCCGTGGAATTGCCGCCGTCAAGTGGATTATTGATATCAGTGATCGTTAGGTTGCCCTCAAAACCCAGTGCCTTTTGTCCTGTCTCAGAACTAATAATTGTAAAGTATGGTCCATTTGTTATGTTCGGAGTCAGCACGCCTGTGGCCGCAAGCTCATTTCTTTCACCAAGAATGAATCTAATTTCTCGAAGCAACACACGTCGGCTTGGGTCAGTATTGATTGGACCAACAATCAAGTTTGATTTAAAATCTGTAAGATCATCTGTGGCAGAGTGATCTACACCACCTTGAAACCCTTGAGATTCGGAATTGTTACGGAAAGCAGTGCTTGACAATCTTTTCCCGTCTTGACCACTACTGACGCTTTCTGGAATGGTCATGAAGAAACCATTGGCCGTAGAAAAGTACGGTACTTGCCGAGTGCCTGAAACTGGTCGGAAAGGAACAATCTGGTTTACTTCTCTGTGGTTTACGTTGCCGATTTCCCACGGCCACCAACTACCGTTGTTGGTTGAGAGCGCGTAAATTCGAGAAGCAGTGGGGTCATCCTGACGACTAATGCACAAGAAAGCTGTTGAACGACCTTCATCGAAACCCATTACAGTTTTGGTGTTCTCAAAGTCGGTCGTCGCAAACAACGCGTCGAGCTTTTGTGCGGTGGCTCTTGAACCACGGTCGATGTTAAAATCGTTTGGATTGATTGCAAAGACACCCTGCCGGCTGGCAATCAACACGCCAAGCTCACCAAGGTTTGCTGTAGCCCTTGGACCCAGGCAACCCACCTCTTTAGAGATTCGCCGGATAGTGGCATCATCAAAGACAGGATCGTTCGTCAACGCAACAAGACTGTTCTCGCAGGCATACAACAATCCGCTCGTGCCGATTTGTGACAGGGCCACAATGTTGTCGCCGATCTGGCCAAACTTCGTAGACGTGCTACCAGCTTGTGCATCTGAGATACTATTTCCTGCCACCCAAGTAAACGGACTATTGATCTTACTGATAAACCAGTTGTTCAACTGAGCCCCGACTCTGGCGAGAGCGAGTCGTGATCCAAACTGTTCAATGAGCTGGGCCTTGTTTCCAACGGTAGCATTTTCACCAGTAGTGGTGTCTACAACCGCACGGTATGGACCAATCCATGCAGAGATAGTTCCTACGTTTTGCTGCAAGACTGACATATTGACTTTGACGTATCTAAATCCGTCAGTCATATACACGAAGTCTTGAACACCTACTGTCCCATTTTCATTAAAATCTGGGTGGCCAACGTGTCTGAAGTGGACCATCTCAACTTCTACATCTGTCGGAAAGACTGTAGCAGCGTTACTGAAAGATCCGTCCGTAGGTTGGCCGCCAGGTCTATCTGGCAAAAACTCAAAATCTATGTTCGATGTCCCAAGGTGCGTCCCCCCTTGGTTATACACCTTGCACTGCGCCCCGTTGTCTTTCGTGCTGTTTGTAGTAAAAGTCTGTTGAGCTACTTGTAGCATCTGCACCGGCTGGCCTGACAAATCGGTCGAGAAGATTTTGCCGCCGGTCACATAGATCAAACGCTGTTTGCGTACGGTTGACACCCCAGTGCCAACAATGCTTTCAACTCCAATAGCACCTTGTATTTTTTGTCCCGTGTTGCCGATCAACCGGAACGGTGGCCGTGTTCCCAACCGTTGCTTGTTGTCGAAAGAATCGAATGGATATACGTTCAGACATTCCTTTGTCAAGTTTGGAACGGACGTACGAAACGGAAGTGAATCCGAAATTCCGTCATACGGGATGGGGAGGCGCGAGTATGGCATTACTGACCGTCCCCAGCTACACGAATGTGGAATTGCATTGATTGCTCAAGACCAGCTGCGCCCGCGAACGTACTGCCTCCAGGTGCGTTACCTGATATCTGAAAGATATTACTACCATCAGGTGTTTGAAACTGCAAATGTTTGCCTGTGACATTAACTGTATTGACAGGGGTAATTACACCAAAGCTAATACGGAAGGTCAAATATCTGTCTGTGCTGTCGCCCCTCAGCACTGTCCTGCCTTCGCTGTCGCTTCCATGACCCGTTGAACCAAACACGCTTTGAGCTCGTTCTGTTGCGTTGTTGCCGTGCTCCGCACCGTGCAAGTCTTCAAACATTTTCACCAACTCATTCCGGCTCAGACATCGAGATCCATTTCCGGTGTGATAGTTGATGTTGTTGCCAAGATCGTTGTTGCTGCTTGCACCAGTAGTCAAAATTTTGCCGGCATCATCAGCTGTATTCATAACGCCACCAAGTCCAGCTTCATGACGAGATGCCACGGCTGTCACGGTGCTGGCGGAAATAATCTTGGGGTCAGTCCCTGTAGTTCTGACCTCAAAAACATTACCGGCTGTTCCAGCTTTTTTGCAGACTATCGTTGCACCACCGTTGTTTCCAGCCCCCGAAACCAACATCAAGTTGCCGGAGAGTTCCTTTGCTCCATCTCTATCCGCATCCATGAAGCCCGGGGCCGTGACGCCTCGAAGAACGAAATACGAATTCAGTCTGAATACAGCACCTTCCGGGCTCGCATCTGGAGCTAAAACCGATTCTTTTGCTTCGCAGAAAAGGGAGAAAAGACCGCCGTCTTGTCTTAGCTGCGGACCCGTGTCTCCGATTTCGTCGGATCGTCCGCTCATCAAAAACTCATTGACTAAACATTGGCTATTAGAACCCGCAGTTTTGTGAACTAACAAAAGATTGTCAGGCCCGCTGCTTAATTGCTGTGTAAGTTGAAATGGCCGAGCAACACCTGACGTGGTAGGTTGTCTTGCAAGCAAAGAAGATCCAGTCACAGTCGATTCGAGATTGTCTATGATGACTCGGCCTGATGGCTTAACTTCAAATGTCAGATCGGTCTCTCTGAAAACCCGGAATGCGGAGAGGTGACTGTCCTTGGCATTCACCCTCATGACGGTGTTTGTTGCCCTGGCATTTGTATCGACAGTTGTTGAATGACCGTTTTGATTCACGCTCATAAAGTTCTGAACGTTGCTAGATTGACCAAGATACCCACGTCGGACCAAGAAAATCTGGTTGCCTGATGTTTGGGTAGGGGCGTCATCAACGCTCAGTTGCACCTCATTGACAACTCCACCAACAGTCGAAGATTTTTCGTTCTGATAGTTGAAAACCTTGTTGTTGGTTACATGAAACCCAATGTTTGAATTATTGCCAGCGCCGAACACCATAAGGAAATTTTTAAGGACGACAGGTTCAGCCTTAGCCAAAACCCTAGTAGCGTCATTGTTGGCGTTGTAAACGCCTCGTCTTAACTGAATTGTTCCTGTGGCTTGTGGCATTACGGTGTCACCTGATAGTGAAACCCAACAAGGAAGCGACCAGAGTTCGGGGTGACGGTAGTTCCGCCACTAACCAAACCCACTCTCTTGTTGGCCAGTTCAGCATTGGTCCCGCCCCCAGGGACAGTAGTTCCTGGGAAGAATTCAACAATGAAGCAAAAGTGCTTTTTGGCCGCGTTGCTTCCAATAGTGATTGATCCTGAGGTTGGACCTACGGAAACCGTCCCCGCGTACATAGATTTGATGTAGTTAAAGATTTCATCTTTACTCATCGAGTTGTTAGACGGGATGCTGTTGGTTGATGACAGCGTGTTTTGGTTATTACGAGCTGACGAGCTGTGAACAATTGCAGCACCAGACACATTTCCTGTTGCTTGGATAGCACCACACTCAACAGCACCGCTGTTGTAGACAACAAACCTATCGTTGACAAAGCCTACTTTTCGACACTGAATGAAGTTTGTATTAGCAGAACTACCACAAACTAGCTGCAATCGGCCAGTTGCCGTATTGCCGGAACCCGCACCCAAAAGTGAATAGTACGGCGTGGTATTATGAGTGCCGCTTTCACTGTAAAGGGTGTTAGGAGTTGCAGCCGTTTTGAACACTGGTATTTGAGTACCAATGCCAAGAACGAAGTTGCTTCTGATGTATAGTCGAGATCCACCTTGGCTGCCATCAGCAAGCGTGGTTGCTTCAATTTTGAAAACCAATGTGCCGTCGTGTTCCTCAACTCTGAAGATTCCCACAGCCTGATTCGCACCTGAACCACGAACGAGCAAAGACGGCTGCGTTTCAGCCGCCGACAAACCAGCAGCTACTCGGTCTTGATCGACCAGAATTTGAGTAGCTCCAGACCGCAAGATCCCGAAAACGTTTGTAGCCTGATTAAATTCCAAGCGTCTGGTGGCAAAGGTGTGACCAGCGGTTGAGTTAGTACCTTGCCGTAGCAAGAAACACACACCAGCGTTCATAGTTTGTCCGGTCACTTCCAAACAAGTCGAACCGTTATCTGAAACTTGAAAGATTGTTTGGCCTTGACTACGAACACGGAAGATTGGGTTGCTTCCACTTTGGCTTGCATTACCAACAACTGTCAGTTGTATCTCGTCACCGCTTCCGCCTATTTGACGACCACGGTCATTGTTGTAGTAAAAACGCTTTTGCTCGGTTGAAATCGTAGCGAAGTCACTGGAACCATCCCCCACAACGGCGTAGCGTTTGTCTGTAACAAGAGCCATCTCTCCATCCGCAAGGATAAGAGTATTATTCTGGGCTTGGAACTTCGCTTCGGTGTCCCGTCGTAGTTGGATGGTTACTGGCATCAGTCAAGTTCCTTCAGGATTTTGGCTTTGAGCCAATCGACGATGGGTCGCCCAACCCACATTCCGGCGATGAAGGCCCCGGACACGATGAGCAGGGAGGCAAGAACATCAGAGAACGAATACGGCATAATTTCAAATCCTTCAGGTTGATTCCAAATACCAGCGTTGCCACTCCAACTGTCCCGATGATCAGCACCAGGGTCCACAGGTAGGTCAAGGCTTCCGCAAGCAATACATTCAGGACAATAAGTCCAATACCAGTCAGCAGGGGTATCCACCCCTTCACTCCCCGGCTGATGAAGAGCAGGACCGCCCCACTCATCAAACACAACCCTCCCGCCCAGCGGAACGGTTCCAGAGCTGCTATCGCTGGATCTGACACCTGTTCCGGAGTCAGCCCCACTTGGGGCAAAGTAAAACCCAATCCGCCACCGCCAGTGGTCTGGCAACCAAGTAGCAAAAATATCCAGCAGTAACGAGTCATTTTTCAGTCTTTCCTTCTAATCTAGCAATACGTTGTTCTACGCTTTGTGTTCGCGTTTCAAGCAGTCTCACGGCTTGGTCTAGTCGATCAACGGCATGTCGCAAAGATTCGATTGCAGCCTTGACTTGAGCTGCACCAAAGATGATGCCGATTAAAATCGAGGCTGGCGTAGCCCATGCGTCAAAGAGTTCCATTACTTCTTCTTCTTTCTTCGCCGACCACTTGCGGTAACGGCGTACTCCACACGAGAGGGTCCGGTCTTTCGAGCAGCAGCTGAACGCTTCTCAGATGCCGACATCTTGGCCGCGACCTTGGCTGGACGGCACGCTGGGTAAGGACGCTTGCCCTTTTCTTTGCCCGAACGTCCGCACTTCTTGCCGGTCTTGATATCCCGCCAATCTTCCTTGAACCACTTTGTCAATCCGCCCTTAGGTTTGGCCATTACGAACGCCTCCGGCTACGAAATAAACTCAAAATCCCAACAAGTGGCAAGACCCCAGCTTCAGGAATCGGCGTATACTCATCTCCCCACAAACCCCAATCCATAAGGAGCATCTCTTGTCCACTCTCATTGAAAGCAACGACTGGATCGAGGACGAGGTCATTCTGTTGGATGGCCTGGAGGATGCCCTGATCGGGATCGGTGAGCAGAATGGCGGCATCGGGCAGGTAGCTACCTACAGCGTCAGGAAAATACTGGACATCCTGATGACGAGAGACGACATCTGTTGGGAATGCGCGTTCGAGTTTTTCAACTTCAACATCGCTGGCCTCGGCTGTGGAGTCAAGACTCCCATCCTCGTCCACGACCTCAAGCCCGACGACGCCATCCGGCACTCCGACACCTGTGACAGCTGCGACGGAGCCAATTGTTGTTGAAAGGCCCAGTGCAAAGTCCAATGACTCTTTGCCGGCGAGCGTAGAAACGACAGTAAGAGCCAACGTCAAACGCTGGTTCTTGGCGCTGATCTCTTTGCATCGGCCCTCACAATCGGAGAGCTGCTTCAGTTCTTCAGCCTGTCGCTTCTCGCACACTGGACAAGTCATGCTCGGTATCCGCCACCACGCTTCTTGTATGTGCGAACCAACCACGCATTGGCATACGCAGATGGGTACACATCAAACTTACGCTTGGCCTCAGACTTCACCCGGCTGTACAAAGCTGGGTTGGTCGGCTTAGGACCCGACTTCTTTTTGGCCTTCTTCTTGGCCATTACTTCTTCTTCTTCTTGGCGAGAACCTTCTTGCCGAAAGCAGTGTTGCCGAACTTCTTGGCTCCAGCTTTCTTAGCTCCGACCTTCTTGCCCATTGCTTTTTTCTTTCCACGCATTACAAGCCTCGTCTTTCTTTGACGTATTGCAAAAATTCAGGCCCCAACTTGTCGTAGTAGCCTGTTCTTTCAAGCACTTCGGAGACCCGATTAACATGGGTCAGCCGTTGTACAAACACCAACGAGTACGCCTCGTCGAGTAATTTTCCCCAATGGTCGGGTTCTAGGTCTGGATCGTCTGGGTCTTCGTCGCCTGCGATAAAAGGCATCAGGACCAAGTCCCGTTTGTCCTCCAGCAGTTCTTTGTTGATGTGATTGCACCAGTCCTCTAAGCCATCGGTCTCGTCCTCACGCACGACAAACAAGACAACTTCGTGCTCGTCGTCCCATGAGTTGACGATGTCAATGAGCTCTGCTTCACCACCCAGGACAACCTTGCTCTTGTCTTTGGCCCAAGCCTCAGCGGCAAACGGGCATGGCTTCATACCGCTGTAGTGGTCGTTGGGTACGTCGAGATAGTTCAAGACCCAGTTCTGGATCTCTTTGGTGACGTTCTCAAGATTGAATTGAGCTACCGTCATAGCGAACCCGACAGATCACCTGTCTCAATGAACCCGTTTAAGTCGCCCGTCAATGGGCTTTCGACCAGCGTGCCATGCACTCCGTGAACCCCATGCAAAGGTGGTACTGATTTGTAAGGATGTGTGCTTTCAAGTTGTGATGCGATCCCAAACTTGTGATGCAAGTATCCGGTCACCTTCGAGGCTTCAATATCTTTCAA
>CENG01017169.1_pt1 | contig 26754 bp, 47 predicted proteins | sample 530131 | NCBI WGS metagenome assembly CENG01 (sample SAMEA2591057, study PRJEB7988) | marine metagenome | biome: marine biome (ENVO:00000447); feature: surface water (ENVO:00002042) layer; material: saline water (ENVO:00002010), including plankton (ENVO:xxxxxxxx) | depth 5 m
GCTGGATACGTATTAGAACTGATTATTGCGACCCCTTCTCGTTCGATCAGGAGGTGGTTATAGAGCGTGTTCTAAACTTCCAGAGTGTGTTTATCGACCCTGAATCAACTGAGCTTGATGGTCACGACGCCGAATATGGCTTTATCTATGACGATATCTCACATGACAGGTTTAAAGAACGCTTCCCAGATGCTGATCCAGTGTCCTTTGAAGGTGGAGCGAGTGAATGGGCAGGCAATGAGACCGTGCGCATTGTTGAGTATTTCTACAAGGATTATGAATATAGAGAGATCGTTCTTGGTGAAGTTGTGCTTGATAACGGCGAGAAAAAACAAGCCACAATCACAAGAGAAGAATTCAATGCGATGATTGAGGAAGGTGTTGAGATTGAAGAAATAGACTCAAGAACGACTGAAATCCCTATGGTCAAGCATTGCATCTTTAATGGACAGGAGATTCTTGAGGAATCTGAGTGGTTGGGTAAATATATCCCGCTTGTGCCTATTTATGCCGATGAGGTGTTTATAGACGGTAGACGTGAGTCTTATTCGTTTATTCACCAAGCCAAAGATGCCCAGCGCATGTATAACTATCACAAGACATGTTCGACCGAGTTTATAGCGCTACAGCAGAAAGCCCCATACATTGGCGCGCTAGGGTCTTTTGCGTCCATGTCAGACCACTGGCAAGCAGCCAACAAGCAAAACTTGTCGTATTTAGAGTATGATGTTGTGCTTGATGATAATGGGCAAAGGGTAGAGCCACCACAAAAGCAGCCCCCTATCCAAGGCTCGCCTGCTATGATGCAGGAAGCACTTGCCGCGAAAGAAGATATTAAAGTTGGTCTTGGTATGCCTGATGCTAATATGGGCAAGCAAGGCAATGAGGTATCGGGCGTTGCAATCCGTAACAGACAGGTTGAGGGTGATACGGCCTCTTACCACATTGTTTCTAACCTATCCGCCTCAATTGCGCAGGTTGGCCGTATATGCGTTGACTTAATCCCTAAGGTCTACAGTAATAGAAAGATTGCGCGCATTGTTGGCGAGGATAATAAAGAAAAGAACATAACTATCAATCAGCCGTATGTTAAAGACCCTGATACAGGCCAAGAGCGCCCCGCTAAGCGTGGTGAGCAGGCAGAGGGTGCATTTGACCCTAGCGTTGGTAAGTATGACGTTGTTTGTGATGTTGGCGCATCATATAGCACGAAGAGACAAGAGACGGCTGACAAGCTTATTGAGATGAGCAGGGCGCAACCTGAGCTTGTTTCTGTTATTGGTGACATCTTGTTTGATGTTTTAGATATTCCGCGCGGTGATGAGGTTGCAGCAAGGATTAGGGCGACAATGAACCCTGCAATGCTTGGTGATGACCCGATGGCTGAGAAGCTCAAAGCGGCTGATATGGCTATGAAACAGATGGAAGAGAAGATGCTTAATCTTGAGGCGGCTTTGCTGGATAAGTCCAAAAACACAGAGTTTGAACAGCAAAAAGAAATGCAAGAGATTGGTTTGAAGCGTCAAGAGCTTATTATAGACTCTGAAAAGACACGTGCGGAGATTGCTAAAATACAATCTGAGATCAACAAGAATGTCGCGGAATCCCAAAACACGGGGGTTGATACGATATCTCAAGTAATAAGTGCCTTACAAGCCCAAGTGGCAGACCTGACCGAGGCAATGGAAATTCAGCTCGATTATCAAGAGCAGATGCAGGATAGTGCTGAGCCTGTAGAACAAGAGGCACAACCACAAGAGGAAACTCAAACATGACAGAAGAAGTACAGACAGCGGAAGCGGTCGAAACAAATGAACCAGTTGAAGCGGTAGAAACAGAATCTAGTGAAGTGGAAACACAAGAGCAAGAATCGCCAACCGATGATACACCACAGGTAGAAGAGACGATTGAAGAAAAAGCGGCACGCCTTGAAAAAGAGCATGAAAAAGCTATTCGTAAAATCAAACGTCAGACTGCTGCCTATTCATCTACGCAAAAAGCGTACAATGAATTAAAACAAAAGCTCGAGGAGAATCAGTCGCAACAGCCTAACAGAGAGCAACCAAAAGAACCAACAATCAATGATACAAACCCTGACGGTTCACCTGTATATGAAACGCTTGATGATTTTAACGAGGCTTTAATTAATTTTAGAGCTGAGCAAAAAGTTAAAAGTGCTTTGCGTGAGCGAGAAGAGCAATCTTTGAAGCAAAAGCAAGCAGAAGCGCAGGCACAACGTCAAAAGCTAGTGCAGGAGCAAGAGGCGAAGTTTTCAGAGGTTAATCCTGATTATCAGGAAAGCCGAGAGGACTTTGTTGAACACACTTCAAATATGCGTATTGACCCACAAGTTGAAAACGCAATGATTGAGGTCGCGATTGAAGCTGGTGCAATGGCGGATGTTATTCATTATTTTGGTGCAGATGGTGGCGCTCGCCTAGGTGAGTTTGATGAGATTGCAAGCCTTCCTGCATGGAAAGCGGCTATTCGCATCAATGACATCATAAAAGGCAATAAACGCTCAGAAACTCCTCAAACAAAAACAAGGCCTATGCCAAAGCCGATTAAGTCGGTGTCTGGTACAGGAAAACCCCAAAAGAGTTTAGATAGCATGTCAGGAGATGAGGTGTTGAAAACTCTTGGCTTAAAATAAAGGAGTAATTTATTATGGCTAATGTAATTAATACAATTAAAGACCCAGGCGGAGTATTTGCTAAAGGTATGGCGGGTATGTTGCGTGATCAACTTGCGTTTTGTAACTTTGTCGAGAAAGCGGACGAGTCTGACTTTGACGGCAAGAATAGCTTTAAGTCAGGTGACACAATTCGAACATCAATCCCTGCGATTAAAAGTGTTCAAGTTGATAATCTCGACATCACAAGCATGAACAAAGACACTGTTGAAGGTAATAAAGCGCTTGTTTTGAACAAGACAGCCACAACAGCAGACCAGTTTGACTCACTTGAGCTTAAAACTGATGTTGACATTAAGAACGCCCTAAAGCGTTACGGTCAGCCAGCAGCTCTTGCTCTTGCACACCAGATTGAAAGCCGTTGCTTGGGTATTGCTCAAGATCGCACTTATCAGTCAGTGGGTACAGCGGGTGCAAACCAGTTCTCAACGTCCGATATTCTTGATGCTAAGGTTGCGCTGGATGAATCGCTAGCCCCTATGGGTGATCGTGGTTTATTCATGAACAGCCGTTCAGGTGCTAAGGCTGTTGATGCTCGTAAGGCGTTCTTTAACCCTAACGGTGCAATCTCAGACCAGTACAAAGATGGTATGATTGGACGTGCGGACGGTTTCGACTGGTATGAAAGCCAAATGTTACCAACACACGCAAACAGCTCTGATGTAACAGGTGGCGCAATCAACGGAACTATCACAGAAGGTGCTTCGACTATTTCAGTTGATGGATTTTCAGTAGCTCCTACAGTTGGCTCAGTGTTCACAATTGCTGGTGTTAACAAGGTTCATGCACAAACAAAAGCAGACCTAGGCGTGTTGCAACAGTTCACAGTTGTATCAGCTACAACAACAAGCATTGTTATTAGCCCAGCTATTTACGCTGGTTCTGATGGCTTGCAAAATGTTACGGCTTTACCTGCGGATGATGCGGCTCTTGTATTTGTTGGAGCGGCTTCAACAAACTACACACAAAACCTAGCTTTACATAAGTCAGCTTTTAAGATGGTAACAGCTAAGCTTTATACGCCAGTTGGTGAGGAGCTTGTTGCTTCTGAGACTGTTGATGGTATCACAGTTAACATTGTGCGTTTCTTTGATGGTAACACACGCAAAGTTACAACACGTTACGATGTTCTTTACGGCTTTGATGAAGTGCGCCCTGAATGGTCAGCACGCATCACGTCTTAATTTAACGGAGCGCCCCTTTACGGGGGCGCTCTATTAAACAAAGGAGTAGAAAAAATGGACATTAAATTTGAAAAAGACGGCGTAACAAAAACGACACACGAAAAGTTCACAAAAGAGCTTGAGGCAGTGGGTTGGAAAGTTGTTGAAGACAAGCCTAAGAAAAAAGAGACAAAGAGCAAAGGTAGCAAAAAATGACAACCGCGAGAGATATAGTAAAGTCAGCACTTAGAAAAATATCAGTCGTTGGTACTGGCTCGGCTATGTCTAACGAGGACGCGCAAGACGGATTAAAAACCCTTAACTCAATGATGGCCTCTATGTCTGTTGAAGGTGATGTGGTTTATAGTCATTTTGTTGAAACATTCCCTCTGGATACAAATGTAAGTGGCTACACTATCGGCGAAGGTGGTGATTTTGACACGGCAATCCCAAGCATTATCAAGGCCATGACATACAAAAGAGGGGTGACAGATTATCAGGTGTCCAGCTACACGGATAAGCAATATGCAAATATCTCGCAAAAGAACACACTAGGCATACCGACTGTTTATTATTTCAATGCTGATTTCCCCCTTGCCACAATACAGCTTTACCCTGTGCCAAGCCAATCAGGAACGGTCACAATCTATTCTGAAAAGCCTTTGACGAGCTTTGAGACGCTCGACACGGTTTATAATTTCCCCGCAGAATACCAGTCTATGCTTGAGTTCAACTTAGCTGTATGGATTGCACCAGAATATGAGCGTGAAGCCCCACAAACGATTAAAAACGTAGCCAGAAGAACATTTAACACGGTTCAAGCGGCTAATAAGCGCAATAACATGGTGAAGTCATCTTTAGATGTGCCAACAAGCAATGACCGTTCATGGAATGGTGAAACATACGGAGATTATTCATGATAATACCTTTTGTTGGTGGTTCTTATGACATGGAGGCCATATCCTTTGATTCGCAAAGATCAATCAATCTTGAGGTTATAGTTTCAGAAAGCGGAACAAGCAAATCGAGGGCTGCTCTTAGAAGTGTTGCAGGATTATCGCTATTTGCAAATGTGGGCGGTGGCCCTATCCGTGGGGGTATTGAATCAGATGGACGCGCGTTCTTTGTGTCTGGGAACGAATTGTATGAGTTGCATGAAGACGGCACAACAATAGATCGTGGTACATTGTTATCATTTACCGAGCTGGTGACAATAAAAGAAAACCCTACTCAGTTGATGATTATTGACGATAACTATGGCTATATCTTCAACAAGACACTAAACACGTTCGAGCAAATAACTGACGAAGACTTCCCTGCCCCCTCAAGCCTGACTTTCCAAGATGGGTATTTCATGGTATCTGAAAAAGATACAGGTATGTTTTACATATCAGGTATCAACAATGGTTTAACGTGGGACGCTCTGGATTTTACAAATGTGGAGGGCTCACCTGATAAGCTTGTTGCAATCAATAGCAACCGATCAAACATATGGGCTTTTGGAACAAAGGTAACTGAAATATATCAAAACACTGGTAACGCGGTTTTCCCATTTCAAAAGATATTGGGAGCAACGGTTGAAACTGGTTGTATTGGCGCAAAGACAATCGCAAACCTTGATAATTCTGTTTTCTGGGTAGGTAGCGATGAAAACGGAGACTCAATCGTTTGGCGTTCAAATGGGTATAATGCGCAAAGAATATCAACAAGAGCCATAGAGCGCAAAATATCGCAATCTGACAAGGTGTCTGAGTCATATGCGTGGGTGTATCATGAGCGTGGGTATCCGTACTACTTCCTGCAAATAAAAGGGCTTGATACAACGCTGGTATACAACCTCTCCACCCAACTATGGCATGAAAGACCGTACAGAAACCCTCTAACGAACACATTTGAACAGCACAGAGGGGCGTGTCATGTGTTTTTCGACCAAAAGCACCTTGTAGGCGATAGGGGAAACAACAAGGTATATGTGATGTCTTTGGATAACTATTCAGATGATGGCGACCCTATGATTAAAGAGCGCACATGCCCTCATATAGACGAAGAAAGGCGACTTGTCACACACTCGCAGTTTGAGCTTGATATGGAAGTTGGTGTTGGATTGAACGATGGTCAGGGCAAAGAGCCTAAGGTCATGATGCAATACTCTGATGATGGTGGGCATACTTGGTCTGATGAATTATGGCGTGATATAGGGGCAATGGGAAAATATAAAACCCGCGTAAAATGGAATAGGCTTGGGCGGTCAAGGGATCGTGTTTATCGCGTAAAAGTTAGTGACCCTGTTTTTGTGCAAATTAACGAGGCTTACATAAATGGCAATTAACCCGCCACCAATACAAGAAAACACCACAGAGCAAAGTGGAAAATTTCCTCAAACATGGGTGCGTTGGTTTGTGTCTATAAAAGATTGTATTGATGAGTTAATATCTAGTATTTCCACCATTAAAACAGATATATCTAATATAATAACTAGGTATGGAGAGTATGGCTGGGCTTATTATCAGGACGATCAATATACGGAAGGCTCTCCGCTTAGTGTTGATAATGCGCGTGTACAAGTAACAATTAACGGCAATGGCGGTAGCACAGAAACAAGGTTTTTACCTGATTTTGGTGATTTATGGGACACAGCAAACAACAAAATAAATATGGAGACTGTTGGCGATGCTTTCCTTATTAGGTTTGACTACAAAGGCAAGGCAGCCACAAACAACGCATATTTTGATGTTCAGCTAGACATAGGTGATGGGTCTCCTATTGTCATATCTCAAGAAACAAAAAGGTTTTTAAAAGGCACAAACAAAGAGCAAATATTTAGTGACACGATATCGGGGTTTGCGCTAGAAACGTTTATATCCAATGGGTGCAAAATATACATCGACTCAACAGACGATGGAGCAGATTTAGAGTTTTATGATTTCGGTATCAAGATTGAAAGGACTTACACACAATGATTGTGAGGCAGGCAAAATCAACTGAAATACCGCGCATTATAGAGCTTTATAGGGAGTCCCTCGATGAGATAGGGGTAAAGCATTTGGATAGCCTAACGTCAAAAACTGTTACAGATAACTTCTTTCAAGCCCCTTGCTTTTTGCTTGAAATTGATGGTATAATCCGAGGCATAGCAGGTTTGACCATTTCATTTACCCCTTGGTCAGGGGAAGCAACACTTAGAGACTATATGTTCTATATACAGCCTGAATATAGAAATGATAAAAGCCTCGGTGGTCTAGTAAATAGCTGTAAAGAGTTTGCCAAGAAACTTGGTGTTAATTTACAAGTTAGTTTCATTGTTAAAAATGACGAAAAGCTGAGGCAGAGAGTGCTAAAAAAATACGGCTTTGAGGTCAAAACTGTTATAGGTGAATACCATGGGTAAAAGCTCAAAAGCTCCAGATACAAGCGGATTAGAAGAGGCCACAAAAGAGGCGACCGCTTTACAAAAACAGATATATCAAGAAACACGCGAAGATGTTCAGCCATGGTATAAAATGGGGACTGGCGCTGTATCAAGCATTTCTGATCTATTGGGTATTTCTGGGGGCTCTGTTCAATCCCGTGAAGATATTTATAATGAATTATTGCCACAATACACCAGCAAAGCTTCTGCTGATGGTAACTACATGCTTAGTCCTGATGGACGTTTGGTGTCTATGGGTGGGGAAACAAATGAGTTTTTCGACAAGCCTCAATGGGTTTTGGATGAGATAGGGGCGAGTGGCAATGGGGTAAACCTATTTGGGGCAAATAGTGGTGTTGGTGGGGCTGCTTATGCTGATGACCCTATCGAGTACCTAAAGCAAATGGGGTACAAGGATTATCAATCATCAAGTGATACAACTGATTATGAAGCTCTAAACAAAGCGGTTGAGGAGCGGTTAACGGCTCAATCTGAAACGCCTGAGGGTTTTGGCTCTTTGCTTGAGCGTTTTGACCTTGATAAGTTTGAAGAAGACCCTGGCTATCAGTTCAGACAAGATGAGGCTAATAAAGCCCTTGAGCGTCAAATGGCGGCACAGGGTGTAACGCTTGGCGGTGGTGGCGCTGGTGTTGTATCCCCACAAGCTTACAGGGCTATGCAGGAGCTTAACCAAGGGCTTGCGTCTCAAGAGTATTCAAATGCATACAATAGATACAACGCTGATAACATGAACACTTATAACATGCTTATGGGTGCGGCTGGTATGGGTCAAGGCTCTACCGCTCAAATGGCGGCGGGTGGTCAGAATTACGCTACAAACGTAGGTAACTTGCAGACAGGTTTGGCGCAGGCGCAATATGAAGCATCTATGGCAAATCAAGGCGGTTCAATGTTTGGTACGTTATTGGGTGCAGGCGCTGGGGCTTTACTTGCGGCTCCTACAGGGGGTATGAGTATGGCGGCAGGCGCTCAACTGGGGTCGTCAATAGGTGGGAGTTTAGGTATATAATATGGCTTTTGAAAATGTATTTCGTGGCATAGACCACCAAGCAGGCGAAAAAATGCGTATGGCTAAGCAGAATCAATTCATGCAAGCCTTAGGACAAGCGGTGGCGACACAAGAACGCGCGCAAGATAGAGATTATCGGGATAGAGTTTTATCACAAAAACAAGCGGAACTTGAGGCAAGACAAGCCAGTAATTACGAACAAATTGCAATGGATGAGCTTAACCGTATAAATATGGGTGGTAAACCAACGGCACAAGGTCAGGCTGCGTTGAAAGTGATGCAACAAACCTCAGCCCCTAAAATGAGCTTTGACCCTATAAGTGGGCGTCCTATTGCTATCCCATCACCTTGGTCGACTATGGGAGGCACGCAAGGCATTAACCCAAGCGCCCCTAGCCCCGCAACTATGGCGGGTGGTGATACGTCTGTAATGGATGCGCAGTTAGATGCGCTTTATCAGCCAAGTGGTCAGCAAGTGCCGTCAACGCCTGTTATGCGTCCTGACATGAATACAGCACAGCAAAACATAGACGCTATGAACGCGCCAGCCATGCCTATGCCTGACATGATGCCTGATATGGGTCAAGCGCCAACTATTCAAGCCCCAGCAGGAGCAAGCCCAAAAACAAGGCAAATGGCAGAAGAGGAAAACATAAAGCTAAGAGCGGAGTTTGAGGGATTAAAAGGCGCGGCTCGACAAAAGTTTGTAATGGAAGAGCTTGATAAGAGGTTATCAGATGAAAGCATGTTACCAATACTGAATGAGATGATAAAAACAAACCGCCAGACGCTAGACATGCCTTTTGCTGAGCTTGTGAACGCCCCAGCGCGTATCATGGCTTCTGACCAAGCTAACGCTATGGACTCTTTAAAGCAAGACCAGCTATCACTAGCAGCCCCACTTGCTAAAATGCTAGGGACAAACCCAACTGATAAAGATTTTCAAGCATCGTTAGATCAAATTATAAACCTGAACTCAACAAAAGAGGGGCGAGAACAACAGCTCATTAAGAGGCGCGATAGGATTCTTAGGAAAATGGATAAAGCACCACCGCAAAAACAAGCTCCTAAATCTTCTGGGGCTGTCAACTATATGGAGTATTTCAAGTAATGCCTGACATAGAAATGCCGAACGGTGACATTGTTAACTTCCCTGATGAGATGCCAAAAGAGCAAATACAAAGCTTGATTGCTTCTAAGTTCCCAGAGGTTGCCCCACAACCACAAGAGACAAACAGGCTTGAGGCTTTAGGGGCTGGCGTTGGTCAGGGGGTAACTTTTGGTTTTGGGGATGAAATACAAGAGCTTGCTAATAGGGGTATGGCTAATCTTACAAATAATTTAGGGTTATCGGATATACAAGACCCTAAAGCATGGGCTGCGCAATTAAGACAAAAAGAGCTACAAGAGCTTGCCGCACTTAAACAACAACACGGTGGCTATTATTTGGGTGGTGAGGTTTTAGGGGCGCTTGGAACTGGTGCAACAGCCGCGCCAAAGGCAATAACAAAGGGATTAACGTATGCAGCATCAAAAGGAGCGATCCCAAGCATCGCCGCACATAGTGGACTTGGTGCTTTATCAGGGGGAGTATATGGCTTTGGAACAGGTCAGGGAGATGCAGCGCAAAGAGCGCGACAAGCCCTCCCGCAGGCTGGTTTTGGAGCTATCGGCGGGTCTGCTGGCCTTGGCGTTTCTCGTGTTGTTGAAGATGTATTTACTGGTCTAGCAAACAGAGCTAAAAACCTGTTCAAAAAACCAACGCCAACAACAAAAGCCGTTTCTGAATCCCTTCCAATAAGTGGTCAGCAACAAGCTCTGGATGTTTCTGATTTAGTAGATCAAGGCCTAACTGATAAGGGCGATGTCACAACAATGCTACGAGGCGCAAGAGATCAAGATATAAATGTCATGCGTGATGAGGAGCTTGCAAGGGGTGGTTTGCTTGGTGATGAGCTACAAGCTATGGTTGCAGAGGCTGATGAAGGCTTCAAACAAAGCGTTAAGAACACAATGCAAAGCCTTGCAGGTGAAGGCGTTGAAGAGACCTCACAAGACACGCTTGCTAAGTCTATAGGCATAGTTAAAAACAGGTTCGATGCGCAAAAACGCCTACAGAACAAGTTAATGACAGCGCGCAATGACGCTATAGCAAAATCAAGCGTATATGCTGACTACACAAGAGATACGTTAGGTCAGGCATTAAAAGAGCTTAAAAAGACCCCTGATTTTAAAGTTAGTCTTATGAGGGAGGGGAACAAAGAAATAGCTAGTGATTTTAAAATAATTGATAAAATCATTTCTGCTGATAACGTCAAATCAATAAACATGCCGTTTCTTGCCTCATGGAGATCAGGGCTTAACGATTATCCAAAGGGCTCACAGCAAAGCGTTCTAGCTGGAAAAATGAAAGCCGTGTACGATGACTGGTTGGATAATCATATTAAGTTTGCAATTAAAGAAGGTGATGATGATTTGGCAGAAAAGATATTCAGCGCGAATTCAAAATATGCCGAGTTTAAAAATAAATACGGCACAAACAAATATTCAGGCCAGAAAAAGGTTATTGAAAACATTCTGACTCAAGAGGATATGACACCCCGCGCGATGGTTAACACTGTTTTTGGTGCGAATATGGGCGGTAAGGACTACACTGAGCAATTTGTTAAAAGGTTGGTTCAGGGTGTGCCTGAGGGCGAAAAAAGAAAGCGCGTTGTTGATGGTTTTAGGGCTGGCCTATTCCAAAAAGCCTTTGAGGGTGCTTTTGACGAGACAACCGATGTTGTTAAGTTTGGTAAGTTAAAAACCAATCTGTTAAAGATGAAAAAGAGTGATGCTTATAGAAAATACCTATCATCACCAGAGTACGATTCTGTAATGGATAAGTTAATTGTTGACTTGCAAAAATACCAAACGGCGACAACCGACAAATCAATCGTGAATTTATCGGGCACGACACCAATGGCGGCGCGTCTGGCTCAATCAATGGGGGCAATACCACTTCTTAGTGGTTTATCTCTTTATAGAGGTGGTGCTGAGAGTGCTGCGGCCTTGGCGAAGATGGGGACTAAGGCAAAGAACAAGAGAAGCGTTGAAAAGTCTCTCGCTGATTTTTATAAGTCAGTAGCTCCCGCTATTGACGATCAAATTAAATTTAATTTTAGTGGCGCTGGCGCGATTGCTGGTGGTGTAGGGAGTAATTAATGGCTAGAATATCACCATACGCATTTTTTCAAGAGCTAGATAATAATGGAAACCCATTGTCAGGCGGTAAGCTTTACACATACGAGGCAGGCACAACCACGCCGAAGCCGACATATACAGACAGTTCAGGCGTGACTGAAAATGACAACCCTATCACCCTTGATTCTAATGGTCGTGCTGATGTGTGGTTGGAAAGCGGTGCATATAAGTTTGTATTGAAAGATTTAAACGATGTACTGGTTAAAGAGGTTGATAACGTAGCGGGTGAATCAACAAACCAGTTGGGCTCATCTATAGTTGAGTTGTCTTCAAATACCGCCATATCATCATCATATTTGTTCAATTATATAGACTGCACAGAAAGTATCGCCCTTACATTGTTGTCCGCGAGTGTTGCAGAAGAGGGGTTTACTTTCATCGTCAAAAACTCAAGCAATGGAACGGTTATAATTGACCCTGACGGCTCAGAGACGATAGATGGAGAGTTGACACTTACTCTTAATCCTAGTGATTGGAGTATTGTTTTTTGCGATGGGGTTTCGTGGAAAACGCTTACAAAAAGCAATGTCGTCAATAATTTATCTGCTACAGCCCCTCCAACCACATCTGATGACAACACCCAAGGATACTCTATATCAAGTAGATGGCTGGATGTCACAAATGATGAAGCTTATGTGTGCCTTGACGCGTCAACTGGGGCGGCGGTTTGGTTAGAAACAACTCTAACCAGCGATGATTTAGGGGCGGCGGCTGTTAAGGGAGTTGATACAGATTTTACCTCACCAACTGATGACAGCCTACCAACAACACTAGCAGTTCAAAACAAAATAACTTCTATTTATTCGCTAGACACAGAAGTCTTAACCACCACAGGCACACAGTTTGATTTTTCCATACCTGCTAACGCGAAAAAAATCATTGTTATGATGAATGATATGGGGTTGGATGGAACGGCTGACAATGCCCTTATCCAGATTGGTGATAGTGGGGGGGTTGAGACAACAGGATATAACTCTAACTCTTATGACCCTAGTGGAACAGGAACAAATATATCCTCAGTTAATGGCTTTGCGATAGCAAACCTTAGCGCGGCGAGGACGGCAACGGGTGCTATGGTTTTGGACAAAAAGAACGGCTCAAACGAGTGGGTGTCAACACACACCGCATTCAGGTCAGATCGGACAATAAGTGGGGCGGGTGTTAAGGCTTTATCTGATGAAATAACAACATTAAGAATAACGAGAAGCGGGACAGCAAGTTTTGATTCTGGTAGCGTTAATATAGCTGTTGAGGTGTCAGAATGAAGATTGGATTAAGCCTAGGATTAAATAAACGCTCGCTTATTGAGGGGCTGTTACCTATCATAGAGCGCACAACAGGATTCCCATCGACTGACGCGGTTTCGGTCGATATGAGTGAGGGGTTTAGCGCGGTTGTTAAAGGTACAATGACACGCAGTAACGCTGTTGATTTTCAGTTCATTCTATCCTTATACCAAGACAATAACAACGTAGTGAGAATTTTACGTCGTAACGCAAGCGGTAAGTTTTTTATGCAATTACGAATTGGCGGTAATCAAAACAGCTTCCCTCTTGAGTTTGACGAGGAACTTGTTCCGGACGGTTCAGATTTTGCGATGGGGTTTGTTGTTAAAGACGGTTTGTTTGAAGTCTATGTAAACGGTTTACGTGTTGCTTACATGGACGACCCAGCGCGAACAATGCCTGCAAACATGGACACAGTCTATGCAGGTAAGTTCACAGGAGCAAGCAACGACTTTCAGGGCACGTTATCATCACTCAAGGTATGGGATGCAACGCTCACACGCGCGCAGATGGAGCGTGAAACACGCTTGACCGATATGTTAAATAGCCCCACCAATACAGGTGATAAGTTCACAATCTGGGCGGGTAACAGTAATGCAAACGGTGTTGATAGTGTAAGCGGCAACGTTATATATGAGAACACGCTACAGCAATTCGGTAAAGACCTTCAAAACGGCTTGAAAGCATACTCTGACCCAACAGGCGGTGACACAAGTATATTTGGCGACTTCTGGAATATTAGCGGTTCTGGAGGGTTTAGTGGAATTGGTAAATACGCCGACTTGAGAACGACGCAAACAGGTGTAAACACAGTATCCGTCCCAATGGGTCAAGGTGGATTGTTGCTGTCAATTGCATCTGGTCAAAACAATATGAGCGCAAAAGTACCTACAGGACTAGGGTATTATGTATCCCCCCGCGCTTGTTCTATTTTAAAAACCATTGACGCATGTAAGCAATATGGGGGTATGGAAAGCCTTGTTCTTATATTGGGTCACAATGAAGCAGGACAGGGTATAAGTTCTGCTGTTTTTGAGCAAGACCTTGATGATTTATTTGATGTTATTCACTACTACCACCCATCGTTAAAAGTCTATCTTGTGGGAATGCAAGATTGGCAAGCGGGGATTGGTATCAGTGAGACAGACTGGAACGAAGCAAAAGACACAATTACGAATTATTCACGCGACAACATATCTGTTATTGACGGTAACTGGGATGTTATCAGTGGTGACGAGATACACCTGTCCGAAGAGGGTCAGGTTGAAGTTGCAGAAGCTGTTTATCTAGACGGCGAAACGCAAGCACCGTTCCGCGTTCAAAACACGCAAGCAGAAGGGCAAAACGAGCAGGCTTTAGTCACATTTGATGAGCCATTGTTTAATGGCGGAAGCCCCATAACTAACTATATATGCGAGTATAGGCGGGCGGGCGATTCCGAGTGGTTAGTGTTTAATAATGCGGTTAGTATTGTGACAATGATACTTGTGACAGGCTTAACAAACGGTGTTGAGTACGAATTTAGGGTTAAGGCGGTTAGCACAATTGGCGAGGGCGAGTTTTCTCTGGTTGTGACAGCAACACCTTCTTTGTTGTAGACTGGAAAGGCAATTAATATGTCATGGGATAGCGTAAATACAGGGGTAACAAATGACTAAATATATAGGCGACAATGTATCTGTGGAAATAATTGATAATGGGGGCTTGAAAAATATAACATTTTCTGGAGACTTTACAGAGATTGCCGAATCAGAAGAGGGCCTTAGTTTTATTGAGGCGTTTGATTTACCGTTGTTGCCAGAGGGGCGTTATCCTGTAAATACAGGGCTGGCGCGCCATCCATCGGGGAATGGTTGGCTTGTTGGTGATGATGGAAGAACACCAAGCCAGTCCAGTTTTCACGGTGGTGTTATATGGTACAATGACGACTTTACTCAAGTTTTGGATCGCTGGTTTACTGTTAGCGACTTTGGTTTAAATAGTAATTTTTCTATTCAAGGAATACATGCTGATGCAGGAACAAATGAGTTTTGGTGCGTGGCGAGGCGTATCCCAAACGATACGACAAACAGCAAGGTTTTAAAAGTAAATGCAACAACAGGCGCGGTTTTGTTCACGGCTCTAACGCAAAGCCCTCAATATGGCGCAGGAAACGGAATAGCCGTATCTGGTAACAAATACTATACACTTGGCGTTGATGGTAGAATATCAACTTGGGATATGACAGGTAGCCTTATTCCCCCCATAGACACTGTAAACAACCACCCTCAAAACGATCATCTACACAACCTAAACGATGGGCGGTTGCTTTTATCATGTGGGGCAAATGGCAGTGATGGAATAATTCAAATTATAAACGAATCCACAATGGCGGTAGAAAAAGAAGTCACAGTTCCTGATGCTGATGCAATAGAGGGTATTGTGATGTATGATGGGTTTTTATGGGTTAATAATGACGGGCATTTTCATAGTGGCACACCCCTAAAAAACAGGGTTTTAAAATACAGTGTTGGCGACTTATTGTCAGTATGATAAGATTAGCTAAAAATAATATAAAGGCTTTCTCATGGATGGCATAAACCACACACCAGAACCAACGATTTACAGATCAGACCTTTTCCCTGAATGGTTCATGGTTTTATCGGAATATCTGACAGTTGCTTTCAGTATGGCTTTGATCGGTATTCTAATACTGCTTGTATCCGTGTTCTGGTCATATAGCTCAAAACTCGATGTACTATTAAGACGTGCGTTTATCGCCGAAACACTGCGTGCTGTTGTGACGCTCCTCATGGGTGCGTGTTTGTATTTAAACTGGGCTGACGGTGTTAAAGTCATTGTCGTCCTTAGACCGTGGATATTGTTATACGCTTGCTGGGCTATGTTAAGGCTTTTAATCCATTATATGCACTTGTTTGGGTTTAGCTTTAGGGTTTACTTCGCAGGAATACGCAATAAATTTATAAAATGATTGAGTTATTCCAAAGCGAATACGTCCAGAATTTAGGCATTACAGGCTTTGCGCTTGGGTTATGCTTTTACCTGTTTTTGAAAATGTTCAACAGGGTGATGGACGATGCAAAGGAACGAGACAATCAGAATAGAGAAGTACAATCTAAAGTGGCTGATGCTATTAACAACCTTGCTGACTCTCACAGGGTGCAGGAGCGGGTTATACGCGAAGCCCTCTATGACGTGGGAAAAAGAGATAGCTCGCGGAGGCAAGCCAAGCGTGAAAGCGAGGTTTGAAATTGGACAAGTTTTTAAAATGGATAAAAAACCTACTCAAGAAAGAACAGCCAATGATTGACAAAAACAAGCTTATTCAGGACTTGGAGCGCGATGAAGGTATAGTTCTTCACGAGTACAAAGACCATCTAGGGTATTCAACAATTGGGATTGGTAGGCTAATAGACAAACGCAAAGGTGGGGGGATAAGTAAAGAAGAGGCTTATTATTTGCTGTCCAATGATATCAAGCGCAAGACGGTTTTGCTATTGGATTCCCTGCCATGGCTTAGAGACCATCCAGAGCCAGTACAACGCGCGCTTGCAAACATGGCTTTTCAAATGGGGGTCCATGGATTATTGAAGTTCAAGAACACGCTTTCATTGATAGAGCAAAAACGCTATAATGAAGCCGCTGACAATGCCTTAAAATCATTATGGGCAAGGCAAACACCTAACAGAGCGCAAAGGGTCACAGACTTGATACGCTCACAACAAAAGGATAATTAATCATGATTGATACAGTTTTGGAATTTTTTAACGAACTACCCTCATGGATTGTAGCCGTCACAACGGTTGTTGCGTCTGCGAGTGCTATCACAGCCCTTACACCCACAAAAAAAGATGATGTAATTCTCGGCTCTGTTTTAAAGGTTCTTAACTTTCTAGCGTTGAACTTTGGTAAAAACAAAAACGCCGATGATAAATAAATACATCACCTATATACTAATTACTGGCGTTTCTATAGGGCTTGTGTGGCTTTATGGGAACGCTAAGTATAATCAGGGCGCAAGTGATGAAAAGCTTGTGTGTGCGGTTATATCAGCCGAAGCAGGCAAGCAATCATCGAAGGACTGGAATGATATTAGCGAGAAACTACAAAACACCAGTAAAGAGCATGATCTTAACATTTTGCGCTCTTTCGGTGACAGCGTGTACCACAAAGGTGATTGACGCAGGGCGTATGTCCACACCTCCACCTGTTTATAGCGACAAAGACAGCGCGAGGACGTTGAAAGCCTTGGCTAAATATCAATGTTGGCGACACGAGGTTAGTCCAGAAGAGTGCGAAAAGAGGGGTAAATGATTTACCCAATAAAAAACGCCCCTAAATAAAGGCGCGCTCCTTAAAATAAATAGTATGTATTAACTATTATTAGTCCTTCAGTCAGGCGACTATTAACCATAACTTAATAAACAAATCATACAATGTCAATATGAGCATTAGAAATATAAAAATAAACACAGAACCAACTTCAAAAGCTATAAACGAAAATCAGGCTCGTTTCATGCGCTACATTGACCAGCACAAGTATGAAAATGACGAGCTGTTAAATGATGACTTTGACTATGCAATCGCAACAATTCAATGGTGCGGATTAAATCCAGCAAAACACACGGCGCATTAACGGAAACCTTCTTTCTCCGCGTATTTTAACGCGCTTTCTTTACTGTCAAACGTGCATAAATAAACAAACCCCTGCGCCCTCATTCCAAAATTTTCGCACTCTCTTTCTGGTGGTGTGTCTTCTTTTGCATACCAAACGTATTTTGAAAGCTCTTTGATTAGATATTTATTCCCGCGTTGATCTATAATGTTCATGTCTTGCTCTTTGTTATTTATTTTTTCAACAACCTTGTCCGAATTCCCTCGCGTGGCAAATCTGGTATTTCATCAACACCATCAAGCCAATAAAGAATTTCATTTGCACCTGCGGGCGATTCATCAAATCGTTGCACCACACCGTTAAAAAATGCGGACTGTATCCACGTCTTTTCACAATACGGATTTGACCAAACAACAAGGTATATACCTGTTTTGGGTGGCAACTCATCATCCAGTAAAACCCAACGGCATTGCATAAAATCATCCATTTTCTCACTCCTTTGTTAAATTATATTATGATATACGCATATTAAAACAGCCAACAAAGGTGTAGTGTTCCTTTTCAAGTGTTCTAAGTATATTATCGCGCTGGTGTTCGAATTGTACGTCACGTGGCTGGACTTCTAGTTCGGTTATTGTGCAACCGTCCATGTTTATGATTGCTTTCATTTTAAAACTCCGTGTTTTTGAATATATGACTGGCAAACTGCGCATATTGCTCCATTTGCTCCATCACTCTTTCAGGCACTTGCGTTCGCCCATACTTCCAATTGCGCACGGTATCATATCGCACATTCAAAAGATTGGATGCCCCGCGTGTGGACATCCCTGTTTGTTTAAGTAAATCGTTAAATGTCACTTAAAATTCTCCTTGCTTTTACTATTGCTTTTTGCTGTTTTTCGGACAGGTTACAAACTAGCCCATTTGAAAGCATTTCATCTGTCGCAGAGTAAGGCTCTATCAGTTCCTTTAATATATCTAGCAATTCAGGTGCTTTTGCTATAAGGCGGGCATTTGCTTTATAACTTGGCGTTCTTACAATATCGCATATAGCTATTTGCCCTGTGGGGTTACCAGTTTCTTGAAACAATCTGTTTCCTTGCTTATTCCATGCCCACGGCGCGGGCGTATGATTTTCATCGCTCATTTTTTATCCTTTTGTTATGTTCCTGAAAATAAATATCACAAAGATCACCCCAGCCATTTACAGAAGCTTGATTGTAAGCAATGTCCAGTTCTTTATCAGATAAAAACATTGCATTGGCTTGTGCTTTTAATATTTCAAATTGTGTCATAATTTTGCCTTTCTGCAATTTTGGCGGGGCTTATTCCCTCACCTCTTGATTATAGTATTACACGGATTTGTGTATAAAGCAAGTGTTATTTGTGCTTTTTATTGCTTTCATTTTAACACTCCATATTCTTGAATATACTGGCACACACGTAGCGCCATACGCTCGATAGGCTGTTCACCTGACTCAAACCTTTGCACTGTTCTGTAATTAACACCGCCCATAGCCTCAGCCATTCCGCGCTGGGTTAGGCCAAGGTCTAATCGTATTTGTTTAAATTCTTCTGGGGTCATGGGGTTTGGTCTTTCCTTGAACTCTTGTCGCAATCTTCTATAGTTGCCCTGTTAACTTCTTTTTGGAATGCATAATATACTTCTCCCATGGCCTTTCCAATATCTTCCGGAAAGAGCCATGCAACTATAATAAAGATGCCTATTAAACTATCCTTCATGACAACACCTCACACTCGTATATTGTTTTTGACAAACATGAATTATCAAACTTGTCGCAAAATAAAAACTCTGCATCAAGTTCTGACATTGCGCTGACCTTCATCGTCTTTGCGCGCTGGTCTTTCCAATACATAATAATTGTTTTATATTTGATTGTAAATTCAGTCATTGTTACGCCCCCAAAACTTCTAATAATTTCTGATCTTCATCTGTCCAGTCAATCTTTTTTGGTTTTTTGGCTTTGCGGATTTTGTAGCCCGCGTCTTTTATTTGTTTAAAGATGCTTGCTTTCATGTGTGATGGGAAAACACCAACGCCATTAAATTCATTGGCAATGGTGTTGTAAATATATTCACCCTCTCTACTATTTGGAATAAGAGTAATGTAAAATCCATTGTCGAGGTAAGTTAAGTCAGTCATAATTTGCTCCTGTTTTATTGTCGGCTCGTTTGCCGTTTGCTTATGTTCTTAATATACGACGCTATGTCGTAAATGTCAAACACTTTTTTTATTTATTTCTGTTTCTCTGCTTTCTCTAATTTCGCATAATGGTCTGCGTGTTGAAAATATGTATGTGCAAGCGCGTGATCTTTTGCACGCTCTGCATCATGCCCTAACCTACTGTAAAAGCGTTGCAGGCTGTCTGCTGTTCTAAACTCGGATATTTCACCGAAACGGCTAAGGTGTTTCTTTTGCATTATTGACTTTCCTGAATAGTTATTATCAAATCGGCTAGTTTCTCACATACATATTCTTGAACTTTTGGGTCATATTCCTTGGTCATTTCTTCTATGGTCTTCATCACAAAGAAAACTTGCCTTGCTTTTTCGGCTTCTTGTAAGCTACAGCCAGTCTTTTCCATTATTTTTACGTATCGGCTTTTTGCCATTTAAACCTCTTTCTTTGGTGGTTGTGGAAGGGGTTTCCACTCGTACATATCCCAGTTTTCAATAGGTTCGTCTAAAGTCATATTTTGTAGAACGTCATATTCTTCTGGCATCTCCCAGCTTTCTCTTTCTCTGAAAAACATAGCTTCAAATTGGACATGAGCTTTATCTTTGCGTCTTATACAAAAAAGCTCTTCGTACCTAGGAGCCTCCTCTATAGGTTTCCATTGAGTGCTTATGAAACCGTGCTTCGTTAGATCATCAATAGCTAAGTTGTAAGCATTGACTTCATTTTCTGTAAAATATTCATCATAAGGGGAGTCTAGTTTTTCTATTGGTACATACCTTTTCTTCAAACCCTCAACATCGACAGTCTTCCTCTCTAACGCTTTTTTGTAGCAATCTAGGGCTTTGGCAATAACATGATTATACTTAGGGTCGTAGCAATTTATAGTGTCTTGGGTGGTTTCCCAGTTTCCAAAAAGACCAGTGGCTTTTGCACTTTTTATAGCCTTATAATTACAACCCTTAATAGCTTCATCAATTTCTTTCTTTGATGTCATTCTTCAATCAATTTCTTTAGAGTTTCTGTTTGAGCTCGTGTGTTCCATGCTTTGATTGCGTTTTCTATATTATCTTGATGGTACGCATTATCAGACTGTTGCGCATAACAGTCCATACACTCAATATGACCGTATAACTCTGCGTCATACTGCCAGTAACAATTACCGCCCCCACAAAACGGACATGGTTTCAAACCGTTCTCGTCCAACTGTTCACTCTCAATGCCTTCTTTAAGGTGCTTGAGTGCTTCACGGATTGTTTCAAGGGCACTTGTTGCTTTCTCAGTAACCGATTTAACGACGCTATAGCAATGGTAAGTCGTAAGCCCAGCGCCGTGATTTTTTATATGCCATTGTCTTGAAGCACTATCCATAACAGCTCCATATCCTACACGCTCACATAACTGTTTAACCTCATTATCTTCTATAGCTTTTATTCCCTTTGAACGAATGTCCACAGATAACGCGCTATCCTGTAATCCGATTATTTCCTCTAAGGCATCTAACGCTTTTTGTGTTTTTTCTTTTGTCATTTAAAAGTATCCTTCCTTAGGTCTGAAAATTAAATGAAGAGTGAACATATCTCTTGGGTCAAAGCTAGGTTTTACATCATAAATCTCAGCTCTAATCACCCCACCTTCTGTTTTGTATTTTATGAAGTCACCTTTATAAGGGTAAACACTGCTGTGTACCATAACAGATTTTCTATACTGACCCTTATATTTGTCTAGTAACCTAGTTAGCCAGCTACCGTACTTCAAAGGTTCGCGTGACAAAGTAAACCCGTGAATCGCGTGGCCCCAAGTGTTTCTTGTAAAGTCTATTGTCTTAGACATTTCAACCTTCTTTCTCTGTTGTTGCTGTGTGTATTAACTCAGCTAATTTAGTGAATCGCTTACAAACTAGTTGACGTGGTTTACCGTCCCTTGCCAGCCACTCCTGAGAATGTTTCACGTCGTCTTCAGTGACACTAACATCCGCAAGGAAAGCGTCTAGGCGTTTTTGTACCAATTTGAAGTATTCAAAATGACTTTCACCCACAAAGTTTATATCCTTTTCTAAAGTGTTTAGTAGTTCTCTCACATCATTAAGCACGTTCTGGTGTTTATTGCTCATTCTTCAACCCATTTCTTTAGTGTTTTTGTTTTGGGGCGGGTGTTCCATGCTTTGACTGCTTGTTCTTCGTTCTTTCCGTACCCAGTTGAAGCTTGAGCGCAACCATCGAGACAACTTATGTCGACCATTGATGATTTACTAAAACAATATTTCCACGCTTTACCTTTACAAAACGGACATGGTTTCAAACCGTTCTCGTCCAACTGTTCACTCTCAACGCTTTCTTTTAGGTGCTGTAGGGCTATAAAAACAAGATTGGAGTTTTTGTATAGCCAGCCGGCTTTGGACCCATTTTCTTCCCAATCATCGGGGAAATCTATGATAGCATCATCAATCTGCTTTAGTTTTTCTTTTGTCATTTGTAACAACCTTTAATTTATAACTAGTATGACTTTAAATACGGTTTTTTGTAAAAACCCTCAGGTACAATTTTAATACTTGAAGGCCAGTGATTGCTGTCTTCTTTACCCGATCTATCACTCATCCCCGCCCTCCAATAGCTCTATGACCGCATTTAAGTGACCATTAACACTGCTCTCTGTTATATTGCTGACGTTTGGATATTTTAACTTATTGACCTTCTCAATCAGCATGGCGCGGTCTTGGGTTTTGTGGATGTATTCAAAATCTGTTTCATGTCGCCTATCTTTATCCGCAAATCCTTTCCCTTTATAGTTTTCTGCTACAAATATCTCGTACGGCATTTTATCTTTTGTCATCTGTTTAACTTTCTTTGTCATACTGAGCACCTACCTAACATAAAAACAATTGTAAAAAGAACAACTAACCAAACAATGATAATTGTCCAATATGGTTGATTTGGGTCAAACATTTTCAATCTCCCCTGTTATCCAGAAGTTCAAATCATCGCCAAACTCTTCCATGAGTTTATTGGCGGAATCATGTGTGAAGTATCGAGTACCTTGCGTTTTATCGCCGTCATCACTAATTACGCGAAAACCACTGATAGAACAATAATAAAAATACCAAGTGTTATCAGGCTTATCCCTATCCTGCACCTCCAACTCATAAGCTCTCTTGTCGATCTTGTGCCATAGCTCCGCGTCTTCTTTTGTCCAGAAAGCGTTACCAGTGCGTAGGCAGTTTTCTACAAAATTTTTATGTGTTAAAGAATTAAAGTAACAATCAAACACAGACCCATCATTATAAGTCATGTAGCAAAAAACATCACCCTCTTTCAGCTCTTTACACCTGCCCCTGCGAGTTGTTGGCTTGCTTTTCAGTTCGTCCAAGCTCTTTTGAAACTCGTTTATCTGGTCTTGTAGTTCTTTTAATTTGTTATTCATTGTCTATACTCCTATGAACTTTTTAAATTCTTCATGCCCATATTGACCTTTTGTAAGTTCGATAATTTCAGACACTTTGTACTTTTCTTTCTCACTGTCCTGCGCCTCTACAAATGCCCGAACACCACCTTCACAAGCGCCAGTCACAACACGGTACATTTTAATAATTTCGGCTTTGCTCATAACATCGCCTGGTGTTTTCCCCTTATAGGCTGACTTGTCTCTGTCAGATATTTTATACACTAAACTGTCTCTTGCTTCTTTTAGCGTTTTACCATGGGCATAGTTAACACCATCTGTTACAAGATAAGACTGGGTTTTCTCGCCGTGGTTTACTACCTTATAAACATCCCCTTTATGCCTGATTATTTTAGATAAAATACCGTCAGCGATTATATGAGGTTCACCATTTAACTCGCCATTAACAAGGTGTCCTTCTATACGGTAGGGGCAGAGGTGGATTAAATCACCTTCATTAGGTTGGATAATCTCAAGAATATCTCTTCTAACAATTACACACCCTGACCCAGTTTTAAATGTGCAATCATGAAGGGTGTTAAATGTACAGTTAGAATCAGTTTTAAAAGTACACCTATGCCCAGTATTAAAAGTGCAATCAATATCAGTATTAAAAGAACAACCAGAATTTGTGTTAAATGTGCAGTCATAGCCAGTGTTAAACGTGCAGTCCCAATTAGTGTTAAACGTACAACCCCAACCTGTGTTAAAAGTACAGCCATTTATATCTTCAAAAGCAAACACAAGCCAATCGACCCAACTTGTAAAGGTTTTTGTTCTTTCACACCATGTAAAATCATCTAACGCTATAGGCTCTCCGCCTCTTAAAACTCTTTTTTGCACTTCTTTTTTATTCATCTTATTTTCTCCTTATTCAACACACCATACAGGACATACATCGTTTGCGACCTCTAAATCACCGATGAAAAACATCCCATGTATGCATAAAACGTAAACTCAACTTGTAGCGCACTAAAATAAAAATCATAGTCGGGGCTCAATACTTGTACATCCATATTAAAACCCCACGCAAGTTGCTAGACCAACCACAACAACCAACATAAGCGATATCATGCCACACACTAAAATTCCGTTGGCGCGTCTCAATCGCTTATTGTGTTCTATTAGTTTCTTTTTAGTCATGACGCACCCCCTGAGAACTTAAAAACAAAGCCCGCTCATGTGATGGTGATGTCTCGCCTCCGCAACCATCCCACGTCAAAACAATCCGCTTGTGAACATAGCTATTTTTCTCTGCGTTTTCACGGCAGACAACAACTTCTTTTTCACCCGCACCCCATTCACCAAAATCAAAAGCTTCCTCTTGAAAGTATTCTGTTGCGTCCTCTATAAGCGTTTTAAAATTCACATCCTGAAAACCGTATCGGTACATTCTAAAGTTTTCAGCGTCTGCTAAGTAGTAAATTATATCATTCATGTTTGCCTCCATTGACCACAATAATATCATATGTGTTCATGAGGTCAATACATATTTTCAATTAAATAAAATTTATTTTTACGCACCCATCTTTTACAGGCTTGCCAATAGGCTTGTATATTATTTCAAAGTTAGCATCATCCACGCCCCAAGCTTTTGCCAGTGCGTCTTGCCCCGCTTTAAATGAGGCGATGATATTATCCCTATCGCGCTTTCTATTACATGGCGGACAAAACTCAATAGAAAACTTCATGCCCTCCTGCTTACCCAATGCCAAGAGATAACAGCTATTGAAATAGGCTTTTTTATGTTTGTTTTTATCTGCCCAGTGAAGACGTTTATTTGGGTTTAGCTCTTTTGGTGGGTAGGGTAGTTCTATCATTGTTCTAATCCGTAGTAGTCTGGAGAAGGTAAGGATATTTCTAATTTTCCAGCTAGCATTTGCGTGGCCTCCATTAGTTCCGAAAACTGCTTAACCGTTAGCTTTCTTGTCTCATGGTCACAATAACACACTTCACCAGTTAAAGCATTTACGTATTCTTTCTTTCCCAACACGCTATCTTTTATAGATGCTTTCATGTCATCAAAAGAATAGCCACAATGGTCAGCGATAATGCCCACCCATTTATGCCAAAGGGCGTTTTGTGGTAAAGACCTCTTGTTTTCAGATATAGACACACACAAGCCAGAGGTTGGGCTAATAGATTGCAATTCCTTAATCGCGTTCTCTTTCACCCTCTCTGACTTGATTATGTAGTAAGACACTTATCCCGCCACCCTTAAAGCGTTGGCAAGCTTTTCCGCCTCCGCTCGCGCGTTATCATATAGCATGACAGGAAATCGCTTAACTTCATCTTGTCCAGAATAAACGACATGGACAGAATCAACACCCGCCCCCAAAACTTTAGTTGTTATTTGCATTGTAGTCCTCATATTTTTTTAAAGCGTGATCTATAGCTTTATATACTTTATCCGCTCCGCCATAAAAAGACAATTCCCCTATCGCGTGCTGTTCTTGGTGGTGCGGTCTGCACAATGGCAGGGCATAACAATCACTCGGTTTAAGCCCTGTACCTCCATCTGTAAACCTACGTATATGCGCGGGGTCACATGGGATAACACCGCACATATAGCAAGGCTGGGTTTTTAACCAGTCGAGATAACGCCTATTTCTTATGTTTTTCTGCTTCAAAAGGGTGTGCTGTCCGATAGGTCATCTTGTGGTTGATACCCGTTTGACTTGTCGATATCGTGCTGGCTTTGCTCTTTACTGCTCAACATACGAATCTCTCCATTGTAAGCCTTTAGAACAACCTCTGTTGTGTACTTTTCAACGCCGTTTTGCTCGTATTTGCGTGTTTGAAGCGCGCCCTCAAGATAGATTTTATCGCCTTTCTTGAGGTAGCTCTCGCACAGCTTCACAAGGCCGTTGTTGAAGATTACAACCTTATGCCACTCTGTTTTATCTTTGCGCTCACCTGTGGTTTTATCTTTCCACGATTCTGACGTTGCGACTGATAGATTGGCGACTTTATCGCCGTTTTGCATAGCCCTGATTTCTGGGTCTTGCCCTAAATTTCCAACCAGAATAACTTTATTTACTGAACCTGACATTTTTTCTCCTTTTTTTACGCCATACCAATAGCTGATTTATAAACCTCAAGAAGCTCTTTTTCCTCTTGCAACTTGTCCTTGTCTTTCTTGCGCTCCGCAACGATCTTACGGATTGTAGGGGCATCAAGGCCGATTCCTTTTGCCTCTGAATACACTTCCTTAATATCCTCAGCCAGTGCTGTTTTTTCTTCCTCTAAGCGCTCAATGCGCTCGATGTATGATAGTAGTCTTTTTCCTGATTCTTCCATTTTATTTTCTCCTTTGTTTAATTCTCAATGTTATATCGCCATTGCTCATGGTAACGCCCGCGACCGCCTCGCCCTCCTTAATGGCTTTATTTATCGCCGACTTATCAACGCTCTTTGTGACTTTTATAAACCGCTCAGGAATAAGCTCCTCATCGCTTATAATTGGCTTAGGGGGAACATTAGCAACCGTTAAATTAACTGGACACTCTCCGTCTTTTTCATAGGCGCTCAAGATGGCTTGTTTAACGTCTTCTATTTCGTTTTTAACACGCCTTATTTCAATCTCTATAGACTGCTTACGTGATTGAAGATAGTTTAAATTATCGTCAAGCTCTAAATATTCATCCTCTAAACTCATTGTGGCACCCCAATATTCATCCT
>CENG01024657.1_pt1 | contig 26721 bp, 20 predicted proteins | sample 530131 | NCBI WGS metagenome assembly CENG01 (sample SAMEA2591057, study PRJEB7988) | marine metagenome | biome: marine biome (ENVO:00000447); feature: surface water (ENVO:00002042) layer; material: saline water (ENVO:00002010), including plankton (ENVO:xxxxxxxx) | depth 5 m
ACTGGAGGAAGAAATCTCCAAGACCAAGTATAACAAGGCTACACAAGGCCATATCGGGCGTCTAAAAGCTAAGATAGCCTCCTTGAAAGAGAGGAAGGAGAAGGCAGTTGCACATGCGAAGAAGAGTGGATCAAGCGCTGGTTTTGAAGTCAAGAAGTCCGGCGACGCATCAGTTTCTCTGGTAGGATTCCCCAGCGTAGGTAAATCAAGTCTCATCTCTCAACTGACTGGTGCTGACTCGGAGGCAGGTGCCTTTGCTTTCACTACACTGACATGTATTCCCGGAGTTCTAGACCATAGAGGCGCTAAGATACAGATTCTAGATCTTCCAGGCCTTATCAAGGGCGCTTCCGAGGGAAAGGGAAGAGGCAGAGAGATACTCAATGTTATCAGAGGATCTGACATGGTGCTTTACGTTGTTGACCCGTTTCAAGAATCTCACTTCGATATCCTAGACAGGGAGCTATGGATGGCAGGGATGAGATTGAATCAAGCTGAGCCACAGGTTTTCATTACTAGAACTAAGAGAGGGGGTATCGTTGTCAGATCCACTGTTAAGCAGACTAATCTTTCAGAAGAAGAAATACAGGGAATAATACGTAGTTTTGGGATTGTCTCCGCAACAGTGACGCTCCGCACGGACGTAACTGATGACCATATCGTGGATACTTTGGCAGGAAATAGAATCTACAATAGAGCCGTAGTTGTCGTCAATAAAATTGATCTTGCAACAGAAGAGGATCTGGGAAGGACCAGGAAGATGCTACCAGAAGGATGGCCCGTCCTTGAAGTCTCAGCAAAGACGGGAGAGGGGATTGAAAATATGAAGGACTTCATCTTCGATAATCTCCACTTTATGTCTATATTCCTGAAGCCACAAGGACAAGAGGCCGATATGATTGAGCCGTTGATCGTTAAGGATACGTCTACAGTTAGGGACGTATGTGCGAAACTGCACAGGGACTTCGTAAGAAAATTCAGATACGCCAGGGTGAAGGGACCCAGTGCTAAATTTGATTGGCAGAGGGTCGGACTAGATCACCAGCTATCTGATGGGGATATCCTAACTATTATTCTCAGGAAGTCCTAGGCGATGTATTGACCTATGAAACCCTCACGCGCTAGCATGGAGTCCGCCGTGGGAGACCTACTTCCTCGCGCCGAACTGCGGGGACTAATTGGCCATCTGAGAAGCAGGGTTCTCCTCTTGGTGGCCATTTTTGGAGTGGGATTCATTGGCGGTTATCCACTTGCCGGCAGAGCTATAGAGATACTTCTGGATTCTTCGGACTACAGACCTGATGGCGTTGAGGTAATCATTCTGCATCCCATGGAGGCGGTTCTACTAAGGTTGAGGATAGGATTTCAGCTGGGCGTTATCATATCCGGAATTTTTGTAATTTGCGATATATCTTGGAATGGTAAGAAGATTTTTGCCAAGGCGAAGAGATCTGATATGGGAGCCCGGAGTAGCATTGGGGAATTCGCTATAGTTCTTATTTCAGCATTTTCTCTAGCCATCTTAGGAGCCCTTTATTCTCATGAGGTATTGGTTCCTTTACTTCTTGATTACCTCTCTGAAGATGCATCTGCTGCAAATCTGAGCTCCACTTGGCAGTTACAATCGTGGGTTGGTTTCGTCAGTGGACTTTACTTTGCTTCAATTTTCGGCTTTCAGGTCCCACTAATTATTCTCTTACTTCTCAGATACGAGATAGTGAGTGGTGATGGAATCAGGAAGAACAGAGGAGCACTATGGTTCCTTGGCATGGCTTTCGGGGCCTTTCTTTCCCCTCCTGACCCTTTGTCGATGTTTCTTGTTGCGGGGCCTGTCCTAGTCCTAATTGAGCTGGCACTTATTTTCAATAGCCTGACTAGGAGTCAGTAGAGATCCCACGGTTCCTTGCATCTTCGGCCCTTGCATCCGCTCTCCCCTGTTCGACATCCACATACCTCATGAGGAAAACGCCAATGGCGATTAGTACTGCAATACTGAGTACGCCTACCCTACTGTCGAACATTACTGTCATAGTAGCATACAGTAGTGGCCCTACGGCGGCGGCTACCTTTCCGAAGAATCCGAAGAATCCGAAGAACTCTGTGCTCCTTGTCTCCGGTATCATCTGTCCGAAGATACTTCTAGACAACCCTTGAGAGCCTCCAAATAGAGTACCAATCATCATTCCTAGAATCATGAATTGCATTCCAATCTCTATGCCCAAGGGTTCCCAAACGTGTTTCCTTACTGTTTCTGGAATTGCGTCTAGAGCTCCGTCACCCAGACTGGAGGGATGGTCGATCCCGACATTGGAGGAGGCGTCTAGAGGGCCTCCAGAAACGCTGATACTGAACCTTGAATCTGATATTGACGCCAGAATTGAAGAAATATCGCCCACAACAGGGAACAATAGTTTTTCATCGGACGACTCGCCATATGCCCATTTGTATGTCCTGGTCCTTTCTTCAAATTCTACGGGGAGCATTTCTGAGAAATCACTGGCCCACTTCTGCTCATCGAACTCACCATCTTCAAAGTCCAGCTTCTGAGCTATCTCGCTGGCATAATAATTCACATGCACCTGGTAGGACTGAGATTCTTCATCCCAATCATACATTACCTCAAACTCATCGTGGGATTCGAGTTCCAATGGTGCAAAACCAAGAATTGCGAAGCTTAGCACCAGCCATCCAATCAAGGACGCATTTAGCGCCTTCTTGGTCCCCCATGCATTGGCCAACCTTGTGAATAATAATGCGCATGGCCAAGCTACGAACTGTATCAAAACTATAGTGATCATTAATTCGGTGGTCGATACTCCCAGAACTACAGCGCCGAATATTGGCCCTACTGCCCAAACGGTGTTGATCGCATCTATGAAGAAGAAGTATGCCAACATGTAGATGAATAGTGTCCTGAATTTATTGTACTCCTTTAGTGTGGTCCAGACTTGGGAATAGGCCTCTCTGATGTTTGGGACTTGCTTATCAGTATTCATAGGGGGCTCTGGTACGTACTTGAAAGTGATAAGTGCAAAACCGAACCACCATACTCCTGATGATGCCAGGCAGAATCTAATGACTGCGTCTCCTCCTATTCCCAGAACTAGTCCTAGATGCACAAGAAGTAGGAGTCCTCCACCTAGATACCCATAGGCGTAGGCCCTGTTCGAGATATCATCCATCTCATTATCAGTACCGAGATGAGGGAGTAATGCGTTGTAGAATACCCCTGCCGCGTTCAGGCCAATATTTGCTATGAAGTAGAAGACTAGGAGCCATATCCACTCATTTCCAGGCATTAAGAAATCGAATCCTAGCATGAATGTCGCTCCGGCACCTACGTAGGTGAGAATTCTGAGCCAACTCATCTTCACAGGCTTGTAATCTGCAATCACTCCAAGAGCAGGTGCTACTATCGCTACAGCCCAAGTTCCTAGTGCGACGAGGTACGCGATTAATGCATCCCCTTCCATGGTGATACCTGCGATAGTGGTGTTCAGCCCGTTGGCCTCCAGGAATAGAAATGCGAACCAAGTAGGGAAAATAGCAGAGACGACACTAGTCTCAAACGCTGACTTTCCCCAATCATACATACAATATCCACGCACTTCCAATGGCTCGGACGCGCGGTCCAATTCTGCTTCTGACATGACAATACCTAAGTCCCGTAGAGGCAGAGAGGTAATGAGTATTGTCACGTCTCAATATTTTCTCAGATTGCATTAATTGCCTCCTCATGTTCGGGAATACTGGCAGTCATATGTGGAGTCAGCCAGATGAGAATTCTTTAGACGCCCTTAAACATGGGATGGAGTTCTCTGACGGGATTGAATTTGATTTGAGGATGAGTGCAGATGGGGAGCTTGTAATATTCCATGATGAGTTTGTCCCAGGTTCTGGTTCAATAAAACCAAGATGTATCGAAAACATGTACACAGATGAGTTGCAAAAGCATGGAGTTCTAACCTTCAATGAGCTTGTAAATGATAGGGATTTCTTGGAGAAGTGGAAGTCAGGAAGTAAGACTGTCGATATAGAAATCAAGATGCCGCATCCGACGGTAGGAAAGAATGATGATGATCATCTAGAATCTGTTATGGAGCGAATATCATCAATGACGAACGGTTTTGAATTACCATCCAGATCTACAATTGTTTCCAGTTTTTCACCTAGATTATGTGCAGCCTCAAAGAGTGTTGAGTTTGATTTTGCAGTAACCCAGCTTGTCCCTAGGATACGTCCATGGGGCAGGTACTGGAGAGTCAAGAGGGCATTTGCCATTCCCCAATTCGTCATGACTTCTGTCCCCTATATCGCTAAGACATTCAGATCCGAAGGAATGAGTTCGATTGGGATGGCATTAGAGTACCTTAAGGGGTGGGAAAAATATTCCAGATTCGGACCCAAAGTAGGATTAGAGGGAAAGGGGCTTGAGAAATTACATAAATCTCTCAGAGGAATGGGAGTTTTTGTCTGGCCAGGTCCTTTGGAGCTTGAGGACTCTCTGATCAATGCGGGAGTTTCGATAGTTTCCGATAATATGAATCCCAATGTGGTTACGAAACCTGATGGCAGTTATAGATGGCCAAGACCCGCTAGTCAGCCACTCGATGAGGAGTGGGAGAATAGGCTCAGATCGTCGACACTTCTTGAAAGGTCCGATTTGATAGGAGAGGCAGGAGATAGTCTGCCTTCATGGGCAGAATTAGGAAATGGAAGAAAGACTGATATTATCACGGAACAAGGTAAGAGAATGCGATGGGAGGGTTCTGAAGAAAGTTGGAACCGTGACCATGAGAATGGCATCCCTTGGGGCAGTCCTAGGATAATTGGACATAGAGGGGCTGGCAAGAGTCACGGCTGGTAGACTATTCTTCTGCCTGAGCATCAATTTCTTTTTCCCCGTCTTCCCCGGTAAACTCAGAAATTGTCATCTGTTCATCTGGAGCAAGAGATGCTGCCAATTGGGCACTGGTCAAACCAAGCTTTGATGCTTCGTCTCTGAACCATGCCCTGACTTTCCTATATTCGATTTCTGGGCAACCGAAGTACTCTGCGAACCTCCTTGTAGTGGTCAGCCTCCTTGTGAGTCCGTCCCTTCTCTTATCTATTAGGCCAAGACTTGCTAGGTCCCTGACATGGTCATAGGCTTTGGGCCCGAGCATATCGCGTAATTGCGCCTGTGGCATTGGTTGATGATAGGCTATGAGTGCCGCCGCTGGAAGAAGTCTTTGTGGAATCTCTGGTTTGAATGACTCGGGCAGGAAAGGAGAGATATCTGGTTTGACCTCGATTATCCACCTTCCAGAAACGTCTGTCAATTGAAGAGCTGAAGATTTTCTCGAGTCCATGGTGGCCTTCAATTCTTCCAACCCCTCTGAGATTTGGAAATTCCTCATCGATAGAAGCGACGCTAGCTCATCTACAGACATCGACCTCCCCGAACCGAAAAGAATTGCTTCTAGCAAGGTTGACAGATTTGTTCCCTCACTCATCGGATCTCACTCCCGTGACCTCTCCAGGGTGTAGCTTCGCAGTCAGCTCGGAGAAGCTCTCCTCTCCATCCCATAGGGGGACCAGAGTTACCTTACCATTCCTACCCGGTTCCTGTGACAATTCTGTATAACCCCTATTAGTTAGAAAAAGAGCTGAAACCAATGCTGTTACTTGAGCCTCTGCTTTTGCTTCTCCTTGTTCTACTCCTGAATCCAGAGCCATTGACATCAACTCCTCCGATACATCTTTCAGACCTACAGATTTTTTCTCAGAGTCGGCCCTGATTCTCAATGCGTACCAAGTCCTCTCCAGATCTCCCTCTAGATCCTCTACGTGAAGGCTTCCTTTGAATCTCTCACGGGCGGTTGAAAGGGCGTCTCGTCTCTCCTTAGCTATTCGTTCCCTAGTCCTTTGCTCCTCAGCCAGTCTTCCAGCTTCTTGCAATCCCATTAACAGCTCACCTAGAGTCACGGGGCGTCCTTCATCACGATGTACCCTGCCTTCGAAGATTGTGGGGAGTACGTCATCCGCGGCACCAGATAATACCCCGACTGAAAAGTTGTAATCATCATCATCGAAATCGGTTTCCCAACCGCCTTCGAAATCCCATGTATCCTCCTCATCGAAATCAAATGCCCTCTCCTGCTTCTCGATAAGTGTGGAGGCTTGATTTCTTAGGATCGACCATGCCATTCTGATCAATCTCCCGCAGGTTGGCAGATCTATGTTCTCAGAGCTCTCTATCCTAGTTGAGAACATCTCCAAGAAGCTAGACAGGTCTACATCCCATGGATCCAAATCATTGCTCTGGAACATCTGAAAAACTAGAGCTACTGACCTATCAAATGGGTCGATTAGAAATTGATGCTCTGCCTCCTCCATACTTGCCAATTCAGAGATTCTATCCAGATACTTACTAGTTGCCAAGTCAGGCTCGCCCCCTAGTAGCCTTGAGACAATATCGTCTCTCATTGCTTGACCATCTAGAACCGCCATCTTCACACCTCATTAGCATCCACTTGTTGATGCGATGGGTCCTCCATGGCCTCTTCAGTATCTTCCATATCGTGGAAAATTACCTTTTCTTTCTCATCGATATCTTCAGTCCACTCGCCGGTCCTCTCCCTCAGAGATTCCATTACCGAGTCAGATTCATCGTTAGGATCTGATTCATCGCCATCAACCTCTGTGTCGATTCCTGCTCTTTCTGCCAGACCCCCTAGGCTGACAGGTGTTTGGAGAGGTTCGGGGACTTTAGGCATCTGACTAGGGTCTGGCAAATCTGGCATTGCATCTTTCTCAGCCTTCGACTCCTCTTGGGCCCTTTTCTCTGCCTCAAGCTCCTCGCTGAGTTCTATTGCCGCCGCCCTATCGAAGTCTGTGATCCTCCTGCTACATCCATCGCCAGCATGGGTAATGCCGATGTGATGATCGGCTAGAGAAAGACTGACCTTCCTCAGTGTTACCATGATGAACTGGGCCCTCTCGCTCCTTATCCTGCACAGGGTAGCGATTCTTCCTGAATTGAATGGGTCTAGGTTCTGGTCTACTTCATCGAAGTAGTAGAATGGACTTGGTTCGTAGTCTTGGATTGCAAAAATTAATGCGAGCGCGGCCATTGACTTCTCCCCTCCAGATAGAGCGGACCTACGTGTGTTCCTGCTCTTACCTGGAGGTACGCAGGCCATCTCTAGTCCGCCCTCGAAAGGATTCTTCGAGTTTTCCAGTCTCAGTTTTCCTGATCCTGAGGGCTGTAGAATCTCATAGACTCTGCTGAAGTTATTATTCACGTGCTCGAATACAGTCATAAATCTGGTTTTTCTCTCATTTTCTAGCTGTTCGGCTATGCTGACCAAATGATCTCTACGAGAGCGGAGAGTCTTGCCATCTTCGATAAGGGCGGCTATTCTCTCAGCGGTCTCATCATACTGGTCAATTGCCAGCATATTCACATTACCAAGGTTGCCGAGACGGCGTTCGAGCCCCTGCATCGCTCGCTCCGCCTCGGCAATGGTTGGAAGTTGGGTATCTTCTGAAGGGATAGACACACCAGCATCTGCTAGTTCTTCTGCTGTCTCTTCAGCCAAAGTGGTCTTCTGACTAATTTGTGAGTTGAGTTCGTCGATTCTTGACCTTAGAGTCTCTCTCTCCTTAGAGAGCTGATCCAGAGTAGCTCTGAGGCTTGCCCTCTCGTCCACAAGCTCATCTCTCCTATTCGTTAGGATTTGATGCTCTTCATCGAATTGCTCTGATTTGCCCTTCAGTTCGATTAACTCTGATTTTGCAGTAGAGATAGATGACTCAAGTTGAGATATTGATTGTTGTGCAATATTAATTTCCTCTTCTTGCTTGGAAATCCTTGTTTCAATATCTGAGACTCTCTGATCCATCAGAACAATCTGACTCTCGTTTGTTAATATCGAGGATTCGCAAGATAGCTTAGTCCTCTCGGCTTCAGTCCTCTCTCTTTCGGCGGACCTGAGTATCTCCGAAAGATGATCGGGGGTGTTGTCTTGAAGTGCCTCCGCGGCATCAGTTCGATTCTGAAGCGCTGACTCGAGGGCAACTCTTGCCTGTTCGGCCTCTGATATCTTCAGGGATTTGGTATTTTCACATGTTTCAAACTCGGACCTGGAGGCCCGCATCCTATTTTCTATCTCCGATAGTGATTTAGTAGCCCTATCCATATCGGCTTTCCAGTTCCTAAGTTTGACTGAGTGATCACTCCCGTCGACATTATTAATTCTATTTCTGAGATCCTGAAGATTAAGCATTGTCTCTCTTAATGCTGCATCGACAGTGGAGTAGAGAAGGTTTGACTCTTGGACCAATCTTTCATGCTTGTCAACACTAGAGTGCCCTCCTGCGCTTCCTCCAAATGACGGACGATTTCCACGAGATTTAGATCCTCCCGTCATTGCACCTGAGCTCTCAATTAGTGAGCCGTCCAGAGTCACCATTCTGACTCCTCCCATATTATTTCTGGCCACTTCCATAGATTGGACAAGGAGTGTGTTCCTACTGGCATAGACCACTGCGACCTCTACCTCTTGGTCATAGTCCAGTAAATCTTGAGCGAATCCAATTATTCCAGGATTTCTGGCTACGAGAAGTGTTCTTCCTTGAGGCCTTGATACTTTGAGCTTGTTTAGAGGGAGGAATGTAGCCCTCCCTCCGCTATTCTCCCTTAACCACTTGATGCACTTTGCGGCAACCTCATCGTCCCTGACTACAATGCTTCTCAGGCCGTTTCCTAGTGCAGTGGCTAGCGCTTCCTCGTGAGATGGGTCCTTCGGAGACGTAAGTTCTCCCAGCGTACCTAAGATTCCAGAAATCTGGCCACTCTCTCTGAGTCTTGTCAGGGCTGCGATGGTGACTGCTGAACCAGGAGCTGACGACCTGGCCTCTTGACGTGCTTTTGCTTTGCTGAGTTCTCTTTCTGCATCCCTTAGTCTAATCTCTGCTCTGTCCCGGTCTGATCTCAATTCAGATTCTTGCTTTTGCAGGTTCCTTAGGTCATCGGCTAATGAGGACCTGTCAGATTCAGATCCGTTTTCATGGATATCATTACCGATCAATTCTAGATCGTCCTTGATCATGGTTGCTTCCTCGAACTTTTCCTCAAGATCCGCTAGGTTCTCAGACGCCAGCTGAGATGCTTGCTCGGCCCTATCTGACTCAAGTTGAGCCTGTGCGTACGAATCTTGGGCCTCAGAAACTCTTTCACTTGCCTTTCCTAGTGCCCTGTTTAGATCCCTAGCGAACTTATCGCCAGATTCTATTGCCTTTCTGGCTTCTGCCTCTTCCTTGGCTGAGTCAATTAGCGACTGTTCTGCATCTTCTAGAGATTTCTTTGCATTATGGAGCTTTTCATTGGCTTCATTTTTAGCTCCCACAGCTCTTTCTAGCTCCTTTTCGAGAGTAGAAATTTCTTCGTTTGAGTTTGAGATTGTCTTTCTCTGATCTCCAATTCTATCAGAGCCTGTTTCTATCTCGATCTCGTGTTGCCTGATACTCTCCATAATTCTCTGAGCGTCTCCAGCGAGAGCTTTTCTCAAGTCGGACTCGACTGAGACGAGCTCTGTGTCGAAAGAGTCCAGTTTCTTATTTCCATCCGCTAGTGAAGATCCTAAAGACCTGACTTTCTCCGAATAATTCGTCCTCTCATTACCAAGAAGACTAACCTCATCAAGACGATTCCTGTATCTGGATTGGTATAGAGTTACTCGGGAATTGTCGAATTCCTCCTTTATTTCCTTGTACTTGAGAGCTTGCTCTCTCTCCTTGGAAAGTTGTTTGAGTTGTTTCTTCTTATCGTCTTCTAGAAGATCTATCGTCTCAATACTGCTCTCGACGTGTTTTCTCTGAGTTGTTGCTCGTCGAATTTCATCGTCATATGCTGTGACACCGGCGACGTCTTCCAGAACCCCTCTTCTCTTGTGTGGAGTCATTGTGGCTAGATTTGTAACGTCACCCTGGAGTACTATGTTGTAGCCGTCCCCTCTGAGTCCAGCTTCAGCAAGGACTCTTCGCATCTCAGTAGCGCTAGATGGCTTGTCTCCGATTCTGAAAGATGAGATTGGGTCGCCCTTTCTGTTCAGCCTGACGGATCTGGTGAAGGAGACCTCATCTTCCTCAATCCTGAGCCTCCTCCTGCCATCGTGTTCAGCCACATTGGCAAAAACGAGGGTTACTGACATGTGCTTAGCTGCCTTCCCCCTGCCCCCTCCATTGAAAATCAGCTCGGAGACGTTTGAGGCCCTGAGTGCCTTGGTTGACTTGGGGCCCAAAACGAATTGTATGGCGTCGCCAGAGTTGGACTTGCCGCTCCCGTTGGGGCCGGTGATAGCAGTGAATCCCTTGTCAAAGGGGATTACCATCTCGCCGCCAAATGATTTGAAGTTCTCGACTTCTATTCTTTTGAGATGCATCCCATCACCTTAGTATCGGGAAAATTTTCCGCCGACACCAGTCATGACCTCCCTGCCTTTACGCCTATCAATGTTGAGGCTCCCTCCAGTTCAGCATAACGGTTCTGAGGTATTCCCCCATGCGCCGTGGAGAATCGGTAATGGAGAAGATTCTAGGGGGGGTCCTCGTGGGTAACTTGTGAGCGACCAGAATGGAGAAGTGAATCTCGAGCAGGTTGATGTGGCAGTGATAGGTTCTGGCATAGCAGGACTGTTCCTAGCAGTCGAGTGCGCTAGATCGGGGCTTAAAGTCGCAGTTGTTACCAAGAAGGAGGTTTCGATGTCATCTACAAATTGGGCACAGGGAGGGATAGCAGGAGTACTAGACCCCAACGATCTGGAGGGTTTAGAGTCACATGTTAGGGATACTCTGGATGCGGGTTCCGGACTATGTGATGAGGAGGTGGTTCGAAGTGTTATCACTGAGGCGTCGGATAGAATTAGAGATTTGATTGGCCATGGGGTACAGTTTGATTATAACTCATCTGGAGGATATGACATGGCAATCGAGGGTGGGCATAGTGGTGCCAGAATTTTTCACACTAGAGACAGGACTGGTGCCGAGATTGAGCGTGCTTTGACCGAGGCAGCTTCGGATGAGACTGATACAAATCTAACGATATTAGAGAACTGGATGGCTGTAGATCTAATTCAGAGGGTCCACGGAGATCCTGTGCAAGGAGTATCCGGAGTGTGGTGCTTATCTCCTGAGGGAGTGGTTTGGACGCTTCCTTCTAGAGTGGTAGTTCTAGCAACTGGAGGTGCGGGTATGATGCATAAAGCAACGACTAATCCATCAATTGCCACTGGAGATGGAGTTGCCATGGCAAGCAGGTCGGGAGCAGATATTAGGGATATGGAATTTATTCAGTTTCATCCTACGGCTCTACACTCCAATAATCCCAGGCCGTTTCTGATAACCGAGGCATTGAGAGGTCACGGAGCAATACTCATGACAATTCAGGAGTATTCCACCTGGAAGACAAATGGAGCTGGCATTGATCCTTCTAAGCACTCATTCATGGTTAATTACTCCCCGATGGGAAGTCTTGGAACTAGGGATGTGGTAGCCAGAGCAATTGATTCCGAGATGAAGAGATTGGGTGATCCTCACGTGCTTCTTGTTACCGAGCACTTGGATAAGAGCGAACTAGAAAAATCATTTCCTACTATTTCCAGAAGATTACAAGAGGATGGGATAGAGATAGGAGTGAGTCCGATTCCAGTCACTCCTGCCGCTCATTACATGGTAGGTGGAGTTGCAGTGGACGGACTTGGAAGAGTTGAGCATGGAGGGACTCCGATGCCCGGACTTTATGCAATTGGGGAGGTTGCCTGCACGGGCCTTCATGGAGCCAACAGGCTGGCTTCGAACAGTCTTCTAGAGGCCGTTGTTTACTCGGGAAGGGCGTCCAGAGATATTATCGAGAGATGGAAAGGTGGCAAGCTTGGAGACTTGATTGGAAGACTCCCAAGATGGAGATCAGAGGACCTCGGACTACTGATTGAGAATATTCCCCTTATCACGGACCTGGATGCCTTGAGGGCAACAATGACTCAGGACGTAGGCTTGGTGAAGAGCGATTACAGACTAGAGCGGGCTGAGCGAAGGGTAGAGCATATTGAGAAAGAGGTATCGCGATATTGGAAGAGCTGCAAACCAACTCAGGAGTTGATCGAGCTACGTAATCTAGTCCTAGTTTCCAAATTGGTCGTTGATGCATCGAAGTCTAGAAGGAATAATGTTGGGCTTCACTTTAACATGAATCTTGTTTAATTAGTCTCTTTGAGAGGACATTTCCACCCCTTTGACCAAGGCCATCAGCATCGAATTAAGGGGGGTTGGTATTCCGAGTCCCTCCCCCATCATAATGACATATCCACAAAGTGAGTCTATCTCCGTCTTCCTACCAGCCATCAAATCCTGTAACATCGAGCATCTGTTTTCTGAAGTAGAGTCTACTACTTCGATTAGTAGATCTTGCATTTCTGAGTTAGAAATATCGATACCTGAGGCTCGAGCAACAGATAGCGACTCCTCGAGAAGTTCTTGTGACTGCTCCCACAGATCATTCTCCAATAGGGCTCCATTCCTGACTCCCGATATAGCACAGATAGGATTTATTGCGATATTAATCAGGAGCTTTTGCCAGATTGATCTGGATATGTCCTCAGTCCATGTTGGTGAAAGGCCGGCGTTATCTAGTGCACTTACCAGGGAAGTCATGATCTTGTTGGGAAGCCCTCCCTCTAGAGCTCCCAGTATGATTGATCCCCTTCCAACCCAGTGTATCCCATCAGTGCTCCTCCATGCTCCGTGAGTAGTCGTCCCACCTAATGTCCTAGATCTCCCCAGTCTGCTTGAAATCTGCTGAGCATGCCCCATTCCATTTTGAATACTAATTGCAATCCCCTCATCAGATAGAATCTCATCCGCAATTTGAGAGAGGATAGGTGTTGAGTATGCCTTGCCACAAATAATTGCGGCTTCACAGCTACCGACAACGGCTTCGGGTAGAGGGCCCGCCTCGCTGTCCACTAACGTATACCTGTCTGGAGGGATGGACTCAATGACGCCCTCGGGAGTATGTACAACTAAGCCCTCTGAAGACAAAACCTGTGCAGCAGGGCCCCGTGAAACAGCTACGATTTCTACATCTGTATCGGCTAGCCCGGCTAAGATGACTCCTCCTATTGAGCCGATTCCAAGAACAGCCACTCTCATTGCCAGTACTCCCTGATATCTGAGTGAACAATTATTCTGGATTCCTCGGGAACGACCCAGACAACTGCTTCATAGCCGGGCTCCGTGATGCTCAGTGTGATATTGGCATCTGAGTATGCTGATATTGAGTCGGGGGCCTGAATGTCCCACAATTCTCCAGGAGGTCCCGAGGCAGAGACGAATATTGGAAGAGTCTCATTCTGAAGATTGCTAATACGGATAATACTCGAGTCGGAAAATGAAGATCCATTTCTCAATCCCCCTGGGTAGACCCACAGTTCTGGTCCGTTAGAAATCAAAAAGGAAGAGGTCATTGTATTACTATCGCATACTACCAGCCATCCACCTTCTTGAACTACTAATGAGCCGTTTCCTGTATATTCATCAGGTAGTTCGATGAAGGAGTAGTCTCCCAGTGTCCTATTCCAAGCAATGTTAGGGTCAACTTCTGGGAAGTCAGTTTGTGTTGGGCAGAAAGGGGCGGTGGACTCAACGAATCCGACAGAGTGGCCAGAAAATACCTGGGGTATCTTAAGTGTCCCTTCTAGTGAGTTAACTAGCGGGGATGTTTTCTCAATTGGATTCCTCCAAGAGCTAGCGTTTCCATCGTCCCACGTAATTTTTAGGAGGGGGCCAAGGTGCCTCCCTAAATAGTCTGAAGCACCGCTAATTGAAGCCCCGTTTACCCCCAAAAGACAGATTTGGTTGTTTCCTTGATCAATAGCAGAGTCATTGAGTAAGGACCATCTGGGATTTGAGACTGAGACATTTCCTGAGGACTCATCCTCAATAATGAAGTAGGTACAGATTACTGGTTCTTGGAGAGTTCCAGAGAGCTCCCAGACGGACCTCTGCTGGTACCTACTCGTGTCTGGGATTATGGTAATCACATGTTCCTCATAGTGCCCTGAAATCTCCGAGAAGATTCTGATACTAGCAGTTCTATTGTCTAGTAAAACTGAGTTTTCTGCTGATATAGTGAGATTAATGAGACCATTTTCAAACTGTGTAACTCCATCAATTCTACATGTTTGAGAATCATTGTTACAGTCAGAATCGAGGACGAGTCGTGTCTCTGTTCCTTCGATTCTGAATTGTAACCAACCAGATACTGGCATTACTCCATCTGGGGATATCTGCAGAGGAATTATGGTATCCTCTCCCACGGAGTATCTGACCTCGTCTGGCCATTCAGAGGTCTCGATTCCCTCGTCCCATTCTGAGATTCCATAAGCCCCATCTATCCCGGGGAATGCCACTATCAGTATGAAAATCATCAGCGCTAGTATTTGATTCCTGGAAATATCGTCCAAGCCCTTGGATTCGTCTACAACAAATGGATCTAAGATTGGAGTGGGGCTGAATCTTCTCCAAACTGCGATTGTGGCGATTACCAACCATGGAAACCATGGGTCTGTAGAGAAAACGAGAACCATGAAAAATAGTGTAGAAGCGAAAATCAGAGTTTGCTTCTCATCTGAAAGAAGATCCTCTGGGCCCATTATTGCATGGAGAAGATGATCTCCCGGGAAACCTGGGACTGGTAACAGCATTATCCACGAGACTGTACAAAGGCCAAGACCTGCAATCGCCAGTGGATCTAGCCACTGGAGTTTTATGTCCAAATTCTCAATTATGCCTAAAAATTGTAACATCTCCAGAATGGAGTTCCCACTGAATACCATCGGAGGGGAGTTCAGGGGAGGGGGCTGAGTAGAGGTCAATGATACCCCTAGTATGGTCATTATGACGCCTGAGAGGAACAAAACCAATGGCGAAGTAACCTCTATCAGACCTAGCGCCTTTCTGTTGGGAATGGGGACCTGGTCAGATCTCCTTTGTGAGATGAATCCGGCTATTCCGAACGGCCAGATAGGTTCGGAGATAGGGAAGGCCAGAGGGGTTAATTGGCCAATAGAAACTCCATATTTTGAGGCAACCCTTCTTCTTGCCTCGCTAGCAAGTAATATTGTAACGGCCAACGGGATTGAGAACCTTGCACACGAATCAGCAATGAGGGGAATGCCAAAACTCAGTTCGGGATTATTCCTTAACAATAGCCCAGTACCTGCTATAGTCATGAATGAGAACATAGTTATCCAGATTACTGCCTGTTGCCAGCGAGGCATTACGAATACGCCTGTAGGTAGTTCTACGACGCTCATCACAGGGGGGTTTCCTCTGTCTAGGAGGCCTATCATACCTAACTTCTCAAGGTGTGAGTTCATATTCAGTAAGCATTCACTCTCCGACTTACCATCAATCCCGTTTACTCTCCAAGAGTATTCCCCTGACTCGACTTCTCCAAGGACAAAATACCTAGATGAAATGACTTGTATTAAGTCCCTCTTGCTCCAAGTCTCAGTATCGATTTCGAGCCTTTCTGGCTCCGACTCTGAAGCTGTCACGGCTAATGCAAGAGGAGGTATGATTTTACCCCTCGCTTTGGGAATCCTTACTCTACTTGTTCTTGAAGCGCTTGAGTCGGAAAGTTTCCTCTCTTTCCATCTCTTCCAGTCTGAGCTGTATGAAAGTCTGCGCCTCCTTCATCTCAGGGATTACTTTGAACTCCAGAGCATTGACTCTGCGTTTTGTAGCCTCAATCTCTTCTAGTAGCCTCTTTAGTGTAGCCTCCATCTCAGCGGCTTTGACGACCTTCTCAATTAGAAGGGAGTAAGAGTCCGCTGCCTCATCGATGTAAGGGGAACCACCTATGAGTCCTAAGCCTCTATCCTCTGTAGAAAGTTTGAGATTTTCGCCGTCCACCTTCGGTACCACGACTCCCATAATATTCCTACGAGAAACACTAACTTCTGGCCTCTTAGATGCTGCTATAGCCGCACTCTTGACTGAAAGTCCGCCCTCTATTGAAGAGGCTAGACTGATTGCCTGAAGCGCATCCCTGTAAGTTCCGACAAGTTCCTCTCTAGCTGAAATCATCTCAGACAGGAGAGTTCTGAATTCGTGAAACAAGCCGTCCCTTTTCATTTTTAGAAGGTTGTACCCACTACTGGTCTGCTTGATGCGTCGCTTTAGATTGATCAATTCGGACCTGGTTGGCTTTATGTCCAGAGCCATACTATAACCTCAGAATTACTCCTCTTCCTTTCCTGACTTCTCGTCTGGATGATACTTATCTATCCACTTCTGATCCAGTCTGACGAGGTACTTGGTATCGATGTTAGAAAGTAGATTCCATGCTAGATCGAGAGTTCCCTCACTTATCGACCTGTCCTCATCCCTACTCTGCCTTAGGAATTGATCCTCAAAGATATCTGCGAATTTGAGCAGTTGGAGGTCACGCTCGTTGAGTGCGTCTTCACCGACAATTGCCACCAGTCCCCTGAGCTCTTTCCCTTGAGCATAAGCAGCATATAGTTGGTCGGAGACAGACTTGTGATCCTCTCTGGTCTTACCATCCCCTATTCCAGCATTCATCAGTCTACTCAAAGACGGCAGTACATTGATCGGTGGGTATATCCCCTTCTGATGGAGCTCTCTCGAAATAACAATCTGTCCCTCTGTGATGTATCCTGATAGATCGGGAATTGGGTGAGTAATATCGTCACCTGGCATAGTCAAAATCGGGAATTGAGTTATCGAGCCTTTCTTGCCCTTAACCAAACCAGCTCTTTCGTACAGCATAGCCAAATCAGTGTACATGTAACCGGGGTAACCTCTCCTTCCGGGAACCTCTTCCCTAGCTGCTCCTATTTGCCTTAGAGACTCGCAGTAATTTGTCATGTCGGTGTATATGACCAGAACGTGATAATCGTGCTCAAATGCAAGATACTCCGCCGCAGTTAGAGCCAGTCTGGGAGTAATCAATCTCTCCACAGCGGGGTCATCGGCTAGATTGACAAAGAGAGCAGAGTTCTCAAGAGCACCGGTTCTCTCCAGATCGTGAACGAAGAAGTTGTATTCCTCAGCAGTGATTCCCATTGCACAAAAGACAACCACGAAATCGTCATCGCTTCCGACCAGCTTAGCCTGACGGGCAATCTGCAAAGCGATATCATTGTGAGGGAGACCGCTGGCACTGAAGATAGGGAGCTTCTGTCCCCTGACCAGAGAAGTACATGCATCGATTGCAGAAATACCGGTCTGGATAAATGACTCAGGACTCTGGCGTGAATATGGATTAATGGCTGCACCGATGATATCTGCCATATCGTCGGCGACGATGTCTGGTCCACCATCCCTAGGCCTTCCTGCGCCGTCCAAGATTCTTCCAATCAGGCCCTTGCTAACAGGGAGCTTGAAAACGTCTCCAAGGAACTTGACGCCGGTCTGTCTATCGACAGATGCGGTGCCCTCGAAAACTTGCACGATTACCTGGTCGTCGGACGTATCCAACACCTGGCCATTCTTGATTGAACCATCGCTCAGCATTAACTGGACGATCTCACCGTACGAAACTGGTTCAGTCTTGTTTAGGAAAACCAATGGCCCCTTGACGTCTGTAATGGTTCTGTATTCTTTTCCACTCATATTATCACCTCTCAATTAGCCTCCATACTAGCATCAATCTGCTTACTCATCTCGCTTACAAGATCGCTGATTCTTTCTGCATATCCTTTCTCGAACCTGCCTCTCATGAGATCGGTCCTTGCGGGTACGTTGACCACATCTTCCAATTGTCCTCCGCCTGCGATTGCTTTCTTGGCTTCTTCTTGGAAAGTTAGGATGGCTTTTGCCATGTGGTACTGGAGGTCGAGATCACTGAATGTATCAACGTCATGGAATGCATTCTGTTGAAGGAAGAACTCCCTAATCATCCTAGCAACCTCGAGAGTTAGTTGCTGATCAATTGGAAGGGCATCGGAACCTACTAGTTGGACGATTTCCTGAAGCTCCGATTCGATTTGTAGCAAAGTACTGATTTCAGTTCTTACTTCGGGGAAGTCGGAAGCGATATTGTCTCTATACCATTGGTCCAGAGCTTGCGGGTACAGGCTGTATGAGTTTAGCCAATTAATCGCAGGGAAGTGCCTTTGCCTTGCTAGGCCCGCATCTAGGCCCCAGAAAACCTTCACTATCCTCAATGTACCTTGGCTAACTGGCTCGGATATGTCTCCGCCAGGAGGCGAAACGGCTCCGATAACCGAAACAGATCCATCTGACCCTGCAAGAGTCTGAACCCTTCCTGCCCTCTCATAGAACTCAGCTAATCTGCTTGAAAGGTATGCAGGGTATCCTTCTTCACCAGGCATTTCTTCAAGCCTAGACGAGATTTCCCTCATTGCCTCGGCCCACCTACTTGTGGAGTCAGCCATTAGTGCTACATTGTAGCCCATGTCTCTGAAATATTCGGCAATTGTAATTCCTGTGTACACTGAGGCCTCTCTTGCCGCGACAGGCATGTTGGAAGTATTCGCTATCATGACAGTTCTATTCATCAGAGGTTTGTTCGTGTTCGGATCGATGAGATGTGGGAATTCATCCAGAACCTCCGTCATCTCATTTCCTCTCTCGCCACAACCAATGTATACGACAATCTGAGCATCCGACCACTTGGCCAACTGTTGCTGGGTGACGGTCTTTCCAGATCCGAATGGACCGGGTATTCCTGCAGTTCCTCCCTTGGCTAGTGGGAACAAGAAATCCAGAATTCTCTGACCTGTAATCAAAGGAACATCTGGGGCGTACTTCTGAACGAATGGTCGTGGGTGCCTTACAGGCCACTCTTGCATCATGGCTATCTCTGAGCCATCTTCTAAGACACATACTGTCTCTTTGATGTTGAAAGTACCTGATTTGATACTCTTGACCTTTCCACTGACATTGGGAGGGACCATTACGCGGTGCTCTATGGTCTCGGTCTCCTGAACAGTACCGATAACATGCCCGGAACTTACCTCATCTCCTTTGTCAACAGTTGCTTTGAACTCCCACTCTCTTTCAAGATCTAGGCCGTCAGCATCCACGCCTCTGGTGATGAACACTCCCATGGTCTCCTCAAGCTTAGGAAGAGGCCGTTGGATTCCATCATAGATCTGAGTTAGCAGACCCGGTCCCAGTTGAACGGAGAGAGTCTGTCCAGTTCTGATAACAGGCTCCCCGGGGCTTATCCCGGACGTCTCTTCGTAAACTTGGATAACGGATTGGTCGCCATGCAACTCAATCACCTCCCCCATGAGTCCCTCGTCGCCAACCCTGACGACCTCATACATTCTTGGCGATATTCCTACTGCTGTCACAACTGGTCCGGAAATCCGGTAGATTAGTCCATTCTCATTACTCATTTATTTTCACTTCCTGTTTAATTGCTTACTTCCAAAGGTCCACACCTAAAGCAGACTTGATCGACTCTCGAAGAGTATTATCTTCTTCGGTACCTATCCCCAAAACTGTTGGAGTGACGCTTTCCGTTAACTGTAAGCGGAGTCTATCGGAAAGTTTGTTGAGATCTTCATTATCTACTACCACAACCCCGATCTCGTCTTGGTTAAGCAGTGACTTAAGGAGCTCAGAAAGCTCTTCGTCATTAGAAGGATTATGCAGGTTCTTAACCCCTGCTAACTGGAATCCTAGTGTGAATTCAAGAGGCCCTACTACTGCAATTTCCATTTTTTCACCTCTAGTAATCCATGTGTGCTTCAATTACATCATCTGGCAAACCTACTGCTTTACCGCGAACGAGTAGCCTTAGGTTTCGTACCTCTAGTGCCTTGCATTCGATGTAATGTATGATGGGGAATGGAGAAATCGGACTCAGATGGGAGAACTTCTTCAGAAGAGCATGCCTCTGATGAGATAGTAGTTCTGCGAATGGATCCAAAGTACCCATTTCCTCAGATTTCCTCAGAGCCTCGTCGAATCCGGAGTCATTGAAGGAGTTGCTTCTTCGAAGAGCTTCCAACAATTCATCATCATTTGTCGATTGACTGGCCTGCTTCATTACTGATGCATCTATTCTTCCACCTGGAATCACTATGGAGGAGCGTTTTTCCGAGGAAGTATCTAGCCTAATTGCCCTGAGCTGATTAATGATGTTTCTATGATCGATTTCCATTCTGAGATATCTCAGTAGCTGGGGTTGGCCCTTGCCTGACTTCACTGCCTTTATGGCGTCAGAAAAGTATTGCATGTCAAGAGCGTTTTCCATTTCTTCTAGGCTTAACTCGCCTTCTAGCTTCGAAAGGGTTCTTCCCCAAGGGGTTCCAGACATCGAATCAACAGCTTCTTGCAGTCCTTCTGTGGATCTCACTATAGCTAGCCATGGAGCATTCCTAGAGTTCTCTGGAGGGAGAATCTGACTCTCAATAATCTCGTCAGAAGCCCCACCGTTTATGGCTCTGAGAACGGTCTTGGCTTTCTCGTAGTCGAATCTTTCAACGTAGATTGCCACTAGTGATTTGAGATGCCCGTGACAGAAGCTCATAACTTGGTGTACGTCGTTGTCCATATTGTGGAAAAGTGCGGCTTCTACAGCGTCTGCACCTGACATTCTCGAAGCATAGAGGTCCATCTCGGCCCTATATCCCAATTCTCCGATGCTGGCACCTATTGAGTCAGGACCCTGTTGGAGAAGTTGGCGCATCCTAGTGGAGTCTATCAGCGAGGCCTTCCTTGCCTTTGCTCTCGCTGAGGCGTTATACACATTAGAACGCCCTGAACTCACACTAGCCATACCTTCACCTCTCACTCTCCGAATAGTGCTTTATTGACTGGTCCTAGATTAGCCTTCCATGCATCTTCTAGGAGGCTATCGAACCTGTAGTCCAAGACTACCGATCCGTCCTTGGACTCGAGTACAAAACCACCGAGTCCCTCTATGTCGTCCCCAAGACTGAAATTAGATGACGAAAGTGCCTTTCTATCTATTTTTACAGGCCTCATTACCATGTCTGCTCCGGAGGAGCTCGCCTCCTTGACAAGAGACTGGATAATCTCATTCCTTCCTTCTAGGTCTGGTGATGAAACTCTCTCTTTCACCGACTCCCATGTCATGTCTAGTTCTTCTCGACGAGCGACAAGAGCTCTCTTTTGGTTGGCCTGCCTAGCTGCGGCGACCACTTCGATAGAAATCTGCTTACTGTCCTTGGAAGCACGAGCCTCTACATCTGCGGCCGCTGAGGCCGCCTGGCTCTTGGCTTGGTCCTTGATCTTCTTAGCTTCAGCTTTGGCATTGTCGATTATCTGCTTTGCCTCGGCTTCAGCTTGCATGCTGATTTCATTGGATAGGGCATCTAGTGACATTTTCTTACCTCAATTATAGAATTCTCGATTTCAGTTCCGCTTAGAGCAGGAACAATGCTAGGAAACCGAAAAGTACGATTGTCTCAGGTAGAGCAGTGAAGATTAGTCCGCTAACGAACTTGCTTGAGTCTTCTGATATCATGCCTACAGCGGCAGCTCCGATTGGGCCCTGGCTCATACCGGTTCCGATACCACATAGGCCCAGTGCCAATCCAGCACCAAGCTTCTGCGCATCCCAATGTGCGGCTGCCGTCTCTACATCTCCATCTTGAGCTGCGACTACAGATGCAATCATTGCAAACGAGGTCAGCACCATAAGGGAGCTCATTCCTTTCATCATGTTTCTTTTGTTCATATTTTTTTCCTCCTTGTGTTTTCAAGCTAATGCTTGGAATCTGATCTGATCTATTCTACCTCCACGTATTTGGACTTCAGACCGAATGGTCTGAATTCCTCGCCACTTGAATCATAATACTGCCTCATCCACTCTACGAAGTGAAGTCTGGCGGCGTGGATATTTGGACTGAAAACGCCTAGGCCCCATGCAAAGGCTTGTACGGCCAACCAGCCAAGTAGTAGTAAAGGAATAGAAACAAAATCCATAGTGGATGCGTGGGCCGTATCCTCCAAGATATGTGCGAGAGGCTCGAATAGCTTCTCATTTCCTGTCTCAGCTATCTTGACACCCACAATCCCTACTGCGAACAGCCTGACATATGAAATCACCGTGGGCATCATACCAACTGCTTCAATGGGGGCCAATCCCAGGTTAATCGGGAATGGCACTCCATGGTACTTGTAGAGAGTCCACATTAGTAGCACTACCGACACAAGCACAATTCCGGCCCCTGGGACCATAAGTGCTTCAGCCTCTTCTGCACCAAGCCAACCCTGATTGTCGCCGAGGAATCCGTATGCAAACATCCAGCCCCCGATCAGCAGGGCCATCCAAGTACCCTTCTCAAAGAATGCACAAACAAGCCCTACCCCTCCGTGCCCGTTGCCGTAGAGGAGGATGTCCCTGAATCCAATGGCCAAACCCATCAGGATGTGGAAGAATCCGACGTAAATGGTCAGGACTATGAGATCCTCTAGATGGGTCCCTACTCTATGGAATGGGAATGAGAGTGTGATTCCGTAGCCTATATCTGCTACGGGCCCATACCCATGGTCTAGATTGAATGGATAGAGATTTGCAAGGAATGCGACGGGAGACAGATTTTCAGTATACATATAATGCCCGGCCGAGTCCTTCATGTAGCTTCCATCGTCATAGGTTAGCTTGTCATAAAGGAAAATCTCCCATCCAGCAAATTCTGCATAAATGTAGCCGAAAATTAGAGTTCCTAATCCGATATATGTCAGGAACTTCCCCCCGAGCATTAGCATGTCATTGGTGCCGGAGTTCCTGATGACCATCCAGCCGACACCCATGGTGATGAGGCCATATGCCATGTCGCCAAGCATCATTCCAAAGAATAAGGGATAAGTGAACATCATGAAAATAGTAGGGTCGATTCTGCCATAGGCAGGCCTTCCGACAGCATCGGTAAGCAGTTCCATCGGTTTGCTTGTGCTCCTCTCCTGATACGCTATGGGTGGCATCTCCTGATGGTGGTGGTGGTCAGAATGACCGTGTCCCCCTCCTCCGGCCACTAGCTCAAATTGGCTTGCCTCTGTGTGCAGGCAGAATGGATTGAGAGCGTTCATGACTTCTTCCGCCCTGCTCATTACCAGCCAGCCATCTATGACGAAGGCGTGATCAGATACCGCGACCCTAGTGGGCGCGGTTAGTACGTCATGGTCTCTCTCAAGAACTTCTAGACCGCAAGCGAGTGCTTCCCCGTTTTCACTGACCCACTCTTGGACCTTTTCAGACAGGGATTCCCTCTCATTTACCAAGTCATTCTTCAGCTTCATAGCCTCTGATAGACGCTCAGTAGGCGACCCCTCTCCTGAGGGGAGAGGAATTGATTCAAAGCCGGCTGATTCCAGAGACTTGGAGACTTCAACAGAGCTGTCATTTTTAGCGAAGACGGCGACTAGATTGTGCTTACCGCTTTTTGAATTGAAAACCATTGGAGATTCTTCGAGATTCGAAAATTGAGGAGAATCCGTGACTGTTCCAACAAAGGAGGCTAGAGAATCATAGCCACTCAGAAGCTCTATGTCCAATCCTAACGACGCAACCATCTCGAGTGAGCCTTGCTCTTCGCTCATCGATGAAATCTCATTATCGAGTTCATCGATCCTGGATTGAGCCTGCAACAACTCGTCAATCTTGTTTGGGAGTTCTTTAGACAGGCTATCTCTGACTGGGCCTGTGGGTACTGCACTCTCTGGACCGCTGAAATCGATAATTGAGGCTGCTGATCTGGCCTTGACCAATGCCCTGCCAACCTCTTCGGAGCTTGGTTCTGGAGTACCCAGTGAGAATCCGTCTTCACTACCATCGTAGTCTAGGATATGCAGAGCGTTGAGTTTGGCTAAGGTCCCTATTGCGTCACTAAGATTATCTTTGGTGCCCGCGGCAACAAATCTTCCCATTTGCTGGGTATTAACCTGTGACATTTGAGGCACTCTCCGGAAATTAATTTGCCCTAAACGAGTCCAGAACTATCTTAACGGCCTTTTCTCTGTTTCCGTCGCTGCCCTTGTGAATGGAATCGATTGATGAGTCCCCGTCTTTGGAGACCTTCTTGGCTTCCTTTTCTGCAACGCCCCTCGCCTCGGAAATCATTCCTTGGCTACTCGACTCTGAATCTGATCTGCCTGATTGGATGATCTCTGTTGCTGATAGTCTGGCCTTCGTTATGATATCAGAAGCCTCGGACTCCGCATCGGATATTATTTCCCTTGCCTTATTCTCAGCATTCCTGATTGCCTTGAGGACTGTTTCTCGGCCCATTTTGTACACCTACGGTGTCCGCGACCTATGCCGAGTTTATGATGATAACCTAGAGAGTTCCACGCAATTACAATTGAGAATGAGAGGTCTTGGGCGGGAACTATCCAAATATATGGCATACAGGCGGGAGTCTCGTGGACACTGAGACCATCGGCAAGGAAGACTGGGAGGAGCTCCAGAGAAATCTTGAGGCCACCATTCCAGTATACGATAGAGTAAACAGAGTGGCTACTTTTGGTCAGGTCTCCAAGTGGAGAAGAATGGTCAGGAATAGACTCCCAGAAGAAGGACGGATTCTTGAGATCGGATGTGGCCCTGGTAGCTTCGCAGAGGATGTATTGGGATACGATTTAGTATGCCTTGATCCAATTCCAGAGATGCTCAGGGTCGCGGAGGAAAGGGTTAATTCAGCACGTTCTGAGAGAGGTGATTCTCCGGCTACGTTTGTCCATGGGAAAGCAGAGGAGTTACCATTTGAGGACTCTTCATTTGATGCGGTGTGTACCTTGTTCTCATTTAGGGACTGGTATGATAAAAGAGCGGGGATTTCTGAGGCGCTTAGGGTTCTCAAGCCAGGAGGCGTGTTCGTAATAGTTGATCCTGCTAAAATAAATCGGTTGCATGGTTTCCTCGGGTGGCTGTGGATGAGGACTTATGTGAGCCTCTATGCCAGAATGCTATACAGGTCTGAGACTCACCCATGGAAGTGGCTCACGAAAACGTACGTTAGTTTTGGAACCACCAAGGATTATGTCAGAATGATTAGGGAGCAGGGATTCAGCGAAGTCGAAGCTAAGGTAGTCTTCCCAGGGATGGCCACTATCTGGCAAGGTAGAAAGCCGAGTTAGAAGATGAAGAATGGCTTTCGGCAGGTGATGAATCTCCATACGAATGGCTTGGAAACTGGATTGAATGCTAGATTGAGCACCCAGTCTGGAAGTCTCATTATCCAGCTACCTATCTTGAATGATAATTTCGAGTTTCTCATCACAGACCCCATCTGCCTCTTCCACTCCTTCTCATATGCATGCAGAGACGTGCCTTCGTCTAGGTGCGACACGACGGTCTGGCCTGCTATTCTGCCCCCGACCATTGCGATTGTTATTCCTGCACCATTTGAAGGGAGGACCATTCCAGCGGAATCGCCAACGAGCAGGTGGTTTCCCTTGACGAATTGCTTAATCGATCCGGACATCGGAAGGGAGCCGGCCCCTCTGAAGGTTATATCCCCTTCATAGTTAGAGATGAATCCCTCAGCTAGGGAATTGAGGCTTCTGCCCTTTGAGAACTTGTTCTGGATTCCAAGTCCAATATTTGCCCCTCTTTCCTTAGGAAAAACCCATGCATATCCCCCTGGTGCCATTGAGCCGAAGTGTAATTCAACCGCATCTCCAAATTCACCTTCCATAAGTACGAATTTTATTGGTATCTTCAGAGAAGATTCAGACCATCTGGCCCTTCTGAGAGGATCATTGTGACCTCCTGCGCCCACGATAATTTTTCCGTGGAAGTTTCGTCCATCCCTGAGTGTTACTGTTTCTCCATTTACAGATTCCACCCTAGCTCCAGTGAGATATTTGGCACCCTTGGAAGAAGCAAGATCCACCAGCCATTCATCGTGGAGGACCCTATTCAGCATCATCCCTTCGAATGGATATCTCAATGGCCTCCCTGAGGGGGGTACTATGTGCATCTCTGTGGTTCTTCTGGATATTGCCTCCTCTGGGGTCTGCAAGAGATCATCAATATCTGGGACATCGGGGCATAATCTCCTCATCTCATCATTAGTCGGAACTAGCTCCCCACACTGAAGTGGAGACCCAATGGAATCTCTGCCATCCAGAACCAGAACTCTCTTTCCTCCCTCGGCGATATAACGAGCTGTTGTTGAGCCTGCTGGCCCTCCTCCGATTACTATGGCATCCCAGATTTCAGATTCTTCACTCATGGTGGCCTCGGATTAGACTCTCCTGTTTCTGGATATCAAGGCCACCTCTAACATTAGATCCTTAGCATCTGATGGAGGGAGTTTTGAAAGAATTTCCAAGGCGCGATCGACATGATTCTGAATCAGTTGCCTAGTGTAAGAGAAGGACCCAGACAGTTCCAGAAGCGAGGTCAGTTCATTCCACCTATCATCACTGAAGTTGTTTAGGACGTCTGCTAGGTGCTCTCTCTCGGAACCATGCAGTATGGTCAGAGCATGAATTAGAGGTAGAGTCATCTTACCCTCATGAACGTCTGTACCTCTCGGCTTGCCCATTTCTGGGTCCCCGGTCAAATCTAGTAAATCATCGACTAGTTGGAATGCCCTACCGAATTCAGTTCCAAATTCGTACATCATATCCGAAACCTCCTCCGAGGCCCCAGCAACTAATGCCGCCGACGCCGTACCTGTGGCGAATGGGCCTACTGTCTTA
>CENG01125402.1_pt1 | contig 26604 bp, 26 predicted proteins | sample 530131 | NCBI WGS metagenome assembly CENG01 (sample SAMEA2591057, study PRJEB7988) | marine metagenome | biome: marine biome (ENVO:00000447); feature: surface water (ENVO:00002042) layer; material: saline water (ENVO:00002010), including plankton (ENVO:xxxxxxxx) | depth 5 m
TACTTGTTTTTAATTTTTTTATATATCTTTGTTTCAGATAATAATAATTAATAGTGCTTAATAAATTAATTACCTCTAAAACACGGTTGCGCCTATTGATAAAATTTTTTATCAGTCAGGCCAACCGGGGGTATTTAAATGGACTAGCTTCAGAGTTTAATGAATCAACCAATTCTATAAGAAAAGAGCTCAACCATCTATCAGAGGCAGGATACCTAAATAAATTCAAGGATAACAATAAAGTAGCTTACAAAGCAAATGTTAATCATCCAATGTTTGAAATTCTCCAAAAAGTTGTTTTTAAACACTTAGGCCTAGAGGATATTATTGAACATGTTTTAGCACAAATGGGAATGGTTAAAGAAATTCACCTAATAAGTGATTATGCAAAAGGATTAGATACTGGTTTAATTGAGGTTTTACTGATAGGAGATCAATTGAATACTAATTATATTAACAACTTGGAACAAAAACTTGAAAAGTTGATAGAAAGAAAAGTACGTTTTATAATTAGTAATAGAATAGCAACAGATCAAAAGTCAATTTTATTATTCCAGCGTTAAATTTTTAATTATGTTAGAAAATAGTAGAATATTAATTACCGGAGGTACAGGTTCTTTTGGAAAAAAATTTGTCAGTATGACCTTAAAAAGGTTTAACCCTAAAAATATAATTGTTTTTTCAAGGGATGAAATGAAACAGTGGGATATGGCTGAAAAATATAGTGATGATCCTAGGGTTAAGTTTATTATTGGTGATGTCAGAGACCGTGACAGACTTTCCAGATCATTAGATGGCGTTGACTTTGTAGTTCATGCGGCAGCAACAAAGATTGTTCCCACTGCTGAATATAACCCTTTTGAATGTGTGAAAACAAACATCAATGGAGCTATGAACCTCATTGACGCTTGCATAGATAAAAAGATAAAAAAAGTTGTAGCTCTTTCTACTGATAAAGCAAGCAACCCAATAAACCTTTATGGAGCAACTAAATTGGCATCAGACAAATTGTTTGTTGCTGGAAGTTCACACCTTAGCCTTGACAAAACCCAATTTTCTGTAGTCCGCTATGGTAATGTAATGGGATCTAGAGGCTCTGTAATTCCTTTTTTTTTGAATAAAAAAGGAAGTGGGATTTTACCTATTACAGACAAAAGAATGACCCGTTTTATGATCACACTTGATGAAGGAGTCAAACTTGTTTGGCATGCTTTTCAGGACATGCTTGGAGGAGAAATATATGTAAAAAAGATTCCTTCAATTAAAATTACTGATATAGCTAAAGCAATTGCTCCTCAAGCTAAAATAAAAATTATTGGAATTCGACCTGGCGAGAAACTTCATGAACAAATGATTGGAATAGAAGACTCTCCAAACACTTTTGAATATAAAGATCATTTTAAGATTTTACCAGCTATCCATAATTGGGCAAAAGACACAAAACGTATAAAAAATGGTAAGACCGTTAATAAAAACTTCTCCTATAGTTCAGACAAAAATCAAAATTGGATGACCATATCCCAATTGAGTAGATGGGTTGAAGAAAATAAAAATCAAATTGAGCTGACATAAAGTGAAAACAATTTTATTTACTGGAGGTTCAAGTCTTTTAGCCCAAAGTTGGATTAGGCAAGAAAAGCCTGAATTTAGTTATGTTTTAGGTTTGCATGAGAGGAAGCTACATCAAAATAAATTTAAAACGGTTGTCCTTAAATATGATTCTGTCGAAAAAATAAAAGACAAGATAAAAAAAACTAATGCGGATGTCGTTGTCAATTGTATTGGTTTAACAAATGTAGAGGATTGCGAAAAAAGCCCTAAAAAAGCAAAAAAAGTAAATGTTGAAATTTCAAAAAAAATTGCCTCTGCTTGCTTTATGGCAAAAGTGAAGTTAGTTCAAATCTCAACCGATCATCTTTTTGACGGAAAAAGTTCTTTCTACAGCGAATCAAGTTTCTGTAATCCCCTAAACAATTACGGTTTCACAAAGGCAGAATGTGAAAAAGTTGTATCTGAAACGAATCCAGAAGCGTTAATTATTCGAACTAATTTTTTTGGTGTAGGACCAAGTTATAAGCTATCTTTTTCAGATAAAATTCTTAAAAATTTAGAAGCAGGAAAAGTATGTGATTTATTCGATGACGTTTACTATACTCCTGTTTCAGTTTCCACATTGAGCAAAATTATAATTGCTCTTATAAAAAATAAAGCCAAAGGAATATATAATGTAAGTTCGAATGAAAGATTAACTAAATATCAATTTGGGATATTGATAGCAAAAACATACGGATATTCAACAAACTTAGTAAAACCGATTAGTATTGATCAAGTACCTAATTTATCGAAACGGCCCAAGGACATGAGTCTTAGTAATCATAAATTAAGTAGTTATTTACAATCATATGTTCCTTCTATAAATGACCAAATTTCAGGCTTAAGATTAGAGGAATTTTCCAACAAAAAACGTAACGTAATACCCTACGGCAGACAAGATATTTCAGATAAAGATATTAATGAAGTTATTAATGTTTTGAGATCAGATTTTGTCACACAAGGACCAATAATTCAAAAGTTTGAAAAAAGAGTAGCAGACTACTGTAGAGTTAAATTTTCTTATGCTTGCAACAGTGCCACAAGCGCACTTCATATAGCCTGCTTATCTCTGGGAGTAGGAAAAGGAGACCTGGTTTGGACAAGTCCAATTTCGTTTGTGGCTTCCTCTAATTGTGCGCTTTACTGTAATGCTGAGGTTGATTTTGTAGATATAGATGCAAAAACTTATAATATGTCTGCTATAGCCTTAGAAAAAAAACTGGTTATCGCAAAAAAAAGTAAAAAGTTGCCTAAAGTAGTTATACCCGTTCATTTGTCTGGTCAAACTTGTGAAATGGACAAAATTCATGAGCTTTCAATAAAATACGGCTTTAAAATTATTGAAGACGCTTCACACTCAATTGGGGCCTCATATAAAGGTGAGCCTGTCGGAAATTGTAAATATAGTGACGTAACAGTATTTAGTTTTCATCCTGTAAAAATTATAACAACTTGTGAAGGGGGCATGTGCTTAACAAATGACCCTAATATATCAAAGTTATTAGGGCGTTACCGAAGTCACGGTATTACTAGGCATGCTGCGGAAATGAGTAAGATTCCTGACGGAGCTTGGTATTATGAACAAATTAATTTAGGGTTAAATTATAGAATGAATGACGTACAGGCTTCTCTGGGACTTAGTCAAATGGATCGCTTGGATGAATTTATTGATAAGAGAAGATTAATAGCTAAGCGTTATGACGAATTATTAGAAAACACCATAGTTGAGATCCCTAAACAGCATAAAGATTCAAATTCATCTTTTCATTTATATATAATACGTTTGAAAAAAAATAAGTTTATAACACACAAACAGCTTTTTGATCAGTTTCGATCAGCTGGAGTTTTAGTGAATATACACTACATTCCAATTTACCGCCAACCCTACTACAAATCATTAGGTTTTAGTAAAAAAGGATTTGATCAATCTGAGATGTACTATAAAGAAGCAATAAGTATTCCTATTTTTCCAACTTTGACATCAGAAGAGCAGGACAAAGTAGTTTCAATAATTAAAGAACCTATGGGGTTTCAAAACTTATTTTAATAAAATATTGTTTAGATGAAATTAGATCAAATTTTAAAGAACTTTTCAAATCATAAATTTAGTTTTATATCCAGAAAAAAATTTGATTGGGATGGGGTTTTTTCAATATGCAGCACCCCTGTAGTTTATTATAGTTCAAACTTTATCGATTTTCGAATGGAATATTTTGTTGGAAACAAAATTAAGTGTGATGATTTTTCTTTTGGAGTTCAATTAAATGGAGAAATTATTTGTCTTTTACCTCTTTTATATTTTGAAAATAGAGACGAAAATGGTCTAAGCTTTTTAGATCGCTCGATTTATCCTCCTATTTTCTCAAAAAATATTTCAAAGAAAATTGAAAAGGAAATTTCAAATCTATTATTTGAAAAATTGAAAACACTTTTTAATCGATTAAAGTTAAGCAGTATGGAAATATTTGATCATTTGTATCCATCTGATAATTTGAGTATTTGGCATAAAGTAGTTTTTAAACGTGCCAGTAATTGTTATGTTTTGCGAGAATCATTTGTTAAATTAAGCTTGGATTATTCTACTATCAGGTCGAATTACAGGAAAAGTTACAAATCACTAATTTCAAAGGGGAATGAACTTTTTGAGGCAATTAAGCTAGAAAAAAACCATAAATGTATTTGGGATGAATTTAAGGCTCTACATTTCAAATCAGCTGGAAGAAAAACTAGATCAGACAAAAGCTGGGAAATTCTATTTAACGGGCTAATATCAAAAAAGTATGATTTTTATTTTTGTGCGGACCATGATGGTGTTATGAAAGGAGGTTCTTTAATAATGAAATCTCCATTTGAGGCTTTTTACGCAATTGGCGCCTATGATAGGGATTTATTTCATTTACCCATTGGCCATTTTCTTCAAGATTTTATTATTAAAGATTTAATTAAAACGGATGTTCGTTGGTATCGTCTGGGGAGGTACTTCAACAATTACGATTTTGATAAACCAACTGAAAAAGAAATGCAAATAGGTATATTTAAATCTGGTTTTTCTACTCATTTAATTCCCAACTATAGATTTACGAAATTTAAATAATGAAAGTAACAAGTTCCCATTTTTTATGGCCCAAGATGAAATTTAAACTCATTGATATTTTTGGATCAAAAACAATTTCTAATTTAGAAAATGAACTTTATGAAATGTTTCCAAGTGGTCATCCAGTTATATGTTCTAGTGGAAGAGTAGCACTTTATATTGCCCTAAATGAACTAAAATTTGATAGGTCTAAAAACATTAATCTCTACCCATATGCAAGTCACTGTATTATAAATACAGTTGCCAGGTTGACAAATCCAATACCCTACAAGCCAACTGAAAAGATGAAAATTGTTTATCATCAATGGGGCATAAAGTTTAATTGCAACTATACTCCTTTGATTGAGGACAGTGTTGACAGTCTATATGAAAAAAAAACACCGCTGTTTGCAATGGGCTCTAAATTTGAAATATGGTCGCTGTCAAAAATATTAGGTACATCTTCAGGAGGAGTTTTATGGTGTAAAAATGAAAAAGATGCAATCTCTATCAGATCAAAAATCGAAAATAAAAGAGGAATTCTATTATCCTGGATGTTACGGTTACTAGGTTCTAGATATGCTTGTTTTTATCCCTTCTGGGAGGGTACAGAAAAAGGATATAAAGGTATCTCAGTTTTTCAAGTCAATGAAATTTTAAGTCGAATTAGAGAATGGGACAGTCTAGTCAAAAACCGGAAAGAAAAAATTCGTAAATTCCTGAAATACAGCATATTAAAAGAAAAAGAATTAAATGGGCGTTTGCCTAGCTGCCTTCCTTTAAAAATCAAAATAAATAACAATAAATTATATGAAATGGGTTTTTCTACTGGTGCCAGACATTTCCATCATAATTCTCAATTTGAAAAAGTTTTTCCGCTCCCTATCCATCAAGATGTAAATATCATATCTCTAAATAAGATCATAAATTTTTCAAAAAATGGACAATAAGTATTTGGGTAATGCGAGAAATGAAGCAGAGATATCTTTAGCATTAAACTTAGCTCATAAAGTTTTTGCTAAAAAAAGTCCCAATAAAATGTTAGCTCTTCCAAACAAAAGTTTAAATAATAAAAATGTGGTAGTATTTAAAATTGAAAATAAAGTCATGGCAACGTGTTTTATTCATAATCGTTTACTTTACTTTAATAGGGAAAAAATTCCTTGTTCATTTCTTATTTACATATGTGTCGATAAATCTATAAGGGGAATGGGCTATTCTAAAGATCTAATGAATTTTGCTATAGATTTGTGTAAAAAAAATGGTAAAAAAGCTTGCTTTGTAATTGCTAGAAAAGCAGTTGATTTCTATTACACAAAATTTTCATTTTTTGGATTTTCAAATTATCCAAAAATTTTGATTAAAAAAGAGTTACATAAAAAACATAAAAAAATTAAATTTTTAAAGTTAAAAAAGTGTCTTATTGACCAAATAATTCCTATTTATAATAATACTTACATAAGTTTATCAGGAGCTTTTTATAGGGATTTTAATGAATGGGAATTTATCACGAAAAAAGCTGAATTGTTAGGAGTAAAGCTGTGTATAATTAGAAATGAAAATAATAAGACAACAGGGTATGTATGTTTTAAGGAAAACAATATATATGAAATTGCACTAAAAAAAGATATTAATTATAATGAAGTTTTAAATAATATGTTTAGAATTATGAGAGTAGATAATCTTATTTTGCATTTTGGAATCAACCATCCGATAGCTAATAATTTAGAAGATTTTGACTCTACCTTTAGTTTTAGAAAATGTTGGTACGGTGGCCACATGATGAGGATAAATGATTACAAAACTTTTTTAAATATCAACGATAAACTAAATATAAATAGGCTAGATAAAATGTTTAATTCACTTGACGATAAAAATAAATTTAAACTTCTTGTAAATCAAAAAAATAAAAGTGAATCATTTATAAATGAAATTTATAATATTCCGTTAATGGATCAAGTATAAAATCATGAAAATAGCGTTAGGGAGTGTACAATGGGGATTAAACTATGGAATTTCAAATCAAGAAGGTGTTCCATCTAAATGTGAATTAGAGAGAATACTTTCTTTTGCTAATCAAAGTGGAATTAATTTATTAGATACAGCATCTTCATACGGAAATGCAGAAGAAAGGATTGGGGATCATTCAAAACATAAATTTAAAATCGTAACCAAAATTGGCGCAGCTGATAATTCAGAAACAATTGAGAAACAAATTAAAACTTCACTTAAAAAATTAAAGAGTTCATTTGTCTACGGATGTCTTTTTCACGATATCAGTAAAATTTTAAGATTCCCTTCGATGTGGGAGGAAATTCAAATTCAAAAAAATAAAGGTCTTATTAAAAAGATTGGAGTTTCCATTTATGATCCTAATGAATTAGAAAAATTATTTAAGCTAAACTATAAACCTGAAATAATTCAAATACCTTTCAATATTGTTGATCGAAGATTTGAACCTTACTTTAAAAATTTAACAGAGATGAAAATTGAAATTCATGCTAGATCAATTTTTCTTCAGGGATTGTTAGTAGACCTTAAAACGATGAAAAAATTGAAATTCGTCAAATGGAAACAAATTTGGGAAAAATATCATGAATGGTTAGCATTTTCTAACCTCTCCCCGATTGAAGCATGCATTTCCCATGTTTCATCTTATGAATGTATTTCAAAACTCGTAATTGGAATTCACAATTTATCCCAATTGAAGGAAATAATTTTGGCGACTAAAAAAAAATCTATTAGGGCACCAAAATCAATTTTATCAACAGATAATAAACTAATAAATCCGTCATTATGGATATAAACAGATAATAATGAAAAGAATAGCAATCATTCCTGCTAGAGGAGGCTCGAAAAGGATACCACAAAAAAATATTAAAAACTTTTGTGGTAAACCCGTAATTGAATATCCAATTCAAGCACTAAACGAAAGCAAATTATTTGACAAAATACATGTGTCAACGGATGATGAAAGAATTGCCAGTTTAATAAGAAAACTTGATTTAGATATTGATTTCTATCGACCTAACGAATTATCCGATGATCACACTCCAATTATGCCTGTAATTAAATATGTTATCGAAGAGTACAAAAAAAGAAAAGTGTTTTTTGATGAAATATGGATTGTATTACCTTGTTCACCTATGATTAAATCAGCAGATTTGTTAGAGGCTTCGTTAATGTTTAAAAAAAATGATAATTCAAAATCATTAATGGCAGTTGCTGAATATACTGTACCTATTGAGTGGGCATATGAAATTAATGAAAAAGGAAATCTAAGCCCGATGAACAAAGGATCTTTTGCAATAAGATCCCAGGATATTAAAAAGAAATTTTATGACGCTGGAATGTTTTATATTTATTCTAAAAGCACAATATCGAAAATTCATAGTGGAGGATCAGATGAAAATATAATACCTTTTATAATTCCTAAGTCAAGGGCAATCGATATAGATAATCATGAAGACTGGAATCTAGCAGAAAAACTTTTTAAAACAATGAAGCTATAATGAAAAGAATAAAATCAAATTTATATAAATCGGAAATAGATGACCTAATTTTAGATAAAAAAAAATAATGATATGGGGTGGATAAAACATAAGAATAGCGAATTTTTGTTTCTATTTTCAAAAACTCAAGCAGGAGAAATTCACTCAAGGGTTGCGGCTATAAAATCGATAGATACATTTAAGAAAAAAAATATAGTGAAACAGATGAAAAAAATGAGTGATATTTCTATTAGGAATTGCACAAAAATTATTGAAGAACGAGGATTTGAGAAACATATAGAACCAATTTCATTTTGGAGGCAGTCTATATCTACATTTAAAAATTTTAATAAAAAGCATAAACTAACAAATAACTATTTACAAGTGTATAAAATTTGAATATGAGACAAGGACAAAATTTATATAAAAAAGCAAAAAAAATAATTCCTGGAGGGACTATGCTTCTTTCAAAGAGGCCTGAAATGTTTTTGCCTGAAAATTGGCCATCATACTATTCCAAGGCAAAAGGTTGTAAAGTATGGGACTTGGATGGAAAAGAGTATACTGATATGTGTATAATGGGTATTGGGACTAACACTCTTGGGTATGGACATGAAAAAGTTGATAAAGCTGTTTTGAAAACTGTGACAAACGGGAATATGAGTACTTTAAACTGCTCTGAAGAAGTTTATTTAGCTGAGAAATTGGTTGAATTAAACCCTTGGGCAGATATGGTCCGTTTTGCAAGATCTGGTGGTGAAGCAAATGCAATTGCAATAAGAATTGCTAGAGCCGCTTCAGGAAAAGATAATATTGCAATATGTGGTTATCATGGTTGGCATGATTGGTATTTATCGGCAAATCATACAAAAAATGATATTTTGTCAGAGCATTTATTGGAAGGATTAAATCCGCTAGGTGTACCAAAGAACTTAAAAAATTCAGTTTTCCCATTTCATTACAATAACTATGATGAACTTTTATCTATAGTTGAAGAAAATGATATTGGAGTAATTAAGATGGAGGTTGTAAGAAATTTTGGACCAGAGAATGATTTTTTACAAAAAGTACGTACCCTAGCTACAAAAAAAAACATAGTATTAATTTTTGATGAGTGTTCGTCAGGATTCAGAGTCACTTTTGGAGGTGCGTACAAAAAATATCAGGTTGAGCCTGATATGGCAATGTTTGGAAAAACTTTAGGGAATGGATATGCAATTACTGCTGTTGTTGGGAAAAAAGAAGTGATGGAATCAGCACAAAAAACATTTATTAGCAGCACTTTTTGGACAGAAAGAATAGGCCCATCTGCTGCTTTGGCTTCGTTAGAAGTAATGGAAAAGATAAAGTCGTGGGAGATAATTACTAAAATTGGCTTGAAAATCCAAAAAGGATGGGCTGCTTTGGCAAAATCAAATAACTTGGATATAAAAGTTAATGGTTTACCTCCTATTACCAATTATACTTTTAACTATTCTAATGCTTTAGAGTATAAAACTTTCGTCACCCAAGAAATGCTCAAAAAAGGCTTTCTGGCAAGCACAAATTTTTATGCATGTATAGATCATACAGACGAGCTAATAAATCTATACTTTGAGTGTCTAGATGAAGTGTTTAAGACTATCAGTAAGTGTGAGTCAAAAAAATTAAATATTATGAAATTATTGGATGGTCCGGTTTGTCACTCTGGATTTCAAAGATTAAATTAACAAATGAGACTAGCTTTAATCCCGTTAAGATTTGTGAATAACATATTAAAGAATAAAAATTTATTTGATTTTTACGAAAAACCAACGATATGTTACGCATTAAATGCAGCAAAAAAATATTTCTTATTTGATAATATTTGTATTACAATAGTTTGAAAAAAATTAAAAAAGCACTTTTCAAAGTTGGAGAATACCTTTTGAAGGGAACGCAGTAAAATCTATTTTTTGTAAATTTAATTAATATGAAAACATTAATAATTGGTGAAGCAGGAACAAATTATAATCAGGGTTTAATAAAAGCGAAAAGTGTGCTAAATGTTGCTGTTAGAGCAGGATGCTATCCGTAAATTCAAACCTACAAGGATGTACCTTTAAACCTTTTAGATTAATGACTTATGGTGTTATTTTTTAAATAATTAAATATGAATTTTAAAATTGGGAATAAGATTATTGGAATAGATAGGCCAACATTTATTATTGCAGAAATGTCTGCAAATCACGGTGGAGATTTAAATAATGCTGTAGAGATTATTAAAGCGGCTTCCAAGGCAGGTGTAGACGCAATCAAATTACAAACATATACAGCTGATACTATTACCATAAATTCAAATAAAAAAGATTTTTTAATTGATGAAAGTTCCCCTTGGGTTAATCAAAAAACATTATGGAACTTATATGACAAAGCACACACTCCTTGGGAATGGCACCCAACTTTATTTGATGAGGCAAGAAAACATGATTTAGAAATTTTTTCAACACCTTTTGATCAAACAGCTGTTAATTTTCTCGAAAAATTGGGGTGCCCAGCTTATAAAATAGCCTCACCTGAAATTACAAATATTCCATTATTGAAAAGAGTGGGCATTACCGGGAAACCTGTAATTATATCGACTGGCGTTGCAGATTACGATGACATAAAGTTAGCTGTTGACACATTGAGAAAAGTCGGTAACAACAAAATTGCAGTCTTAAAATGTACTTCATCATATCCTGCTCCAGTTTCTGAAGCCAACTTGTTGACAATCCCAAATTTAATTAAAGATTTCAATGTGGTATCAGGCATCTCAGATCACACATTAGCTTCAGTTTCATCAATTGCATCTGTTTCTTTAGGTGGTAAAATTATTGAGAAGCACATAAAACTTAAAAAAAGTGCAGAAACTTTAGATTCTTTTTTTTCATTGGATGAAGATAAATTTAAAATTCTAGTCCAAGATGTTAGAATTCTAGACAAAGCTCTTGGTAAAATAAGTTATAAAGTTACACCTAGCGCTAGGTCAAGTATGGCAAGTAAAAGCTCTATCTATGTTTTTAAAGACATAAAAAAAGGGGATGTTTTTTCAAAGGATAACATCAAAGTAGTTAGACCAGGATACAGCATTCATCCAAAATTTTACGAAAGTTTTCTCGGTAAATCTTCCTGTAAAGATCTGTGCGTTGGAGATAGACTTTCTCTTGATTTTATAGATGAGTAAAGTTTCAGTTCAAATATATTGTGATGGTGGAAAGGAAGTTGGATATGGTCATTTATTTAGATCAAGAGCACTAAATAATATTTTTCTATCTAATGGCATAACTTCAAGTTTATATGGCCTTACGAATGAAGTTAACGAATTGATTGGTAAAGAAAAATTTGATAATCAAAATGCAGATGTTATTGTATTAGATTCTCACAGAAATATTGAATCTAGATTAGTCAATTTAAAAAAACAAAACAAAAAAATAATAACACTAGATTGGTTTGGAAATGAAAAGCCACACATAAATATAGTAATACATCCACATCAAAAACCTAAAGCATTGACGAAGAGTTTTATTGGATACAAATATGTTATACTTAGAGATCAGATTTTGAATCAAAAAAAAATCAATAGAAAAAAAAATCAAGTCATTATATGTATTGGGGGGGGGGACTTATTGGGCCAAAGCAATTTGGCTGCTGATTATTTAGCAAAAAAAGGGTTAAATGTTATTATTGTTTATGGGCCAAGTTCAAATAGATTCTTAAAATCAGAAAAACACAAAGTTTTATATAACCCATCCAATTTTACTAGTTTAATAGCAAGTTCATCTTTAGTTGTTACCAATGGGGGAGGGTGCATGTTTGAATCAATATACTTGAAAACCCCTACTCTTGTTTTACCACAAACCTTATTTGAAAAAAGAGTTGCTAGAATTGCAAAAAAAAACAATGCAATATTAGGTTTAGGACTTAGTTATCTAAAGAATTTTAAAACAGAACTTAAGATGAACAATTTTAACTTCAAATTTATTGATGGTCGCGGGGGAATGAGAATAGTTGAAATTGTAAAAAAAATTTTGTGAAATGGATAAATGGTTAATTTCTGTAACTGCAGGACTTATTCAGAGACATGGTATAAGAAAAGCAAAAAAACTAGGCTACAAAGTCTTAGCAATAGATCAAGACCCTAGAGCGATAGGATTTAAATTTTCAGATATCAAAATTGTTTCAAGGTTGGATGAATTCAATGAAATTATAAAAAAAATAAGAAATTTAAATTTAAATATTGTTGGAGCTGTCAGTTTTTGCTCAGAAGCTGGGTTGAAATTATGTGCTAGAATTCGTAAAGAATTCAATTTGCCAGGTGAAAGAGAGAATGTGTATATGAATTTCATTAGTAAGGCTAATCAAAGAAAAATATTGACAGAAAATTCATTCAAACATCCTGAAAAGTGGGAAGTGTTTGAAAATCAAGAAAGCCTTGAGAAGGCCATGGATGAATTTAAATTTCCAATAATAATTAAACCAACTGAATCATCAGGTAGTAGAGGAGTTTCAAAGGTATTTAGCCTGAATGACAAAAATTTTAAATACGCTATAGAAAATGCATTCAATTTTGCCCAAAACAATGAAGTAATTGTTGAAACCTATATGAATGGATACGAATGTACAGTCGAATCATTTACCGTTAAAGGAGAGACCCACATTTTGGCAGTTACTGAGAAAAAAAAAGTTGAGAATTCTAATGGTTTAATAGCTAGTGAATTGGGCACTTTCAATCGGGATATAAAAACTTACAATAAAATATGCCAGCTAATCAAAAAAGCTATTCGAGTTTTAAACTACAACAATGGGCCGTGTCATTCTGAAGTTATAGTTATGAAGGATGGAAATATTGGTATTGTAGAGATTGGCGCTAGAGGAGGAGGTTTTCTTGTTTTTAACAAGTTTGTTCCTTTAGTTAGTGGAATTGATATTACAAAATTAACCATTCAACAATCCACAGGAGGTGTTTTTACGTTAGGTAAAATAAAAAATATTGTAGGAATTTTAAAGTTTATTTTACCGAAAAAAGGAAAAATTAAATCAATTAAAGGGTTTGATAACTTAAATAAAGTTTGTGGGCTTGAAGGTGAAACTTTTGTAAAAGAAAATGAAGTTGTTAGTTCTGTAAGCTCAGATGGTGATAGGCTAGGTTATATTATAGCAATAGGGAAAACATACAATGAGGCTAAAAATCTCATTGAAACTAATCAATCTTTAGTTAAATTTGATTATTATGATTATTGATTCTCATATACATTTAGATGAAAATTTTGACGGCACTTGTATAGGTGCATTCAATGAAATAGAGAGACAATTTAATGAAAGCCATATCGAAAAAGGCGTTGTTTTACATTTAGAGAGTCAACCCTGGTCTATGGAAGAATTTTCAAATTGTTTACTAAAATTCCCAAGATTTATAGGGTTTGTTAACACTGACCCATTAAAAAAAGACTCTATCAAAACGTTTCAACACGGAATAAAAAATTTGGGCTTCTCAGGGTTAAAACTACACCCAAGATTGCAGGTATTTAGTCTTACAGAACCACTGGTTGAGAGTTTATGCTTGGCAGCAGGAGAATTAGATGTCCCTGTTCTGATTGATGCCTTTCCAGATGGATCACACTTAATGCAAGGCTTCTCACCTATCAATTATTCCAAATTAGCGTCTGTGTGTCCCAACACAAAATTTATTTGGGCGCATATGGGAGGACACTATGTCCTAGACTTTATGATGTTAGCAAAAAGGTTGAAAAATGTGTATATGGATATATCATATAGTTTTCTATATTATCAATGTGATTCCGTTATTGACAATATAATTTATTGTATGCGGTCGATGAATTTTGATAAAATATTTTATGGCTCGGATTATCCAGATAGATCAATAAAAACTTCTTTAGATATGTCAATGAAAATCCTTAAAAAAAAGGGCTTAACAGATATCCAACTGAAGAAAATTTTATTTGAAAATGCTAATAGTTTTTTTAAATGGGGATAATGGAATATAATAAAACAGCTGAAATGTATAATAACAGGTTTGATCTTTTTGGGAATGACATAAAAACAGTTGGCTGGGGAAGTAGAGAGGATCAGTCCTTAAGATTCGAAGTACTATTCAGAGATATAAATCCATATGGTAAAAAAATACTTGACATAGGTTGCGGGCTGGGAGATTTAATAAGTTTTTTGGATAAAAAAACAGATAAAAACTTTGATTATATTGGGATTGACATAGCTGAAAAATTAATAATTGAGGCCAAAAAAAAATACAATTCTCATAATAGAAACTTTTTTGTTACTGACATTTTTTCATTTGATGGAAATTTTGATATAATTATTTGTTCCGGCGCACTATCCCATAAGTCAAAAGGTATATTAAATTACGCATATCGATCCTTGGAAAGGATGTATAATATGGCTAATGAAATAGTATCAGTAAATTTTTTAAGTAAATATGTTGATTTTGAATCAAAAAAAAACCAACATTATTATCCTGAAAAAGTTTATAAAATTTCAAAAACTTTTTGTGACAAAATTAATTTAATCGATGATTATCCGCTTTATGAATTTACCTTACAATTAAAAAAATAAATTATGAATTACAAAGATAAAATTATTGAGTTTTGCAAGAAAAATAGAGTCTCAACTACTGAGGTTGCCGACGCCTTAGGAAAATCAGGTGTCCTTGAAGGACTTAAACCCATTAACGAAAATTTTTATAAAGTTGGAAAAGTAAGAACTATTTTTACAGCAAATAATTCTAACTTTTCTGTGCATGAACAAATTATCGATGTAGATGATGGAGATGTCGTAATTATTTTTGCTCACAATTGTAATGAGAGGGCAATTATTGGTGACCTTATAGCTAAATTTTTAACTTTATATAAAGGGGCTTCGGCTTTAGTAGTAGTTGGGAACGTCCGAGATGTTTCAGCTCTGAAAAGAGAAAAATTCCCCATTTGGTCTACAGGTTTTAGCCCTCTTGGATGTTACAATACGCCAGCGGAGGGATTTCCCAAAAAATTAGAATTCGAATTAAGAGAAAAATATAGTGATGGTGTCGCGGTTTGTGATGACGGAGGAGTAGCTGTAATTTCAAAAAAGTTACTAAATAAAAATGTCTTGGAAAGACTTCATAGAATCGAAATGCAAGAAGATATTTGGTTTTATTGTTTAGACACTCTTAAATGGGATACAAAAAAAATTGTTTGTGACAAAGAGTATTTAAATGATCACAAGCCTTTTTCAGCTATTCAAATAGAAAAAATAAAAGACATTCAAGAACCGCTTGATGAAAAGGATTAATATTTTAAAATTTTGATTATGGAAAATAAAATTAACTCTAGATTAATTACAAAAATGGAACAAATACAAGTTTTAAAGGAACTTGACATATATGGATTTAGTAAAGTTGATAACTTTTTAACCACAGTTTCTATTGAAAACTTTTTGGATTTAATTAATTCAAAATACGATGAAATAAATAAAACCCAGAAAGTAAGTTATCCTGGGGTTCCAACAAGGAATACTAACGACAAAATCATTTATAATTTACAAAACATTGACATTTCCTTTATTGATGTTTTAACGTCACCGACCATTGTTTCAATTGCATCAAATAAACTAAACGATCCCTTTTACAGGTTTCTTCCACCTGATAAACCAAATTATGTTTTACAATACTATAACGCAAGATCAAGTGGACAAAAACTTGATTTACACATTGATTCCCACATTCCATTTTCAGGCAGTTTTACAAATATGATGCAGTTTGTTATCTTGTTAGAAGATAGTACTATCGATAATGGCTGTACTACCGTAGTACCTGGATCTCATCAGTCCGCAAAGTTCACAGATAGGGAACTTAAAAATTTAAAGCCTTTGGAGGGAAAAGCAGGGGATTTAATTTTATGGGATAGTAGACTTTGGCATGGAACAAATGAGAATATAACTGGGGATTCAAGATGGGCTCTAATCGCTACTTTATCCATGTGGTGGATTAAACCGTCTATGGACATAGTGCGAGGAATGAGTGAGGATATTTACGATAAATGTAGTGATCACCAAAAACAATTTCTAGGTTTTTGTAGTATACCACCCATAAATCCAATGGATAGGAATAACACAAAAACCGGATACGATTTCCTAAAAAAGAAATTTAAGGACTATAATTTTTAGGATGACGATTTTATAATTTTTCCCTAGTAATTATTAACGTACCTGGAAAACTACTTAATATAAATGAATTCAACATTTAAAAACTTAATATGGTATACTATTCCCTTTCTTTTTAGGAATTTAATTCCCCTAATTAGTTTACCTTTTTTCACAAGATATTTATCCCCATTTGATTTTGGAAATCTTGCTTTATCTGTTATTTATGCAGTTTTTTTAGTTGCACTTCTAAACCTTGGATTAATTTACGTTTTTGAAAGAAACTATTTTGAATATGAAAAGGATGGTGAAAAATTAAAATTACTTTGGTCTTGTGTAATATTTGTTTTTATCAATTTGGGCATAGGCGTTATAGTTACTATTAATTACGAGGAACAAATAAATTATTACTTATTTAGTAAATCTTTACCCACTCACCTAACAGTATTTGCAACAATTCATCTTGGAGTAAAAAGTCTTTTGCAATTTTTTTATATTTATTTAAGAAACGCTAAAAAAGCTTTTATATACTCATTATTATCTATTTTTGAGGCTCTTATTTGCACTCTTTCATCTGTTTACTTAGTATTTTATAAAAAAGGAATACTGGGATACGTTCAAGGTCAATGTGTAGGTGTTTTTGTTTTATTTGTCGCAATAATCTTATTTTCAATTTTTAGAAGAAATATATATTTTAGTTTTCTTCTATTAAAGCAAAACCTTTCTTTAAGTTTCCCATTAACACCAAGAGTTTTTTTTGGTGCAATTAATACACAATTTGATCGATATATGTTAGGTGTTTTAAACACCAGAGGAGGAGTTGGTATTTACGATATTGGTCAAAAAATAGCCAATTTCGGATTTTTATCAATGACTGTAATGCAGCACGTCTTTGCACCAGAGGTAATTTCTACTTACGTAAATAAACCCAAAGATTTTTCTAAACATGTTGGTCAATACTTGGCACCTTTCTTTTATGTTAGCACATTTATTTGTTTACTTCTTGGACTTTTTTCAAAAGAAATAGTTTTTCTTCTTACAACACCCGAGTACTATGAAGCATATCAAATAATTATTATTCTTAATATGCTATATGCAACATATTTCTTTGGTAAGCAACCACAATTAATTTTAGCAAAAAAAACTAAATTAATTTCAATACTTTCATTTGTGTCGATAATATTAAATATAGTTGTTAATTATCCATTAATTAAAATTTATGGTATAGTTGGGGCTGCACTAGGGACCTTGTTTGCCGGCATGATTATGGCTATAATAAGCCTCTATTATGCACAAAAATTCGCCAAAATAGAGTATAATAAGTCTGTATATTTTATTTATGCATTATTTCAAATATCAATGCTGTTAATTTTATATCTATCAACTTTTCAAGTTTTTTCTTACATCTCATTTTTGGTTGTTAAGCTTTGCATAATTATTCTTTTTATTTTGTTAGGTTTTAAATTAAAAATTATAGATAAAAAATTTATTAAAACAATTAAGTTAAGAAGAGATGTTTAAAATTAAGAATTGGATAAAAAAGAGAAGAAGAGCTGACTTACGTTCTTACATGAGAGGATATATTCACTTAGATAAAAACAACAACACTGAATATATTGATTGTCTCAAGCGAAGATTGTCTGAAACAACTATTGAAAATAAAAAATTCAATTCTGCTTCAAAAAACCCTGAAGAGATATGCTTACAGCAATTTCTAGTATACAGACTTTTAGATAAAAATTTTAATATTGAAATTTTAAAATCTTTGAAAAAAAAATCAGCATTAAATCTAAACCTACCTCTTTCCTGGAGATTATTATTAGAAGATGAGGGGTTTAAAGTCAACACGTCAAAAAATAAATTAAATTGGTTATCATTTCAGTTAAAATGGTTCATTTATGGAACATTAACAGGTCTAAAAGAGGTTACAAAATCGTTTAATAATAATTTAGTTAATATTGAGTACGTATATTTTTATGATTTATCACCAAAAAACTTCCCAATTTCTGAAAATGACACTGAATCTAAAAATATAGTAAGATGGTTTGTTGAAAGTGCATTTTCTAAAGGAATTAAAAAAATTGCGCACAGTGCAGAAACTAATTTAAAAAGTATTTCAGGAATAGGACTGTCAAAAACCAGTGGTCCACTACCTTCATTAGTGGGAACTAAAAGATTCCTTTTTATCTTTTGGTTAATCAAAAAGTTTTTTCAAGGAATTCTATATTCTAATCAAAGAATTTTGTTTAGGGAGAAGATATTTTTAAAAATTCTAAAATTGTCATCAAAAAAAAGTCTTCCAGTATCTTATTATTTTCATAATGCCTGGAGCATTTTTAAGCCATTATGGACATATGAAGTTGAAAAAATGGGCATTGATGTAATTTTATATTTTTATTCAACCAATATTTACACAATGATTGAAAAAGGGAAAGATGAAAAATTATTTTTTAATCCATGGTTGTTTTCAAGATGGAAAAAAATCTTAGCTTGGAATAAATCACAAGAATTATTTATAAACCAAAAATCATCAATAAATAGTAAAATTTACAAAGTCGGTCCTATACCCTTCTATTCGAGCAAAGGTATACGAGATTTTAAAAAAAATATTAATAACCCCAAAATAGTAGTTTTTGATGTCCAGCCTTTTAAAAAATTATTTTGGTATGCGTATGCACCCCATTGCGATTATTATAATTTTAAAAATTCAAAGCAATTTTTGAGTGACATAAATTTGTTAGCAAAAAAAATTGGAGGGACTGTTTATATAAAAAGAAAAAGAAACACAGAAGTTGTAAGTAATAGTTATATAAAATTAATTTCTCGTTTTGTAAAAATTGATAAGTGGATTGAAATAGACCCTGAATTGGATGTGTTTAGATTGACAGAAATTTTAAATCCTGATATATCTATCAATCGACCTTTCACTTCTACAGCACATGTGACAAAATCTTACAATATACCTAGTATTTACTATGATCCCTCAAAAAAACTAGATTTGCCAAAATATTCATTTATTGAAATTGAATTAATCAACAAATATTCAAAATTAATTCAATGGACAAAAAAAAACATTAAGCATAAAAATCTGACATAATAAATCTAAAAAAGAATTTTTGACTATTCCTTTACAATTATTCTTTTTAATTCAATGGTAAGGAGTCCACATAGTTTTATAAGAAATATAAAAAGAGTACATATGGACATAAAATAATTTGAAAGAAAATGAATTTTGTATTACAAAAACACCTTCATTTCAACAGTCCCTAATAGTTTCATTATAGATGAAAACATAAACAAATTTAATCACATTGAAAACCTTCTTTAGTTGTAGAGGTAAGATTGTCGGGTCTTTTATTAATAAAATGGGATTCAATATGATAATTATTGAAAGTGAACTATATTTAACGAAATGTATCTAAATTAAATTATTCCTAAACCATAATGTATTTTTTATTGAAAGTTTTATAAAATGGAACAAAAAATTGTAAAGGTTGGGTATGGTAATGTAAATAAAATAGAAATTGGAGGTACTAGGCCTCTAGTTTTTGTTGGAGGGCCTTGTGCTATTGAGAGTAGAGAACACGCATTGATCATGGCTGAGTCAATTTCGGAGATATGTAGCAAATTAGATATCCCTTGGATTTATAAATCTTGTTATGACAAGGATTGCCGTTCTTCACCTAAAAGTTTTCATGGGGTCGGCCTTGATAAAGGCTTGAAAATCTTGTCTGAAATTAGAGATACTTTCAAAGTTCCGGTAGTCTCAGATTTCTCTGACCCTTCTTGGGCGGAGGCAACTGGTGATATTTGTGATATGGTACAAGTCCCTGCATATCTTTGTCGTCAGACTTCTATTCTGAGAGCTGCTGCTAAAACTGGTCGACCAATCCTATTGAAAAAGGGGCAATTTATGAGTCCCTGGAATATGAAAAATTCATGTAGGAAATTAGAGGCATTTGGGAGTAACGAAATTATACTTGCAGACCGTGGTACCTTTATGGGATACAATATGTTAGTTAATGATATGACTTGTTTTCCCATCATGAGCTACACTGGCTATCCTGTTTGTTATGATGCTACTCATTCAGTTCAACTTCCAACTTCAATGGGAAATATTTCAGGTGGGCAACGTGAATTTATTCCTTATTTGGTTAGGGCTGCAGTTGCAAACGGGATAAATATCCTTTTCATGGAGACTCATAATAATCCGGCGGAGGCTTTATCTGATGCGAATACTGTACTTGATATAAAGTATCTCGAGAATATACTTTTTCAGGCAAAAAAAATCCATGAATTAAGATTAGAATTACTCAGTAGATTAGGGCCTGATAATGTTCATCCAGTAAACGAATAGTTATGAAAGTAAAAGAAGTGATGATGAAAATCGGAGAATTTCCATCAATTGAAAAAAAAACAATTTTAAAAGAAGCATTGATCGAAATGGGAAAAGCAAATTTGGGATTGGTTTGTATAGTTAATCAAGAAAAAAACCTGTTGGGTCTAATGACAGATGGTGATTTGAGAAGAAAATTATTAAAATATCAAAAACCAATCTCATCTTTTTTTATTGATGATGCTTTAAATCACGCTAAACTAAATCCAATTACTTGTAATCCTGCTGATGACCTTAAAAAAGCTGTAAAATTAATGGGTGATAAGCAAATTTGGGATTTACCAGTAATAGATAATGAAAAGCGTTTAGTTGGCTTGTTACATTTACATCCTGCTATTAAAAAATTAATTGAAAAGTAATTTATAAATTGAAAAAAATTATTGCATTTACTAATATTATAAATTCCAAACTCTTATTTACATAAAAAGTATTTAATTTGATGTAAATAGAAACTTTAATAAATGAAAGGTCAAATCGAAAGGCAGAAGAAATTAAAAGAGGCACTTCGAAATAGAAAAAAGCTTTTTGCCTCATGGATTTCTTATTCACATCCTTCTATCACCGAAACGTTTGCTAAAGCTGGGTTTGATTTTATCGCTATTGATATGGAGCATTCAACTATTAATCAATCAGAGGCCCAACGAATAATAGCTGCTTGTCAATTTGAAGGTGTACCTTGTTTACCGCGGCCGGTCTCCCACTCAAACGACACCATAAAACCTCTGTTGGAGTCTGGTGCAGATGGAATTTTAATTCAAATGGTCAATTCTGCCAAAGAAGTAAGTAAGTTAATTAGTGATATAAAATACCCACCTGTAGGAAAAAGAAGCTATGGTGTGAGTCGTGCACAGGGATACGGTTTTGATTTCAAAAATTATATAACTAACTGGAATAAAAGGTCAATATTTATGGTACAAATTGAATCATTAGAGGGAGTTAATAATATTGATGAAATATTGTCATTTGATCAAATAGATGGAGTTATGATTGGCCCTTATGACATTTCTGGATCATTAGGAGTGCCAGGTGAATTAAATCACCCAAAGGTCGTTGAAGCCTCAAAAAAAGTGATAAAAGCATGTGAAAAATTTGGTAAAAGTTGTGGGACACAGCTTAATAATCCAAACAAACAAAATATCGATGAACTCTTTGGTATGGGCTATACTTATGCCATTTTAGGGTCTGATTTATTCGTATTATGGAAGTGGGCTGATAAAATGCAAAAAATTATTACTGATTTTCGTAAAAATTAAAACATGTATTTAGAAAAGCTTTTTAATTTAAAAGATAAAGTGGTTGCTGTTATAGGTGGAGGTGGATATTTATGCAGTGAAATGGCCAGTTCGTTTGCTCATGCAGGGTGTTCTGTTGCCATAATTGATATTAGGTTAGAAAAGGCAAAAAAAATAGAAATAGGAATTAATAAGAAAGGATTTAAAAATACTTTATCACTTAGTTTGGATGTTGGAAAAAAAAATCAACATGAGAAAGTTTTAAATTCAATTTTAAATAAGTTTGGATGTCTTGACGTCGTAATTAATGGTGCTGGGATAAATGGTTCAACTTCTTTTTTAGATATAACAGAAAATGAATGGAATGAAATAATGGATTCTCAAATTAAAGGTACTTTTTTTGGATGCCAAGTTTATGGAGAATATATGGTTTCTAAAGGTAGTGGGAATATAATAAATATTTCTTCTGCATCTGCTGGTCCACCCCTTTCAAAAGCTTTTACATATTCTGCAGCAAAAGCAGCGATCAAAAATTTGACACAAAATTTAGCAAGAGAATGGGCACCAAAAGGTGTTAGGGTGAATTCAATAAGGCCAGGGTTTTTCCCTACTGAATGGAATCTAAAGAACTTTATTGATGAAGACCGTAAATCTGCAATTTTGAATCATACTGCTATGCGAAGATTTGGGATACCAAGTGAATTAACTGGCGCAATTCTTTGGCTAGCTTCAGATTCAGCTAGTTTTGTAACAGGATCAGAAATTACTGTAGATGGTGGTTTTTCTTGTATGACGATATAAAATTTATGAAAAATAAAAAAGTAGCTATTGTAACTGGCGGAAATCGAGGAATAGGCCTTGGAATAACCAAAACCTTTATAGAAGCAGGCTATTTAGTAATTGTTGGAGCAAGAAAAAGTTTAAATATTGAAAATCATGAAAATGAAGGGATTTTCTTTGTTTATACTGATGTTCGTAAAGAGAAATATCATCAAAATTTAGTTAAATACGCAATTGACAAATTTGGAAGATTAGATGTATATGTCAATAATGCAGGGTTTTCTTTTTGGAAACCTATTTCTGAAATAGAAGAAATATTTTTAAGTGAGATTTTAGATACTAATTTGAAGGGCGCTTTTTGGGGTTGTAAAGCGGCTTCTAAAGTTATGAAGTCCAAAGCAACAATAATTAATATTTCAAGCCTGGCAGGTAAAAGAGGTTCGTCTAACAACTCCGCATATGTTGCCTCCAAATTTGGAATGAATGGTCTGACACAATCTCTAGCTAAGGAACTTGGCCCTAGAAATATTAGAGTAAATGCCGTTTGTCCAGTGCTAATTGCTACTGATGGACTAAATGAAGCCTTGAAAATGGATTACGCCCCTGGAGGAAAAAATCCAGAAAAGTTTATTAAAAATTTTACCAAATCAAATTCAGCTCTTATGAGAATGCCTACTGCTTCTGAGGTAGGTGAAATGTGTGTTTTTTTAGCATCAGAGAGTGCCAGTGCTATTACGGGCCAATGTATTAATGTCGATTGCGGAGTTTTACCTCAATAACTAAATGAAAAAAATAGTAGTAATTCCTGCAAGACTGAACTCTAAACGTTTCCCAAATAAAATTTTATTTGATTTGAAAGGCTTACCAATGATTGAGCACGTAAGAAGGCGAGCATTATTAGCTAAAAATGTTGAAAAGGTTTACATAGCGACTTGTGATACCGAGATAAGAGACGTTTTAGAAGGTTACGGCGCAGAGGTAATTATGACTAGTAAAAATCATAAAAATGGAACTACTAGGGTAGCAGAAGCTGTATCTAACATAAATTGTTCAAATGTAATTTTAATCCAAGGCGATGAACCATTATTACTACCTAGACATTTAGATAAAATGTTAAATATTATTAGTCATGACAATAGTTCTTTTGCTTGGAATGCAACTGGACCTATAGAAACAGAAGAGGAATTCAATAGAAGTTCTGTTGTTAAAGCATCAATTTATGGAAATAAAATACTTTATTGCTTTAGGAAGAAAAACTTAATAAATGATTATACAAATCATTCACATAATTACAGAAAAATCTTGGGTCTTATAGCATATAAAAAAGATTTTTTAGTTAGACTTACCGAAATGAATTCAACACTTATTGAAGAGATGGAATCAATAGAACAAATGAGAATAATTGAAAATGGATATTCAATTTATTCAGTACCCTTTGAATCTAGCCAACCTAGTGTTAATGAACCTTCAGAAGTTCAATTAGTATGGGATTATGTTGCAAATGACAATGAACAAAAAATCATATTGGAGAAAGTTTTTAATTTCAATTATAAATAGATGAAATGTATCACGGAGACACAATATGATCAATTGTGTAAGACATGTGACAATATTATTAATAATAAACCTAGTTCATTTGCGAGAAATGCAAACTCTTTTTTACATGTAATTAGAGAGCATCCAATATTTTTAAATACATATAAACCAATTTTTTATAATAATTTTAGATTTTATTTCTTCATTCTCACTCAACTTTTTAAAAGTTTCATAGTAGGGTTTTTAAAGTTTTTCGATGCTATTTACAGAATTTATTTCTTAAAAGATATTATAAATAGTGACAAGACGGACTACCAGAATATATTTATAACTCACTTTTTAAACGATAAATTCCTTAAACATAAAAATGATTTTTATTTTCATGAATTACCAAAAAAATTTATTAATTCTCAAAAATCTAGTTTAAAGTTATATATAAATTTCACAAATTTAAGTTCGAGTGATGCCGAAAAAAAATGGCTCAACAATGAAGTAACTTCAATACTAATACCAAAATACCTTTCTATTTATTTAGAATTGAAACTTAGGTTTCTAATGTTTAGAGAGGCCATATCAATTTTAAAAATTAAATCTTTCTCATCCTTTGATATGAGAGTTAAAATTTATGCGGCTGTTGCATCATTATTTTCTAGTTCACACAACAATTATAGATTAGCTTTTATTGTTCGAAGTTTTGTCAAAAAAAATACTAACGCCAGTATTTTCACAACATATGAGGGACATCCTTGGGAGAGATTAATATTTGGCATGGTCAGAAAAATTAATTCAAAAATTAATTGTATAGGCTACCAACATGCAATTATTTTCAGAAAACAACATTCAATTAGGAGAAAATTATCAAATATTTTTGAGCCCAATTATATTATGTGTTCTGGGGAACATGGTTTTAAGGAATTAAATAAGATTAATTATCTACCTCCTAGACGTTTATTTATATTTGGGAGTAATAGAAGAAACTATAAAAAATTGAGTAGTTTGGCAGTCCAATCCAAAAAGAGGGACACTTTTTTGTTGCTTCCAGAAGGTGATTTAGTTGAGTGCATTCCAATGGCAAATTTCGCTCTTAATTTAGCCTTAAAATTTCCTAAATTTAAATTTATAATTAGATTTCATCCGGTAACGAAAGTAAAAAAAGTAATTAGAAAGTATCCTCAAATATTGCAAGAGTTACCTAATATTGAAATATCAAACTCATCATTCGAGGAAGATTTATTAAGATCGCATTATGCCATATACCGGGGATCAACAACTATAATAAAAGCGGTCGAGTACGGATTGATTCCTCTTTATTATAAAAGACCAAATGAGATTTCAATCGATCCACTTTTTGAAATTCAAAGCCAAAAAATCAATATATCTAACCCAGAAGATATACAAATTTTAGATAAAATTTCTGAGAAAGAACATGTTTACAATCAGTCAAAACTAATTGAGTATGTCCAACATTTTTTTAGTCCAATCAATTATGATGTGGTTTTAAAATTAAAAGATAATCAATGACTTTTTCAATAGTAATACCTACTAAAAACAGACCTAAAGAATTACTTAGATTATTTATAGCTATAATTAATCAGACAAGACCACCAGACCAGGTTATCATAGTTGATCAAAGTAATCCAAAAAATGTAATAAAAAAAACAATTATTTCTAAAGCAAGTAAAGTCAATTTGGAGTTAAATTATTTACATAACGAAAAAATAAATGGATTGGTACAGGCAAAGGACTATTCAATTTCATATAATCAGTGTGATTATATTTCTTTTTTCGATGATGATATTTTAATTGAAAAAGACTACTTTTTATTTATTGAAAGAGCTTTTAAATCCTTTCCAGGAATGATTGGAGCGAACGGAGTTATAACAAATATGCCTAAGAAAAATGGTTTTAAAAGCTTCATATTTAAATTAACTCATTTTGGAATTTTTAAAGATAACCGTCCAAAAACAATTAGATCTTTAAATTTAGATAGTGATAATCCAAAAAACGTAAATGTGTTAAGTGGTGGATTATCTACATGGAAGAAACAAGTATTTGAAAAAGTGAATTTCGACACAAAAAATAAATTTCACTCATATGAAGATATTGAATTTTCAATCCGAGTAGAAAAGATTTTTCCTGGTGCTATGTTTATTATACCTAAAGCTAGACTTAGCCACCATCACGCCTCTTTAAATAGACAATCATTGTTGTTAAGAACTCAAAATGATGTAATTGAAGTTTGGATGTTATTTAAAAAAAATAAAAACTTTAATCTTTTAGGCCTTGACTTCCTTATTTTGATTTTGGGACTTTTTTTCAACTCAATTTTTTTAAATTTTAGATACAGAAATT
>CENG01058717.1_pt1 | contig 26096 bp, 24 predicted proteins | sample 530131 | NCBI WGS metagenome assembly CENG01 (sample SAMEA2591057, study PRJEB7988) | marine metagenome | biome: marine biome (ENVO:00000447); feature: surface water (ENVO:00002042) layer; material: saline water (ENVO:00002010), including plankton (ENVO:xxxxxxxx) | depth 5 m
AGGAGTAAATGTTTGATAAAGTACCTTTTGATGAAAAAATATTTGATGCAGTTGTTCGAGATATTACTAAAAATATTACATCAGCAAATATCACAACCAGCGACTTGAATAATATTGAAAAAAAACTGAAAAGGGAGATAGACAGCAAATCATATACCATATCGGATTTAGTTATTGTCATCACTTCCATCAAAGATAACATGAGTAAAAGAATATTTACAAAAAACGACGTTCAAGTCGTTGCCAAAGAAGTGAAACGTTTGAAGGCAACAGAAGAGGTGTCTAAAAACCCTTTTGCTAGTTTGGAAGGTTTGTCCATTATGGATAAATTTATTGCCGTATTTACCATTATTTTCAAAACAATTATTGGAATTGTGGATGATTTCATTGTACTTCTTGTGTCTATTTTTATCATATTGAACTTGTTTTTCCGTTCCAATGTTGATTCGGCCATTTTATATCCGAATAATCCCAATGCATATCCATACGTATTTTTTGATAAATTTGGAAATACTAAACAAACCTTTTTAACGTCATCTGTTGAAACAAATTTAAAAGATAGTGAAGATGATGTGTTTTTGGATACACCAGCGTTTTTCACATCAGATGGAAAATATGATACCAAAAAAAATGTGTGTAAAATCAATGATCCTTATGGTGTCACAATGGAAGGAGAAAATAATTTATGTGATAAAAAAATAGCTACAGACGTTGACTTGAAGGATTTTATGAACCCAATTACTTATGAAAACTTGAACTTTTTTGCACGCAAGTTCATGGAAACCAACAGCGAAAAAACGACCAATGATTTGTCTCTTTATGGAATGTTATGCTTTGTTATGTTGACGATCAATATTAACGCAAACGGAAGTATGCAAAGTGTAGATTCCTTTTTTTCATCCATGTTCAAAAAGAAACCCGGTGAATCCACATCGCTTCATTCCATATTATTTGTATTTTTTACGTTTGTGTTTTACAACATGTTTCAAAACACAAAGTATAGTTTTGCAAATTTGTTTGCAAAATTGTTTCCGTTCCGTTCAAGTATGGAAAGTAAAAACGCAGAAGTCGTGGATAGTTTTGTCAAACTAATCTCTGGTTTATTTTCTCCCTTTATGGTGTTTTTCAAGTTCTTTTTCTTATTTGTGTATCCGCTTATATTATTTCATAGTACATTTGCGTATGTCAATTATTCTATTTATGCTAGTGGATTGTTTGTGAAATTATTTTGTTATTTGGGTGTGGCCTTTTCTTTAATGATGTTTTTAACACATTTCGGACTAATGATTCATAGTATTCAAAAGAAAAATGTAACGATTGATGCGATCTTTGCAAATATTATCAAAGAATTTATTCAATTAATCAATGTGGGGGTAAGAAAACTCACCAGCATATTACCCAAAAAGAATTTGGAAGGCATGACATCGGGTCTTCCGTCTATATGTAATTTTAAAGAAATGTTTGGCTTTTCGTTTATTGGTAATATACTTCGTTCCATTGGTATGATGTTTTTAACACCAATTATCATAATATTATTTACAATGCCTACATTTGTAACTCTTTACATGACGTTTGATATTACAAAGTCCGTAACTTTGGATTTTTTCAAATATATCAAAATATTGATATGTGAAATGAAACAATTTCAAAATATCATTCGTGCCTTCTTTTGGATCATCGTCATTCGTGAAATTACTCAATATATGGACAAACCAATGAAAGTTATTACTATTGGAATATTGATATGCATTCTAGGATACGATGCGGTTAAAAATATATTAAAAAAAACATTACAGGAAAATAAATGCTTTCCTGAAACAAATAACAATAACAACAATAACGTAAATATCAATGAAAAATTATCTGACTTGATTATGACAAATATAAATACAACCAATAATGAGAAGAATTCATCCACGACAGGCGGATTAGTATAATAAGAATATAAACAATGTACTCTATAAATTTGTATGAATAAAGTAGTAGACTTTTTGTTGAACCAAATTGGTGAAATAAATTTGGTTCAACCTATATTGACATGGAGCGCACCATGTTTGAACGATATAATCAAAATGGATATATCTTCATTTTCATCAACATGGAAAATACTGATGCATGTATATGTTCCAATTGCAATAGAATCTTTGAACACAAGACTAAATATTGGTGTTATATTGGCAAATAAAGAAGATATGCTATGGATAGTTTATCGTGAATTATTGAAAGAGATTGAAACATTTATTCAAATTTATGAAAATGTTGGAATCAACTTAGGTTTTGGGTCCAAACACAATTTTTCTTCTTGTCTAAATGGAAGTCTAGATTGTCGTGTATATTGGTATTACTGTACTTCGTCTTCATGGTGGTATCAAAATGAAAGCTTCCAAATGTTGATTAACACACTAAATACACAACAATTGCTGAATGTAATAAAAAAATTTGTACTGCGATTTTCACATACACATCGTATGTTATTGTTAAATCATATGGGATTACTTGAATAATATATGTATTTCGTATTTATAAATATAAATAGTTCTTTGAATACAAGTATATATGGGGAAAAAATCCAAAAAGGCAAATTCAAAGCAAAATAAAAAAATAGACTCCTTGCCTTTTGTGTCTATATGTACGCCAACGTTTAACCGTCGCCCCTTCTTCAAGGGATTGGTGCAATGTATTGCGGAACAAGATTATGAGCATTCAAAAATAGAATGGGTTGTTGTGGACGATGGAACAGATTCTGTTAGAGACATTTTGGAAAGTGACGAGGTCAAAGAAAAGCTCAAAGGGATTACCATTCAATATTATTATGAAGCAGAAAAGATGGATCTTGGTCAAAAACGAAACTACATGCACAAAAGATGTACGTATCACAATGCTAACGACATTATTGTATACATGGATGACGATGACTTTTATCCCCCTGAACGAGTGAGCCACAGTGTTAAAAAACTCATGGCAAACCCAAATGTATTGTGTGGTGGTGCCAGCGAATTGTACTTGTGGTTCAACACTCTTGATAAAATGTACAAATTTGGCCCGTATGGACCAAATCACGCAACTGCCGGGACTTTTGCATTCAAAAAGAAGTTATTAGACCACACGTCTTATGAAGATTCAGCAGTGCTTGCTGAGGAAAAACATTTTCTCAAAAACTATACGGTACCCTTTGTGCAATTTGATACGCATAAAACCATATTGGTTGTGTCACATGAACAAAATACCTTTGACAAAAAGAAATTATTGCATTCAAATAATAAGTTTGTAAAAGAGTCGCCATTACGCGTGAAGAATTTCATTCAAAATCCAGAATTGATGCAGTTTTATCACCATGATATCAACGAATTGTTAAAGGACTATACGCCGGGTGATGTGAAGAATAAACCCAAAGTGTTGGCAGAAATTAAACGGCGAGATGAAGAACGCAAACAAATGCAAGACAATAGACCGTCAGGTATCATTGTTACGAAAGATGGAGATAGCACTCCCCATGAATTAACTATCAAAGAAGTCAAAGCTTACATGAGTCATAAAACCCAAGAAAGTTTATTTTTAAAAAATAAATTAGAAGAACTCATGAAAGAAAACGAACGCTTGAAAAAAGTGATAGAGAGTCATACAGCACTCAAAACAGAAGTTTCGTAAGGCGTTTTTCTTCTTGTGCGCTTTCGCATACATATTCTTCGTCTTTCATCATTTCATAGACTTCTTCTTTTTGTTTATTGGCTTTCAGACAAACCTGGTTTATAAACGTTAAATTGGAATACTGATTGCTGAATTTGGTTAATATTTTCGTAAATATCACCTCTTGGTCGTCATTTGGTATTAGTTTGGATTGATTCAATACGACTTTCAAATAAAAGGCCATTTCATTGAACTGCCATAGTTGCTTTTTAAAGGACATGCGATCATAATAATCGCCTTTACAAAAACGATCTAATAGTTGCTGATATATTTCTACGTTATCGTGAATATGATATACCATATTTTCATGAAAACACAACGAAATAATATTTTTGTCTCTTAGTTCAGCAATATATCCATGATTTTTATGAATCCAAGCATGGACGATTTCTTTGATCGAATAGTCTTCCTTGTTTTCCAAACCTTGATTCATAAATAGATTCTTTTCCATCATATTTTGTAATTGCAATACTTTCTTGTCTCCTTCGTTGTTGCCAATAAAGATGAAACAAATATGACAATAGTTAAGATGTTTTTTTGTTTTAAAAAATTTAATAAAACTATTGATCATTTTTTTATCGGAATTTTGTAATATATCAATGTTGTCCACAATCATGTACTTTTTTTTCTGTTTTGTGGATTGAAACATCATAAGTACATTTTGACAAGTCAAATGAGACAAAAAGTCTTCGTCGTTTTTCAAATCCTGTATAGATACATAAGTATAATCTTTTTTGTTGGTTTTCATATGATTCAATACAAACGATGTTTTTCCACTGTATGTTGGACCGTGAATGTATATGGAGGCATAATGATCAAATAAATCACTATTTTCTATTGTCATAGTGATTTATATAGAAAGATTTTAAATACTTATATTACAAACATCGTTATTGTTGGTGATTCCATCCCAATTGACCCCACAGTCTTTTGCCCAGTTTTTTTTCTTGCAAATTCCGCTGTGTAGTCCCATACCCGGATTGATGTATGTTTTAAAATTACGTGATTGACATGAAAATCCGTCATCGCTGGTACCAGAGACATCAAATTGTGCTACACATTCATCATTTGCATTTTTCACATAAAAATCCGGGCACTCTGATATGTGTGGTGGAAACAACTTTTCACTTGACGATGTTTGTAGAGCCGTTGCAACAAATGCCAAGCAAATAATTAACACAACAATGGCTAATAAAGATATAAATTTGTAAAAATTCATTGTTTTAAAATATATGTATATAATAAAATGAGTGAATTGAATAATAATTATGTGATGGATTCGTCATTCCGCTATAATTCTTCGTCTGATAATGGTCGTATTCGTTTAGATCCAAATGAAAATGGAACACCTTTTTTCGTTCAAGATTTGATTCCCAAGAATGAAAAATCAAATTATTCCAATGCTGTGCAGTATATGTTTACACCCACTTTATTGAGCACTGCTTATTTTTCATCGGAAAATGTGGAAATTATACAAAACGCAATTCGCGCTGATATTTATAAAAAGACCAATGAAAAATATATTATTGATAAACAAAACTATGATCAATTGAAAATCATCATGCGATCTATCTTTTTACAACAAGCAAAACACAAAGACACGCATATTAGAGAACAAATTGAAGAATTAAATAAACACGTATTGGACTATTGTGTTCCGTATGTTTTTAGCGAATTAAATGCATATTTGAAATATAAAAGAGACATTAGTACTTTAGCCATGCCAATGGAAAATCCTATACACTTATCTAATGATAAAACGGTTGAGCTAGATCGTTTCTTTTAATGCATATAGTTCCTCTTTATACATCATGTATGGTGTCTTTCCTTTTAGCGTTTCCAATGAACATGTTGTAGTTTCATATGTGTCTTTTAATTTATTTACATTTTCTTCGTTCACCATGTCCATGTGCATTTTTGTCAAATAGTTGTAATTTCCTTCAACGGTATCATAAGACTTTGTAGCAAGTAACGCTTCAATCTCTGCTGACTTTTTTTTACGCAAATCAATGGTATCGTCCAATAGTTCCTTGATAAATTTATATTTGTTGGAATATAATACCAAGAGCGCTTCCAGTTCTTGGATTTGTTTTATTTTTCGCTTTTCATAATATATCAAGCGAGTACTGATAAATTCATCTATAATAGCATTGACATTTTCGTATTTCATCAACTTTTCATCTTTGTTGAATAAATACATGTTGTTGGTGCTCAGCGATGAACTCAATTTGAAGTTTTGTACAAAGGATCCTTTTGCCTTTTCGTCGATAACACTGGAAAATGTAAGTTCAATCTTCACATCTTTATTGGTAGATAAATCTTTGTACTCTTTCAAGTTGAATTTCTTTGTGTCCAAACACTTTTCAAGATATTGAACATAAGACTCGTTCCATGTATTGATGGGAAGTTCAGTGATGACTGCCGTTTTCCCCTTGCACTCAAAACAACCAAATGTATTGTACTTATGCGGACTTTCTTGACTAATGGTTCCTTTAAAGCCATGATAATAAGGATTCAGGTGCAAAGGAGTCATATTTCCTTCTAGTTTTTGTAAGATGACATCAATGATTTGAATGGGGTGATAACAAGGTATGTTTGTTGCGAAGCCAGTTCCAATACCTAGTGCACCATTAACCAATACCATAGGAATAATGGGCACATAGTAAATAGGTTCTACACTGAGCCCATCGTCGTCCAAGTATTGAAGAATTTGATCGTCTTCTTTGTTGAATATTTTTCGTGTAATAGGATTTAACTTTGTGAAAATGTACCTTTCCGATGCATGATCTTTGCCTCCTTGAAGGCGTGTACCAAATTGCCCGTTAGGCATGAGCAAATGTATGTTATTAGAACCCACGAAGTCTTGAGCCATGTTGACAATGGCACCATTCAAACTCGCTTCTCCGTGATGATACCCAGAATGTTCCGACACGTAACCACTGAATTGTGCTACCTTGATTTCCTGGTCAAGTTTCTTCTTAAATGCGCTATATAAAATCTTACGCTGACTGATCTTCAACCCATCCATTAAGCTGGGTATAGAGCGGTCACAATCATACTTTGAAAAGTGAATCAATTCATCGTCAATAAACTTTTTGTAGGATACCAAACTAGATCCTACGTCCAAATAACGCGTTCTATCGTACTTTTTGAGCCATTCTTTGCGTTCGTTTGCTTTTGTTTTGTTGAAAATTTGATCAATGTATTGATCATCGTGTTCTTCACGCACAAACGACACCACTTTTTTGTCTTTGAAATATTCTTTGAATTCTTTGGATGTGCTTGTACCCAAACCTTTGTAATATTTGATCTTGAACCCCTTTCCGCCATTGTTTTCTTCTTTCCATTGTTCATAATCTCCTTGCGTATAGAACTGAAGAACTTTGCTTGCATTGGTTGCTTTCAAAATAGGCGTGTTCATAAAGCCGATAAAACCAGGTATAGTTAACAAAGATGGCCATAAATAGGCAATAAAGTTAATGCAAAGTCCTTTGATATGACTTCCATCTAAATCCTGATCTGTCATGAAAACCATTTTACCATAACGAAGATCATTTACATTGCTGTATACTTTCCCGCTTTCAAGCCCCATGATTTTCTTGATTTCTGAAATTTCTTTGCTGTCATTGATGCGTTTTTGGTTTTCCCCACGCACGTTAAACAACTTACCTCGCATGGGATATACACCAATCTTGTTGCGGTCCTCATTGGACAATCCAGATAAGATACCTGCTTTAGCCGAATCTCCTTCGCAAAGAATCAACATCGTATCTTTAGACTTAGTTGTGCCTGCATCATTGGCATCCACTAATTTGGGAATGCCACGAATGTTTTTATTTTTATTGCCATCTGATTTTTTTGCATTTTTCTTGTCTTTGATTTCGCTCAGTGCACATGAAGTATCCATGATTCCCATTTTAGCAAGCTTATCAATAATGGGCGTGCTAATTTCACACGTAGATCCAAAAGAGGATACGCTTGTGTTTAAATAATCTTTGGTTTGACTGTCAAAACTCGGATTTTCAATACTACAATTGACAAAGATAAGCAACTGTTCCTTGATAATGGCTGGCTTAACGTTGATCTTCTTTTTTTGTAAAATATAAGCAATCATTTTTTTGGTAATTTGATTTACAATATAATCCACATGTTTGCCTCCTTTGCTAGTATGAATACCGTTAACAAAGGAAATTTGTTTATATTCATGGTTGAGTACAATCGCAAAGCTCCATCTTTCATTCACTTGTTGAAAGATCATTTGTTTTTTTTGACTTTCATCCAAATACATGTGAATATAAGATTTAAAATCATTGACTTTGATCCATGAATCATTGAACTTTACCTTGACATCTTTCGGAGTGATACCCCCAATGTCATATACGCGTCGCTGAAACAATTGCACCATTTCTTGTGACAAACAACTCAACCCAAGGCGCTTGTAATCGGGGGTAAATGACACACGGGTGTATGGTTTTGATTTACACTTGGTAATCTTTGGTTTATGAACAATGTCTAAATTATTTTCAAATTCTTGCACGTACTTCAGTTGACGAACATGATCCACAGTTTCTATTTTTCCATAAGTAGACCAGATCAATACTAACTTGAAACCAAAACCATTCTTACCTCCTGTGATTTTTTTCTCTGTTTTATCATAATTGGTAGAAGTACGAAGATGAGCGAATATCAATTCTGGAATCCACACATTGTGAACGGGGTGCTTTTCTATATCAATACCGTTTCCGTTATTGTACATCATAATTGATCCGTTTTCAATAGATATATGAATTTGAGTGACTGGTTCATCAGACTTTTGTTGCTTCATACGGATGTAATGATCGCGACAATTGACAATGCCTTCGTCAAACAACTTAAATAAACCAGGATTATACGCAATGTTTCTTTCATCAACGTGCATGTCTTGAAACACGTACAAGGGTTGTTCTACATTTTCAATAGATCCAATGTATGTATCCGGATTATCCAAAATGTGTTCCTTGTCTGTTTTTTTCTGATATTTTTGTTCCAGAGATGCCATAACCTATACTGATAGTTGTCGTATACATTTTAATTCAATTTTTTTAATCAATAACATATATAAGATAATGTCTTTTTTACCCTTTTCGTCGAATCAACGGAACAACGAGTCGGCAAAAATGATTCGTGCTAGAATGGTACGTTCACGAAAAAGTATTTCATATAATAATTCCACAAGTTTGCGTATACATGAAGATATTCGTATGAAAAATATAAATACAAATAAATCATTATTATTGGAACTGGGAAAAAGTGTATATGATCGCTACTATTATCGTGTCTACAATTCGGCTACTCTTACATATAGTGAAAAGAATGATTTGTCTCTTATGTATCAAACAATTTTCAGCGAATTGAGTGAAACTGAAGAAAAAGCGCTGGGTATATATCAAGAAACACAAGAAGAAATAGACGAAAGAGAAAATCAGCGTATTCTTGCGTTGATTGACAATCCAGAGCACATTTATTATTGCAAAGTGACATCTGTAGGAACGATTGGTACGATGATTATTGAAAATTTTAGAAACCGAAACATATTGGTGCCTGGTAAAAAATATATCTTTGATGTACAGGATTATTCAAATTTTGGGTACCAGTTGTCGTTTAGCAGTGAGCGATTTAGTCATAATGACGTCAATGGAATCACTTTTGTGGGTACTCCAGGCTATGCAGACGCCTACGTCATTTATACACCACCGATAGAAATAACTTTGTATTCTATATTTGTGTATGATAAATTAAATCGGACGGCACAGTCATATAGTATTTTTGGTCAAATATATAGCAGATTTGTTATTGATACAACTTACGCAACACTTGTCACTGGAAGAACAAGCACTTTATTTATAGAAGATCCAGCTATGATATGTTTAGATTCCATAACGGAGTTGCGTTTGATTGGATTTAACGGTCCAAAATTTTTATTGGAGTCGCCTGAAACAGATTTAGTGGGTATTTACAGCCGATTTATATTAAATAGAAGATATGGAATATATTTTGGTAGGTATATTATCCAAACACTTGATCCAACCAATCCATTTACAATTATGAATAAAGACAAGGAAAATTTGATTCAAATACAAGGAGAAGTATCAAAACAAAGTATTCATTATTTAACTGGAATAGGAAGCGACGAGTTTGGTAATTCTATGGATGGTTCTTATAACTTTTACTATGGAGACATCATAATTGATGTACTTGGTGATTTTGGAAACGTTGGGTTTTATTCTTATAAATATGGGTTTAATTTTATGGATTCTCTTTTTGTATTTTCCGATACATGTTCTTCTTTTGGTGGGGTAAAGAGTGATTATGATGATATATCAAGCGGAGTTGTAGAGTGTTTATATCCTCAAACAATATTCAATTCTATAGTGGTCGACGGATTGCCGTACATGACATTCAATAATGCATCAAATTATGACGAAACAAAGGTGTATGGTCTGTTTGAAGGTCAATACATGATCAAATCCATTGACGAAGATCATCCAATTGCGTTTATCAATCAAGGTAAAGAAGATTATTTTACATACACTGGTTCCAGTTCAAGTAAACTAACGCGTCTTGGTCCTGATAATAACGTGTACGATTATTATTATGGAACCATTATTATATATGTGTATGGAGATTTTGGAAATATATCTGTGTATGATTTTTACTCTGGATATACCGGTGGATATCAATTATTCCAGTATTCGTCAGTTTGTGATTTTGATCAGACATGGCAACCGGACAAAGATCTCATGACGACTCCATCTACATATAATATTATAGAATATGATTTGAGCGGACAATTTGAAAAAACAGACATTAGCAGTTACACAGAGTTTATATATGATAATAGCAACATCTATTTACAAGACACATCCATCAATGACACTACAAAATATGCGTTGAATCTTGGAAACTATGTCATTATGAATGTACCAGAAGATTATGCCATTGCATTTTTGAATAAAGGTTTGGAAGATCGTTTTTTTTATGATGGTTATTATCCGTATGGCATTGAAGGGACTGGGCCGGATGGATTTACCTATACATATTATTATGGAAACATCAATCTTTACATATCAAATGATTTTGGACAAATTAGTTTCTATACGATTCACGATGGATTTTTAAATGGGCGAAAAAAGCTTATCTTTTCTTCAGATGCTAACGTTGGATATGCGATTCCCAACAACGGATTAAATAATTATTTCCCATTTTTATCCACATCTTTTAACACGGATCAGCGCATATTTAAAATTACTGTTAATATTCGTACCATTGTATTTCCATATGATAATGATTTAGTTTCTTATCATTTTAATGGGTACGATCGTAACGGTCAAATAGACAATAGCGAACAAAATCCTTCTTTGTACTTTTTTTTGGGAGACAAAGTAATGTTTGATTTTCAATATGATAATGCTAATTATACCTTTGGGATTTACGAATATAATTCCATACTAAATGATTCTCTTTTGATCACCAATAATACGAATACCACGAATGATGTAATCACGTGGACACCAAATATTGCTTTAAATAATTATTATTATTATCGGTCTACAAACAACGTTAGTTTTATGTACAATACCATAGACATCGCATCAAACATTTTTGATGATTTGATTCCTGATATTAGTAGCAGTATCCCCAGCGCAAATGAAATTGTTTCTGCAAATATAAGCGAATTCATTTTTGAAATGACAAATGCAGTTCGTATTGACAGTACAAAACAAATTCATATTGTGAATTCCGCTGGCATTACATTTGATTCATTCAGTAGTTCTTCATTGAGTGGTACGGATACTAGTATGATCACGTTTTCTACTGGATACTCCAACACCAATCGTCTTGATTTTGATACCAGTTTCTCCATTGTTGCCGATGAAGGTTTATTTCAAAATATTTATTTGAATGATCTTGACAATTTAACATTGCTTGATTTTAGGACCGAATTGATGCATGACCCGTCACTTGTCTCTATTTATCCCGATAATAACGACGATGTTTCCTTAAATCCTTCGGATCCTATTATTTTGACATTTGATGAGCCTGTAGTGTTTTTATCTGACTCGTATAATATACAATTTTATGATACGTCAAATGTGTCATATACAAGCTATACATCAGTGGAAAGTTCAGGGAATCAATTATATATTTACAACACTTCAATGAATTATGATACAAGATATCAGTTGTTGATTGATGTTGGTTCAATTGTAGATGCCAGCAACATTACTTACGATTTTACCGATTCAATTTTGAACACTTATTATTTTGAAACTGTGCCAAATACTCAAATTCCTATTATAACACTAAACGGTGATGTTTCCATGTCAATTATTCAAGACCTATCCTTCAATGAGCCAGGATATAGTGCAATAGATGATGTGGACGGAGATATTTCAAACAATGTGATTGTCACTGGAACAGTAGATACTAGCACTATAGGTACATATACCCTTTTCTATGATGTAAGTGACGCAGTTGGAAACGTCGCAAATACTGTGATAAGAACAGTAGATATCATATCCAATATTCAACTTTTATCACAATCAATAGAGAATACAATAGATATAGAAACAACAAGTACAGGCAATAAGTATATATTTAATGATGTAAGTTATAATATAGATAAATTAATTGGGTTAAGTAATGGTGATTATACAGTGGAAAATATTTCAATTGAACATCCTATTGCTATATTGAATGGAAACGAAACGAATCTGTCGTATTCACCTGTTGATGATTCAACAATAATCATCAAGGTGAGTGGAGGATCATTTTCAGCTCCGTATTATACATTTACAGATCAAGACGGAAATACAATTGATATTTACAATGGTACCTTTAAATTTATGCGAAATAGAACTTATCAATTTGATGCAAACGGAATTAGTACTTTTCATCCTTTTGTAATTTACTCTAATAAAGGCACAACTGCGTCATCAACAATGACAGGTAGTAGTAGTTCTATTACTATAACTATGAGTAGTGATGATAATGAATCTTCTCATTATAGATGTGCAAGTCATTCTTCTATGCAAGGCAATCTAAACTTTTTATATTCAATCATCAATGAAATTGAATATAGTTTTTATTATGGAGATATAACAATTTCTGTTACTGGAGACTTTGGAACAATAAGTTACTATTGCTTCTATCATGGATATATGGGAGGAGAAAACAAATTATCATACTACAATGGATAATTTTACGGCAACTTGATTTTTTTTCTATGCATAGTGTATAATGAAGACGGTAAAAACAATTGGTTCAAGGGCTGAAGTGTTTCACGGAAATGCTAAAAAGACATCGGGTGGGTTAATGAAGAAAGATTTGATCAAAAACAAACACGGAGAAATTGTATCCAAGAAGAAGCATTTAACGGCCAAGAAAGAAAAGCGTTTAGAAAAGCATGGATACTTTGCTGTGAAGGGAAAATTCGGATACGTCAAGAAAACCGCCAAAAAGAAGGTCAGTCAAAAGAAAAATAAAACGGGGAAAAAGAACAAGTCCGGAAAAAAGAAAAACTAGATATAACATAAGATGATTCGATTTATGATTTTATGTTACATGCCCTTTTTGATAGTTGCGTATAAATCATTAATATTAAAACCAGGTGGATTAAAGGGATTTTATATGACAGGTATTTGTCAATACATCAAACAACACTATGATCTAAGCGACTGGCATTATTATGGCGCAAGTGCCGGTTCTTGGAATGCGTTGTATATGTCGTGTTCTAAAGGAGATATTTTTATCAACCACGCAACTCAATTGAATCAGTTTTCATATAATGATTTATACGACTTGGAACGCACCATTAAAAAACGTATTTTAAAGGAATTTACAATTCATGATTTTGATCTATCAAAATTGCATATATGTGTATCTACCAAAAGAAAATATGTCCCCCTATTGCGCAAGCAAATCAATCATGATTTTCGTGATTTGGATGATCTAGTGGAATGTTGTATTGCAAGTTCTCATTTACCTCTCATTTCCAATGGTAATTTTTTTTACAAATATCGCAATATACCATCATTGGATGGTGGATTCTTTAAAAACCCACATAAACACAATATTGTTGCAAATTTTATTATCCAACCTGAAATGTGGAATAATAAAAAAACAGAAAAAATGAATCGTGTTTTCACGATGGATATAGAAGGGTTGATATATGAAGGATATAATGATGCTTGTAAACATCACATGGAGTTAGATGAAGTATTTAAGAGCGTGTGAGAGTTGGAACTAATCGTGGTATGCGGTGTGCAAACACATAGTCCACTTCAAATTTTATCAAGGTTTCTGATAAATAGAGCCAATGAGTATCATGTAACAATTGAAAATGTACGTCTTTCAATTTTTGCATATAAATTGGTATATAATCATAATAAATTTTTTCAATGATATGTTCTGGGAGCATATTGTGTATAGCTTATTAAACTAAGAGCCTATACTTTTCAATTTTAAATTATATTTCAATTAGTTGTAAAATGAATTATTTCATATTGTTCACTATTATATCATTATGAATATAGAGGTTAGATTGTTTAACATTCACGATAAAATAAAATTCAAAGGAAATTTAAAATGTGAACTCCCAGAACAATTGATGACATTGAAACATTTGAAGTCTTCGGATTGTGTGTTAGAATTGGGAGGCTCATGTGGTAGAAATTCATGTGTAATAAATCATATTTTAGCAAATAAAAAAAATCATGTTGTAGTTGAACCTTCAACACGTGAATTATCAATCTTAAATGAGAATAGAAATAATAATAATTTCGCATATCACATAGAAAACTCAGCAATATCAGATAGACCATTATTTTCTAAAGACTGGTACACGTTTTATAAAGAGATACCCGGAAGTGTGCCAGTAAACATCATTTCTTATAATCAATTAAAAAAAAAATATCAATTATCATTTACAGCATTAATAATTGATAATGAAGGGCATTTTGTAAACATGTTGAAAGCATTTCCTGATATTTTATGTGGTATCAAACTATTGATCATAGAACATGATTTCAATTCTTTTGATGATATAGATTATTTCAATAAAACTATGACGGATCATCACTTTTATTTGGTTGATAAATTTTTAAAAACTGATAAATATGGTCCTGGTAAAAATTGGAGCGATGGTGTCAAAGGAGATCCAGTTTTTGTATCGGTTTGGAAAAGTACGTAAAAATTATATTTGAAATGAAATGTCTTGTTTGAGAAAATCTTCCACATCCAAGTCGCGCTTTTCCTTCAATAAGCATGTCAAAAAGAAAAACTTTTGTTTGTTGTATCGCAGTATATCCAAAGAGCGTTGGTATGCCCATGTAACCAGTTCTTCTATTTCTTTATCTATTTCTTGTTTTGAATATTCACTAAGTTTGTCACTATTGGTGGCCAAATTGCGTCCCAAAAAGGGCTGGGCTGAATCTGAACTATCATATAAAGCAATATTTTGACCCATTCCGAAAATAGACACATAACGCCGTGCAATGCTGTTGGCTTGTTTTAGATCATTTGATGCGCCTGTAGTAATATCCAGGTTTTGGGTGTTTGTAAACATATTTTTATTATTGTATCTCGGAGAGGAACTAATGACGGTTTCATAGTAAATTTGTTCCGCAGCACGGCCACCTAATGAAATCAACAAATTCGCCAACATGAATTTCTTGGTGGGGAAATTTTCGTATTGATTGGCTGGAGTGAAAAGCGTATATCCTCCTGCACCATTCTTGTTGGCATTAATTGTGACCCGTTGTAAATCAAACATGTCATCAAATACATGGGCAATCAAGGCATGACCGACTTCGTGGGCGGAAATCATTTCCACAATTTGTTCAGGCCGATTGTCTTTATTTGCTGGTAATCCAATAGTGACCTTTTCAAACGCTTTGTAAATAGCTTCGGGTGTAATATTTGTATCATTGTATCTTACGCTTAAAATGGCCGCTTCGTTGGCTAAATTTGCAATATCGGCACCCGAAAAACCACCAGTGAGCTTGGCCAAATCATCAAAATATGTGGTGTTTTGTACTTGTTTATTTTGAAAATGAATATCAATGATTTCACGCCGCCCTTCCATGTCAGGCAAGCCAACCATAACTTTGCGATCAAAGCGTCCCGGACGTGTGAGAGCATTATCTAAAATATCAGCACGATTGGTGGCCGCAATGACGATGATGCCTTCGTTTTTCAAAAATCCATCCATGTTGGTAAGAATCTCATTTAGTGTTTGCTCACGCTCGTCGTTTCCACCCGCAAGACCAGCACCGCGTTGACGCCCTACAGCATCTACCTCGTCAAGAAAAATTACACATGGCGATTGCTCTTTGGCACGCTTGAACAATTCACGCACCCGAGAGGCACCCACGCCCACAAACATTTCAATGAATTGAGAACCAGATGCGTACAAATAGTTGACTCCCGCTTCTCCAGCCACCGCTTGAGCCAGCAGCGTTTTCCCTGTTCCGGGTGGTCCTTCCAATAGTACACCTTTAGGTATTTTTGCACCTGCGTCTGCGTATTTTTGAGGATCTTTCAAAAAATCTACGACTTCCATAAGTTCAAACTTAGCTTCGTCGCAACCAGCCACTTTTGTAAAATCCACATCTACATCATTGGAATCAACTTCTTCAAATGTTTTTTTCATAAAACCCATAGGATTGTTAAATCCATTTGGCATGTTTCCATTTCCTCCGCGAAATGAGTTGATTAGAGCGCTAATAATAAATCCTGCAATGACATAAATCAATGTAAACTGAAGTGCACTTGCAAGTATATTCAATGCTGGATTGGGTGCTTCATTATACAATATATCATAAGGTATATTTGCGCTATCTAATTTATTCAACAAAGATGCGCTCATGGATGGCAATATTTGAACAATGTGAGAATTAATCATATCATACATATGAGGTTGATGTAAAGTATCTATACTTACAAATCCTTGAATTTCATTATTTTTGGAAATAAGACTAACTGATTCAATATGCTTTTCATTCAATTGTTTCAAAAACTCATCATAAGGTTGAGGAATACCATATTTATAAAATTGTTGACTCAGAGTCTTTGCAATCAAACTTGGACTATTGTTGTCAATTTCAATCGAATGTAATATAGGGCGATGTTTCTTGGTAATTTTTGTGTCAAGTCTAGTTACAAACCCACTACATTGTTGTGCAAGTGCGACGAGTATAATATGTTTCATAAACATAAGATGTAACTATATATCACATCTTGTCTTTAACCTTTTTAATTAAATATATGACCTTTTTTGGGAGGTGCAATAGCACCCGCAGAACGTACACGTTTTTTGGCATTTTTGACATCATTGGTAGGGTTACTATTAAACGACAAAGGGCTGTTGTACATTTTCTTCCCAAGCGCTGCCGATTTCTTCTTGAGTAGGTAAAGAGAATTGTCTTGGTATAATGCATTTTTCCCACGAGATTCGCTGTTGTAATTATTCGGGTGTGTTTTTGGTGTGTTTTGAAACACGCTTCGCATGAGAGAAAAGGCGCCGCTGTTTGAAGACGTTTGTCCTTTGGATGGCATTACATTTGTTCCACTAAGCACACTATTGTTCATTATATATAATACTTTTATTATTTAGAGAGACAAAATCAAATATATTATATGAAACCGAATTCAAAAGATGAAATGTCTCCCTTTCAAGATACAATATTTCTACGCATTATGGAAGGAATTTTAACGCAATCTAAATACAAACGAAATGTACTGTTAAGCGCAATGGGTAGTATTGACAAAGAAGTAGATACTGTACCGTATTATACCATGGACTGTGCTTTATGTTACTTGACCTATAAAGAAATACAAGCACAAGAAAGTACATTAGATAATAAACAAATACTACATCGCCTAGAAAATCGGGCAAAGAAAAACATGCTGATTATGGAACAAGCACACGCACAACTTTCTCAAGATGCGTAAAAAGGATTGAAAAAACATGTTGTCTATGATATAATGAACGCCGAACAAAGAGCACAATTAGATCAAATGATTCAACAAAATGAGACAAAGGATAATACATCACTCATTCGCTCCTTAAAACACAGTGCTCAAATACGTCGCGATATTGCACTCATTCAAAACATCAAGCGTCGTACTCATTCTACTCAATTTGCAATATTAGACAAAGAAGCAAAAGCCCAAAAGTGCGACTTCTTATGTGAACATTATCCAAATATTTACAATAAGTTATTGAAAAATGAAATCCAAATCAAAGTATTATATCGGTTTTTGGATGAATTAGAATCCATTGAAGCTGGTAAACAAGACCAACACGAAGCGTCGTTTCGCATTGGTATGTTATTAAAAGAAATGTATGTAGATAAAAAAATCAATGCAGACAAAGAAGAAGAAAAAACAGAACGAAAGAAAGTGAATATAAGTTATGAAGAGTTCAAACGTAAACAAGAAGAAAAATTGAAAAATGATTAAAGATAATTTGTCTCTTATATCCAAGATGAAAACATTAATTATTGTAGAATCTCCTTCCAAATGCAAAAAGATCGAAGAATACTTAGGTACCAATTACAGGGTCATTGCTTCATGTGGTCATTTTACAAAATTAGACTCTTTGGATCAAATACAATTTGATACATATCAGATTCAATATAAAATAGATAAAACAAAGGTTTTGAAAAGTATACGCGAAGAAATAAAAAAATGCAAAGAGGTCATTTTAGCTACAGATGATGACCGCGAAGGTGAGGCAATTGCTTGGTCATTATGCACATTTTGTAAACTGAATCTTGCAAATACCAAAAAAATGGTGTTTCAAGAAATCACAAAATCTGCATTGTTACATGCATTGTCTCATGTAACACATATCAATATGGATCGCGTACGAAGTCAACAAGCACGTCAAATTGTAGACATTTATTTGGGATACAAAGTAAGTCCATTGCTATGGAAATACGTGCAACATAAATTATCAGCCGGGCGTTGTCAAACACCAGCACTACGATTGATCTATGAAAACGAGAAAGAGTTTGAAACATTATCAAATAATACTCATTATATTGTAAAAGCATTGTTTACATCTAAAAATATAAGTTTTCAAGGTTCTTCTCCCATAAAAAAAGAAAATATTGAAGATATGATGCATGCATTACATGACAAAACAAATTGGAAAATTGATCATAAAAAAGAGAGACAAGGAAAAGAATCGCCACCTCGTATACTAATCACAAGCACCTTGCAGCAAAGGGCGCACCAATTGTTTCGGTATAGCCCCAAGGCTACCATGAAATATGCTCAAGAGTTATATGAAAATGGATTGATTACTTATATGCGCACCGATAGTGCTTGTTATTCTCAAGAATTTATTGAAAAAGCAAAAAACCATATTATACAACATTATGGTGCTGAGTATGTCAATGAGAATTTGTCTCTCCTTCATGAAAACAAGAATAAAAATAAATCACAAGAAGCTCATGAAGGCATTCGTGTATGCGACTTGTCAAAAAATGAAGCAAACGTCAAAACAAAATGTGCCAACACTCTTTATGCATTTATTTACAAACATAGTATTCAATGTGCCATGAGTACAGCTACATATGTAGAAACCACCTTTGAAACAATGTTCAATTCGTCTTTTCGCTTTCGTTATAATGAGAAATCTTATTTATTTCAAGGATGGAAAAAGATAGAAAGAGACAAACCAAAGCCTTCATTTGTCTCTTATTTGAATATGTGTCTTGATTCAAAAACCGATATTGTGATGAATTACGCGGAAGCAAATGAGTCATTAATGGAAACGAAGTGTCATTATCACGAAGCATCACTTATTCAAAAGCTTGAATCCTTGAACATTGGTCGTCCGTCTACTTATGCATCTATTCTTCAGAGTCTTTTAGATAAAAAATATGTGAATAAGGAAAATATAATGGGAGAAGAAATGGAAATACATCAATTTGTCTCTACTATTGAAGACGGAGTCATAAAAAAAACAGAAAAAAAGAGATTACATCAAGAGAAAAACAAATTGCATATTACGCCCATGGGCAAGCAAGTCAGTGAATTTTGCAACACATATTTTCCAAAAGTATTTGATTATAGTTATACCAACACAATGGAAACTTACTTGGATGAAATTGAATATGGTAAAATGACTCAAAAAGAGGTACTCACATCATTTATTTCAAACCTTGATCATAATATTCAAGAGACAAATGAATTTCATCAAGAAAATCCAGATAAGATTCAAAAAACAAAAGACACTTCATTGTATTGTGGAAAGTATCAAAATGAAGCCTTATACATCAAAAGTGGAAAATATGGATACTATTTATGCTCAGGAAAAAAGACGAAAATAAGTTTAAATGAGTTTGAAGGGTTTTCCATTGAAAAGAAGATTGCTTCCCAAACCAATGAGATGAATGAAAGTGAAGCTCAATGTCTCTATGCATATATTGAAGGTCGAAAAGAAAAGAGAAATGAAAATAATTGCGTAGAGTTATCAAGTATTTGTTCTATTCGCAAAAGCAAATATGGGTATTATATCTTTTATCAAACCAAAAAAATGAAAAAACCTCAGTTTTTGAAATACAACGATGAAAAAGATGAATACAATGAAGAGCGCATACAATGGATTGAAACAAAAAACAAGGCAAAAATAATGTCTTATGTCTCAAAAAAATATAGCATCAATATATAATATGGTAGAATCATCACTCTATAGTGCCATCTTGAAAGGAAATTTTATTGAGAGGTCAAATTTAACCACACGAATATTGTTTTCTTTTATTTTTATTGCTATCTTTTCTCAACTAGTTTTTTCTAATTTTGAAACAAGTGATACATATGGAAACAATGGATACGCCTCCATCAGTATTACCAGTTATATCATTATTTTGCTCTCTTCTATGTTTTTGGTATTTTTGAACACTATTATTCATACAGAGAGCGGATCCAATGCAACACCTTTTTTGCGCACTATTAGTCCCGAACTCATATTAATTTTCATTTATTTGGTTTGGCTCATTTCCATTTATTTGAAATATTATAGACATATTAATCTGAAAAAGGTGCCACAACGATTTTTCTTATATTCAAACATTACGAATGTTGTGTTGTTGTTTCAAATCTTTTTTTTCATGATACGATTTATTGTGCAAAATGATAGTGAAATAAACACGTCGGATATTGAAATCAAAGGAACATTAGACAAAATCAATTTTGTCAATTATTTGATTGTGTTTTTGAACTTTTTGCTCATATTGATTCAACAAATTATATTAGACAGTTTTATCGTGGACATTGCTTAATTGTGATTACAATAAAGAGCATGTACTACTATAATATAATTTGTATACAAGTCCTATATGTGTAGTGTCTTCCCAAATACCTGAAATCTTTAGAAACAAAGGCTGAAATAGTTGAGGTTGACGATTTTGATAAATATCTTTTTGTATGATTTCATGGTACAGCGATAACTTTAGTTTTTTATTTAAATTTTGATTGAGACTCTCCAAAATGGTGGTTTCAATATGTTTGATTTTTTCAAATATGGGATCTTGTTTATTTACCTTTCCATTACTATGAACAGAGACAAAATCAAGACGAAAAAGTAAATATTTTAGATGAATATATCTGTCACTATAGAGTAGTTTATAGTAATATAAATACTTACTATTTTGATTTTTTATTGGCATTTTGAAAATCAAATGATGATTTTGTATTTCAGATATATTGGAAATATACTCCATTAAAATGTATGAGTATTGGTATTTAAATAGTTATGACATATATTTATTATGAATAAGTTTGAACATTATATTGATGCTTATTTGTCCTCAAAGGAGACAAAAAAACACAAATTATCATGTGATTTTCATTTGATATCTTATCACTACAATCATATTGAAAATTACGCTTACACACTGTCTAAATTAAAAGAGCTGAGTCTAACTCAATTGAAATACTGTAGAAAAACAACATTGACGTACAATAATGTGGACTATTCGTTCATGACAAGTGACGTGCATATTGAAATTGATTTTGAGTTACTTGGTGTGATAGAATATGGGTTATTTTTTGAATATTTCAAGCATATTCAGGAGAATATCATTTTAAATAAAAAACACATATATGTGGTTTGTCTCCATTTTCATTTAGTATCCAATGAATTATTAGAAGTATTTTTTAACTTTTTGAACAATCCATTGATTCATTTTATATTTTTGACATGTGAAGTAAGTGCGCTGCCTTTGCCAATATTAAAACGGAGCAAAATCAAACGATTCAAATCATTAATATCGTCTTCTTACGATAAGACATACCAGCAGCGTATAAATAACATCGTAAAACATCTTGTAGAAGAGACAAATGTATCATTGTTTACGTGGAGAGAATTCATATATGAGTTATTGGTATACAATGACCCGATTCATGAAGCATATTCATATATGATTTTTGAGTTGATTCAAAAAGAATTCATATGTTTGTCTCAGCTAGATAATGTATTTCAAAAATATTACGAAGTTATACATTTGTATAATAACAATTACCGATCTATTTATCATTTGGAGTATTTTATTGTTTATTTAAGAAATTTAAACAAAAAAAAGTAAGATTCATTATGACGTATTCTATTTACGAATGTTGTAAAACCTTTAACATCAAAGATATTGATAATTGTAGTGTTGTAACTATGAAGAAAATATATCACAAATTGATATTGAAATATCACCCAGACAAAGGACATCAACAATGTCACGATCATTTTTTGAAAATCAAAGATTGTTATGAAATACTTTTGAAATACAAAGAAGAAGAAACAAAGCATACCAATGTGGAAAATAATATATATGAATACTTTTTGTCCGTATTCACCATATCCAATTTAGAGAAGATCATAGATTGGGTCGACACGCAAAAAAAACATCAAGTCGTCCACTTGCATGTCTCGTGGGATCAAGTGGTTTCCAAAGATTTGTATTTATACAAATCTAAATATATACCGTTGTGGTATAATACTATTATTTTGGATGAAGAGCTTATCTATATACAAGTCAAAAATATGCCATCATATATAAAACGCAATGAAAATAATGATCTAATTGTATGCTATACTCAAGATATTGCATTACATCAAACTGTGAGTATTTCAATATGTGAACACAAAACAGTTTATTTTGAAATTACGCCGAAAATCATGGAAAACAAATATTATATTGCATTGCATAATGGTATTCCGCGAATGTGTGAAGAAAATATCTATGACATCAGCGAACTGTCTCATATTATTGTCTTATTTCAATAAAAAGAGTCCATGGCGGGGCTCGAACCCGCAACCTTGAGATTAGAAGTCTCACGCGCTTCCATTGCGCCACACAGACGTAAAAAATGGTTTTAAAATAATTTTTGTCAACTTAGTTTCTTTTTTCTTTTAATCAAGTTCTATTTTTTCTTTACATTAACTTTTTTCTTTTTATCAACTTCTGTGTATTTAATCCTTCTTCTTCACAACCCGCTTCTTCTTTGGCTTTTCAGGCTCTGGCTCAGGCTCTGGCTCAGGCTCTGGCTCTGGCTCGGCCTCTTCTTCTTGTTCTTGTTCTTCTTCATTGCTTTCTTCATTTGATGCAACCGGTTCATCTTCATCTTCGTTATCACTTTCTACTTGTGATTGCGAAGTAGACGCAAATTCTGCGGTCTTGTCATTGGTCATTTGTTCTCCATCTTCAGAGGACAGAGTAATGTGACATTGACCCTTGACAAGAGATTCGGTTGGCTTTACTACACCTTGGTAGAGCTTCCAAGAGCAACCGAAATTGCCATTTGCAAACCAAAGGCCACCGCACTGAAGAATACACGCAATGTTGCTTCCCTTTTGGATAAACTCTTCTGGAGTTTTTTCATCGGAATTTGGAATTAGCATCGTGTTTACCGTATCAAATAGTTCAAAGCGATATTCCCCATCCCAAGTTGGAAGCTTAACCTTGATGGTTGGGCTACGACTCAAATCCGGCTCACCGTCTTCACCCTTGGGGTACTTGAGGATCGGATTCCAGAAAGCTTCAATCACTTCCTTGGGTTGATTCTTGCCAAACCATTCTTTGCTGTTTTCACTTGCAGATGTCTTGATTTTATCTTCCATGTCTTTCAACATACTTAGAAATGAATTTGTAGATTCATTGGAAAATTCATCGCGAGGAAACTGAAGAGAGAAACTATAACTATTTGATCCATTTGCGTTTTCAAAAACATTTACACCCCAGTTCAACATAAGAGGCGTCTTCACCATGAGAGAACGACGCGTTTGCGAATTGAGAATGCCAATGCTTTTTCCACCCACGGAATTCACCTTGGGCTTGGTAAAAAGCATGTGCTCGGAAGGTACGAATTGGTTTGGAGTTACGATATTGCTTGCCATTGTTGTTGTTGTATCTACATAATGTATAGCCATGTCTTTAAATCAATTTTTTTTTCAATCGCCGCATAAATGATGCAAAATACAAATGTGTCGGAAAAAAAAAGAATCAGAGAAAAGGTTTAAATAATTAATGTATATTCTTAATATATGAATGATTATTTCCAAACGTTTGAATTTCATGATACATCTTTCCGTAAAGTTTTAAAATGCAAACCTTACATTAATGACTTTTCACAATATCCTTATTTATTAAAATACAAGTTTACGATAAAAGATTTCCGTGATATAAATACTCGTTTATGTCTTCCACGATGTAGAGAAACCAAAAGAGAGAAAATTCAACATTACCTTACAAATATGATGTATTTGTCTTTTCATGTACGGAAAATTCAGAAAATATGGAGAAATCATTTTATTTGTGTGTATAATGAAACATTGGGTCCAAGTTATCGTAATTTTTCAATTTCAAATAACGTGGACGATTTTTTGACAACCGAAAAAATAAAAGATATACATTATTATTATTTCTTTAGTTTCCGTGACCGGGACAATTTTGTATATACCTTCCATTTGGTGTCCATTGCTTCGTTAATTGAAAAAAATATACGTAAGAATCCATACAATCGCAACGATTTTGATGAAGATATAATTACGAAAGTCCAAAGACGAATATATATGAATAAAATATTAAAACAAACTCAAGAATTTCAAGAGTATTTTAATTCTCCCACCACTATACAAGATCGTGTCAACCAAATATTCCATCATTTTGATCAAATTGGTCATTATATGACTTCGTCATCTTGGTTTATGCAACTGTCCATTCACCAATTGCGACGTTTTATATATGAATTATATGAAATATGGAATTACAGAGCCGAATTAAACACGGAAACAAGAGAATTGATTTGTCCCCCGCGAGGAAATCCATTTACCCATTTACCCCGTAACTTTATTGCAAACTACAATAATCCTCGCCTTCTGTACTCGTCTACACTAATGAGAAACATCGCCTTAACCATCATGGAAAATTTATCTTATAGTGCTCATAATGACGAAAATAAAAATCTTGGAATTTTATTCATATTAAGCGCATTAACGCTTGTATCAACACAAACGCGAGATGCATTACCGTGGCTTTATGCATCCGTTCAATATAATTAATTTACGACAAAAAACAACTTAAATAGATAACACTTGTATAGTGTATAAAACGATGACTGCTGCTACCAAAACCTCAAACGCGAAGAAGACCTCGAAGTCTACCCCAAGTAAGAAGGCCGCAAAGGCTCAAGCTCCTGCACCTGCCCCCGTGGAACCCGTTGTGGAGAACACTGAAGTTGTAGCGGAAGAGCCACTTGTGACTATTGAGAGCTCTATGAGTGGAGTTCTTTCTAGCTTTTCCGAAAGCATCCAAACGCTCACCCTTTCTCTCACCAAGCTCAAGGCTGATTTCAAGGCTCTTGAGAAGCAAGTGCTGAAGGAAGCGCGTGCGATGGACAAGGTAAACGCCAAGCGCAACCGCAACAAGGGCTCCCGTGCCCCAAGTGGTTTCGTGAAGCCTGCTGGAATTTCTAAGGAGCTTGCGAAGTTCCTTGGTGTGGCCGAGGACACCAAGATTGCCCGCACAGATGTGACCAAGCTTATCACCAAGTACGTCAAGGATCACAGTCTGCAAGATTCGTCCAATGGTCGCAAGATTGTACCCGACGCAAAGCTTAAGAGCCTCCTTGGTACCAAGAACTCGGATGAAGTGACTTACTTCAACCTCCAAAAGTACATGAAGCCTCATTTCGTGAAGGCCTAGATTCCATTATATTACTCATTCCAATCATAGTTGAAATATAATCATGATATTTTTAATATCATCATTATATAAATATGAGCAACAAACGTTCTACTTTTAAAAGAATGTTAAATAAGATGAAAAATTATACACGAAAAAAAGAACAAAAAAAGAATTTCAAAA
>CENG01024481.1_pt1 | contig 25820 bp, 16 predicted proteins | sample 530131 | NCBI WGS metagenome assembly CENG01 (sample SAMEA2591057, study PRJEB7988) | marine metagenome | biome: marine biome (ENVO:00000447); feature: surface water (ENVO:00002042) layer; material: saline water (ENVO:00002010), including plankton (ENVO:xxxxxxxx) | depth 5 m
TTGGCGGTTTCCTTTCCAGGTTGTCTGGGAAATCAAGTATGTATTTGACAAGGATGGTGGTGAGCAAGGAGGCTGGCTTGGAGTTCCACTACAAAGAAACCCTGAACGGGCTCGACGAGGTAGTTCATCTCGAGTTGGGTCAAGTCTCTGCAGTCCACCACTGGACCAGGAAGTTCCGCAATCCGGATGGTCCAGATACCACTGAGGACTTTTTTGCAATAATATCCGATTCAGTGGTTCACAAGCTACCAAAATTAGAGGAGCCCCAACCTTGGGAGCCCGATTGGGACGCAGATGTTCCCGAGAAAATCAGAAAGCTGTGCGATATCCTCGAGCTCAGCCTGAATAAGACTAAGCCGTGGCAGCCCGATTTTCTGGAGAGGTCAAAGAAGGAGAACACGGGTGCGAAGCGGATAGATTTTGTTAGAATAGTAAATGTTTTTGTTGCGACGCTCTTGTTCCTTTTCGGATTGACTTTCACATTGATCCCTTACTTCATTTATCGAATGGAAGACGTGTCAGATAACCCAATCCTATTATTATTCGTTGCTGCCACGCTCCCATTCTCGATTTTTGGACTCTTTGTCCTTTCAATTGCCCGAGGAATGATAAGGGGGGAATGGACAGTGGCAGGTGCCAATGAAACCAATTCTGAAAGATGGTGGGATGGCAAACAGGCCTAACTACCGGAATTATCAGTAGGTGTTACAGACATAAGAATCCCTACCCAAGTTTACAGATATGTCAAGAAGGGCACCCTTGTGCCGGGAGTAATTTCATAACCTATTGAGCCCAATCCAGATTCATGACACAATGGGAGTATAGAATTGTAGAAGATTCAGATGCATCATGGACACAGATTACTAAAATGTTGAATGATTTAGGCAGTCAGGGTTGGGAATTAGTTTCAACGAAAGGCAAAAAGCCGGGAAAACTCAAGGTGTTCTTCTTCAAAAAGCCCCTTTGAAAATTCAGTGACTAAACACCGAGTCATAGGGGACGTGATGTAAATAACGTATCAAATTACTCACTGCATAGAAGCAAGAGAGGTATCTGACGCTCTGAATTGCCATATTGCAATTTTTCTTAGATTGAGCGGTCGAGGGACACAGGATTCTCAATGCCCCCCTTCAATGTTAATGCAAAAATTAGCCCCACTCCGAAAAACAGTAGGGACACGCATATGCCAGAACATCCTAAACCTAGTTGTAGGACTCCCTCATCATCAGATATCGGTACCTGCTTGATCATTACATCACTGTCCCCAATGACGTCTCCTGAGAATTTTATCCTCCATGTATCGGAGTGGGAAACTAGCACGTAACCGGCGTAGGAGTAGCCCGGCTCATAGATTGAATCGCATGAGTAGTCTTCCTCACACGAGAAGAATCGGCTCGTCTGATCACCGCCCAACAGCTCGACGTCTACTGACCTAAGCTCCTGTACGAATATCGGATATACTGACGATGAGCTCAACTCTCCCTCGTACGTAGTGAAAGACTTGCCCGTCCAAACCTCAGTGGCCCCATCCTGCTCTCGATTTAGATCATCAATCATCGAACTCCATCCATTGGAGGCGGCTATCGTGCTCAAGACCATGATGATGGTCGCTAACCCGAACGTGGCTTTGGTTAGGAAATGCACGTTCAATGCATAGCAAATACTGGCATCAAGTTTTTCCCGGCAAAGGGAGAGGAGGATTTCACTGGATTCAATTCGTGTACAGAGTTAAGAGCTCTTTTTCTTTGGGGGTTACAGATGAGTCTTCCTGAATTCCGCGTCGCTAAAGTGGACCACATGCAAAACGGAGTCCTAAGAATCCGCGGGAAAGAGCTAGACTCGAGTCAGGCGGGGAAGATGGTATTCCAGCTATTTTTTGGATTCGGGTGCTTTGCAAGTGCATTATTTTTCTTCTCATCATACTCGGAATCGGGTTTAGATGACTTGTACTACCTATTAGAGTTCGCAGCCCTTCCACTGGTATTCTTCACCCTAATGGGATTTGTCCCCTACTTCCTACTGACCCATGGCATTCATATGATCAGAGTCGTTAGTGGGCATCATAAGTTATGGTGGGATGATTTCACATTCGACGGGGAGACTGTGAAATCCAGGAGATTCAGGTTCAAAGCGAGAGATATCGCCTCTGTAGATCCTGGGATAAAGAAATTCCCCGATTTGGATTCATGGTACTACGCCTCTGTAGTTGACTCTGGCGGAATCGAGATAGGCAGAGTCATGGTTGTCAGGAGTGATCGCAAGAAAATGGTCAGTTACCTTTCGGAACTATTCGGAGTTTCTTGATTTAGGAAATGACTCAGACGATTTATTGCTGGGATGATTAACAGCATCCATCGCATGAGCAGCTCGGACCACAGGGATTACAGTCGCAGCATTCACAGGGCATGAACTCGGTAAATAATATTAATAATTAAAGGTATCTAAATTATTATCCCGAATTAATGGGATTTGCAATTAGGGTCCCTCGACGAACTCTCCTACAATGCACCCTGACAATATCGAGGAGATGATTATCAGAACAATCATTGGGCCGAGGTGACGCACATAGCTTGCTCAGATTGGCCCTTTATTATTCATCCTCATCACGTATGAAGCGGTTACTCTCCAGAATGTCGGGCAAATCTACGTAATGACCATAGTGGGAAACGTCGGATGCCCATCCTATTAGAGCTTGGAAGTGACCAATTTCACTGAGATTTCCTAGCCATGTGTGGCCCTCACTAGTCTTCAGCAGGGCAACGTTGTGCATACTACATGGGCCGAGGCAATCTGAGATCTTCAGTTTGATATTTTCAGCAAGACCTTGTCTCTCCCATTCCGTCTTCAGAAAATCTGTAGGGACTTCATTGTGTCCTTTTTTGGTATTCCCGCAACAGCACCCGTTACAAACGATTACAGAGTCAGTCATTTAGAAACCTCAGGTTTGGATGATTAGATGCAGGTCAAATCATTTCCATGACGAAGCTATCGTTATCGATCGGAACCCACACGTTTGTTTTTTCCTCGTTCTGAATCTCAACTCGATATGGGTTCCCCTGATCCCAGCACTTCAGAATCCTGCCTTCTGCGAACTCTCCGATGTTAGCGAGAACTGTGTCCCCTACATTGAAACGGAGCCTCTCGGCTTTGCAGTTCATGAGTCCTTCTTGTAGTGCCTCATGATCTAGGTCTCGTCCGATGAAAACGAAGCGACAATCGCGCTCCTCGCCTTCCTTCCATGGAGCGATTTCTGTGCTGAAATTTCCTGAAAAGAGCATATGGACGCCTTGGAAAACGAATTTCTCATCCATTCCTTTGACTGCGAGGACTCCCTTGTAACGGAACAGGTCTTCTCCGTAGTTCCTTAGTAGGTCACCGATCCATCGCTCTAGCTTGTTTACATTCAAGGCACCTTCGAACTTGGAGCTTGTCGAGGTTACCCTTTCGTCGTGCTCATGCTCTGCGTCGGTGTCTAAGAATTCTGGGTCCATTTCCAGGGTTTTCTCCAAGTCGAAAGATCCGATGTTAATGAGGTTCTTAGGATCAATGATGCTGTTCTCAGTGTGGTGGATTGGTGCAAATCTATTGATGGACTTGATTCTTCCCTCAACTGCCTCTAGTTCTTCATCTGACACAAGATCAATCTTGTTCAACATTATCCTATCGGCGAACGCGAGTTGCTCTACAGCCTCGTTTTCAACTCCATCTGGCTTCTCCTCGTCCACGTGCTGAATGATGTGCTTGGCATCTACTACCGTTATGATGCCATCTAGCTTGTAGCGCTCGACGATTTTCTCGTCAACGAAAAATGTCTGTGCCACTGGTGCTGGGTCCGCTAAACCGGTAGTCTCAATCAGGACTCCATCAAAATCCTTTATTCTGTCATACATGTCGTCGAGCAATTCTGTCAAATCCCCTCTCACCGTACAACATATACAGCCGTTCATGACCTCAATTACACTCTCCTCTGAGGTCTCAACCAGAATATTCTCATCTATTCCGATATCTCCAAATTCATTCTCGATAACTGCGAATTTCATTTTGTGCTCTGTACTGGAAAGAATGTGGTTCAGAAGCGTTGTTTTCCCGGACCCTAGGAATCCCGTTAGGACAGTAACGGGTATGCGTCCATCAGTTCTATCTTCACTTTCCATAGTATCCCTCGATGAATAACTGAGAGTGTATTAACTATTTAACGAATGGTATTATTCTTGGAATGTTGAATATTATTCTGGGAATGGAAAAATGACGTAATCTGTATCCTAGAGAGTATTCAATTGCCTTGTTCCAGCTCCTCCCGGACCCATCCAAGAGTCCGGTTTGTTGGTCAAAATATCCTCGATTTTCGACATGTCGTCATCAGTCAATGCCTTTGCTACATCAATGCAACCAAGATTGTCCTGTATTTGTGCAGGAGTTGTCGCCCCCATCAGAATGGTGGACACATCACGGTTCTTCAGGCACCATGCCAATGCCAGTTGCGCGGGCGTGCACTCGATCTCCGCTGCAAAATCTACTAGTTTCCTAACCACTTCAAATTCTCCGCGTTCCCTGCGTTCCTCGAGATCATCTAGAAGCCATCCGTATCCATCTTGGGTAGCCCTTGAATCATCGGGTATACCATCCAGATATTTACCAGTCAGAAAGCCGGACCTAAGAGGACTCCAGATGGTGGTGCCAATATTATAGGGGTGACTGAACATCGGGAAGTACTCATTCTCAAACCTATTCCTGTGTAGCATGTTGTACTGTGGTTGTTCGAACTGGGGTGGCTCCAGTCCCTCACTCTTTGCTATCCAGAAGGCTTCTGTAATCTGCTGGGCGGACCACTCACTGGTACCCCATGCGGTTGCCCTTCCTGAACGGATCATTTGAGTCATCGCCCTCACTACCGTTGATGTGGGTGTGTGAGGGTCTGGCCTATGACAGAATAGCAAATCCACGTAGTCCAGCTGTAGGCGTGCGAGTGAAGCGTCCAGTCCTTCCCTGCAATGCTTCAGTGAAAGGCCAGATTCATTGACTCCAGGTCCTCCCCAGAAAACCTTAGTCGTGATTACTAAATCGGAACGGCGCCAAAGATGTGGGTTCTCATCCTGTAGCTCCTTTAACGCGATCCCGAATATTCTCTCGGCTTCTCCGTTGGGATTCCCATAAGCCTCAGCATGATCGAAGCAGTTGACTCCAGCATTTCGGACTATGCCCATCAGTTCCTTGGCTGTTCTTACGCCTTCATCCCCAGATAGTCTATCTTTGATCCCATAGGTTGCCCAGAATCCGTAAGAAATGACTGATACCTGTATGCCTGTGTTGCCCATCATTCTGTAATACATGCTCTCGTGTTCCATATTCTTCCGAGAAGGGTTTCCTATGAGAACCCTCTGAAGAAGAGATTTGGGACCTTGCTCAGGAACAGTTTGATGTTACTGTCCAAGCCTCTTCTGTATCTTGTGGGTTTGTGTTGTTTGGATCGTTTTCCTGGTCCCCTCCCTGCTCCTCGTAATCATAGAATGAGGTGTACGATACCTCTGAACCGTCCGACCATGGTGAACTCTGGGTAACAGTGACAGTGAATTCGTAGCACCCATAGTCATCTGTCCCCCAATCCTCGATTGGGACATACCTTGTGTTCAAATCAAAGTCATCGACGGACCCCTCCAAGGGTAGTTGTGATCCCTCGGCACCGACGGTTGCAGAGCCCCCGCCGTATTGCCCGTTAGCTGAGTCCCACTGAGCAACTCCATTGACCACAGTTACAGTAGGGTACGATATTGCGACAGCCCCGCTTTCATGGGTCAGAGTAGCATCAAGAGTGTAGTCGGCGAAGGGCATACCTCCTGGGGGATTAGAGCCAAGCGCATCCAATCCCGCCCAAGCAGTCAAGGCCACGCCAATTACACAGGAGTCCTTCGAACTGTCGCAGTCTGCACCTGTTCCGATTGAGGCCGCTGTAGCGCTCTTTACATCGTTTACAGTTCTCTGAAGATGCAGTGACTGAAGTAGGAAGGAAGACTCGCTAGAACCTGCTGATACGGTAACTGTGTAATCGTTACTTGAGTCAGAATTACCTGAATACCAATCCGAAACCTGAAGAGAAATTTCCCCATAATCCCCGATTCCATCTGATCGATCTATTGAGAAAGCGACTGTCTCTTCGTACACAATGGATCCATCATATGAGATTGAAACATCGGCATTGCTTGCGGGGGAAGAGCCTCGAATGGTCAGAGTTATCTCTGAGGAGTCATCAGAAAGCTCACTCTCTGAAATGGTAATTGACTCCGAGAAAGTCATTCCAGCGATATATGGGACTCCGGCCATCAACAGATAGCAAACCACCAGTACCACAGTCTTCTGCTTCCCCAAGCCGCTCCACACCAAGTAGAATGAGCCACCGAACATGGCAAGAGGGATTAGTCCGAATGGAATTGGGTCAACGATGTCTTGAAGAGTGTAACTATCCAGGAACCACATTAGCAAAAAGGCGATTAGACCTACAGCAGCACCTATCTTAACAGAAATTGAGAGCTCTAGTTTTGAGGAGGGTAAAGACTGCGGTAATGCCTCTGCTACGACCTCGTCAACCATTGACTCGCCTTCTGATGACATCTGCTGTCCCATAGCCTTCTCCAACAATCCGCCGCCGCTCATCGCAATGCCTCTGACAATTTAGGGAGGAGTTCCCGTTATCAACCCGTTGCCACATAGTAGCTAAGAAAACAGAATCCCTAGAATATTCTCGAGTCCAGAGGCCGCAAAGTTCCGTCTTCACTCACTTCTTGAATATCTTCTTGCTTCCTTCCTCCGACTATTGCGGCGGCGGCAAGCGCGGTCATCATCATGGACCCCATCACTTCGAAACCTGGCAGATAAACTCCACGGATGTAGATCGTCATTGATTGGACCATGTAATTCGGTATGCCTTCAGTACGTACTGAATACTCAGATGTTGCCTTAAACTGCAAATTGAAGAACTTATCAGTCCAACCTTGATTCTTGGGTGTTCGAATCTGGACCCTTACCTTCTCAGCTGGGGCCGAGGACTCTATTTCCACTGACACCAGAGGTAGGCTGATTTGGAATCCCTCATCGTTGAGCTCGTCATAATTAACGACCTCGACATTGAATCGATCCATGGCATTACCGTCATTGTAGACATCGAAGGACATCATTACATCGACTTTGGGCCTGAGTTGCATGAATGCAGTATCGGAAGCAACTCTTAGTCTGCTGAACTGCTTGATTACTGCTAGTACCTTGTAGGTGGTCGGTGCGCCATTGGGCCATGTGATGCCATCTGCCTGAACAACTTGAGCAGTGATGGAGATTTGGTGTTGGCCCTCAGGCATTCTCAAATCTGCCCTAAGGATAACTTGGAAGCTTACATCCGCTCCTGAACCTACTGACATGGAAGCTGGGCCCGCCGAAATCAGTGCACCTGATTGGATCTGTAGATCGACCTTCTCGCTGTGGACAGTTGGGTTCTGTAAGGTACAATACACAATAGAAGTCCTTGTCGCACCCGGATAAACCTCGATCGGTTGTGGGTTATCACAGGTCAATGTGATATCAGGAGTTGGGTTAGTCTGAGCATGAACTGCGGCGGCTCCAGCCCATGTACTCAAGAAGTACACCATGAGAATCAACATGCTAGTCCTCACAGAGCCTCGGCTTGACATCAGAGTGATGGCCGTCAAGACCGTATTTGAGACTTCGCCCCCGACGCATACGAAAACGGCCAAATCCCAAGGTTGGTTGTAGAGTGGTGGACCCGACCGGATTTGAACCGATGACCACTCGGTTATGAGCCGAGCGCTCTAACCAACTGAGCTACGGGTCCCGTCTCGTGTGGCTGGCCATGGAGTCAAGAACCTTGCCGAAGAAAACCCTGCTAGTTAGTTAATGGGAACCATCAAGCGTCGAGCCCCCTCCTCACAGTACATGACAAAGCTATGGGTGATGTTTTTCACATCGCTTCTCCTTGTTTCAGCTATGAACTTCTATGCCGTGATAAGAGAGCCGGATATGATTGAAATTGACGAGATACGTAACTTCCCACGTGAAACTGTGAAAATAGAGGGGGTTCTGACTGGGTATGTCAGAGACCCATACGGAGAGGGAGCTGATAGAATTGATCTCCAAGTTCAAGAGATAGATGGTCACTCTGTTGCGAAGGTCAGATGGAACGTTGATCGGAATAACGAGGTGCCCCCAATTGGTACTGTAGTGACTGTAGAAGGGGAGGTATCCGAGTGGAATGGAAGGATTTGGCTTCAGTCGAACGGCTATGGAGCGATTATTGCTCAGGATGGTTTCGTGGATTTTTCTGAGACAAAATTAGTGGAGGTCGGCAGGGACCCTCAGTCATTCTCTAACAGCTCATTGCAGATTGATGGCTGGATCAGTGAGGCTTTGGCTCCTGATGTCACATATCACTCACTATATTTGATGGACAATCATGTCTACGGAGGAGCGGATCATCTTCTTTACATTCAGATTGAGGGACGGGTGATTGACTGGGTTGAAGCGGGAAGCCATGTCAGAGTAAGTGGATGGCTTCAGTTTGACGAACGGTCATACAGATGGAGGCTTTTGGTCCAAGCAAGCGAGGTCGAAGTGCTGAGCCAGGGCGTTCCATCGAGCGTTAATTGGGAAGCCGACCCATATTCCCTCACTTTCGACATAGGGAAGATGGTGTTCGCGACAGGGACGGTTGAAAACGAAGGGGGGGAATGGCTACTCAGAGGCCCATCGCCCAATGACAGTATATGCTTCCTCCCCTCTGAGGATGATTTAGACCAGTCCAACCTAAGTGGGACCTCCGGGGTTTGGGCCGGGAGATTGGCATGGGCCGTGGATGAAGCCGAAGTCTGCCTTGATAGAGGCTACGACCTCATGTCGGAAAGAGAGACAGGGGAATTCGGAGATAGCACAACAGAACTCTCAGCCGTTGCTTCTGACCCGTTCTCATACGTAGGCGGTAACTACACATTCGAAGGTTGGGTAACGGATCCTATCTCTCCTGATTACGACAAGGGATACGTCGGAGATGGGTCTGATTACTACGAGAGGCAGACCAAGTTGAGATTACTGCTTGTAGGTGAACACTCCGAATATATCGAAGCAAACCAGCCAATCAGGTTCAATGCTACAGTTCTTTGGTCTGATGCCGATGGAAGAGTGGTACTGGAGGCCAGATCATGGACCCTAGGCGACTCTCCTGACCCTGTAGTACTCAATTGGGGGGATGGTTACAATTCTTGGAGGTGGGACTTGGGTAAAATGGTCCAACTAAGCGGTGAAGCTGTGACTGACGAAGATGGGATTGATTGGATTTCCAGGTCCGGGTCCGATGAGAAAGTATGTCTGCTGGGAGATGGAGCTGAGTCTATTGAGCAACTTTCCATCGGGGAGCCGGTAGATTGGGTAGGAAGGCTAAGCATGGAAGAATTTGGAATGGAGAGCACAGCTAGATTCTGCATAGATGTCAGATAGGTGATCACTTGGACCCAATTCTAGTTGACTTTGGATGGTTGATAGCCTCGTTCGTTTTTGGCGTAGGACTAGGATGTCTAACAGGGCTTATCCCTGGATTTCATGTCAATAATGTTGCGTTGATCGCACTAAGTCTCTCCCCTGTAGCAGTGGGGATAGGCATTCCTCTCGATGCGGTTGCAGGCATAATTGTGGCTTGCGGAACAGTTCACACTTTCTTGAATTACATCCCAAGCGCGCTGGTTGGCGCTCCTGATGACAACATGGCTCTGGCACTACTGCCTGGTCATCGGATGCTGATTTCTGGGCAAGCCGCCCAGGGGGTCGCCTACTCGGCCAGGGGGTCGCAGATGGGGATGTTGATGTCCATTCCACTTCTAATCGTGGCCAGATTACTATTCGGAGAGAACCCCGGCCTAGGGCTGTACGAGTCCAGCAGGGATATTCTTCCTTGGCTACTACTGATTATCTCCATATTCCTCATCATGACTGAAACGACTAGGTTAGCATGGCCCGAGTGGATGCAAAGGGCTACTAGGAATTTCAAGATCCCCCTTCCAAGGCCAATTAATGTAGATTTTCCAATTGGCAGATTCAGGTACAAGAGAAACTGGAATGAGATAGATCTGAGCATGGGTTCCAGTTCTAGAGTGGCGGGGATTCTGGTCGCTACTGCATTCTTCCTAATCTGTGGATTCTACGGATGGGCAGTATTCGAACTACCCGGTAGGTCCCCAGTAGGGATGCCTTCTGCTACTCTGCTGTTTCCCGGTTTGGCCGGGCTATTCGGAATAGCTAACCTGATAGATATCTACGTTACGACCTCTGAAATTCCCCCTCAGAAGCAGAACTGGGAAATGCCTCCTATGCGGCCTTTGGCGGTGCCCACGTTCCTCTCAGCCGTAGTATCTTCAGTAATGGCAATTCTTCCAGGTATGACTGCCGCTCAGGCAACTGTTGTAGTCATGAGTGCTAGAAATTTGTGGGGGAGACTGACGGATCCTAATTACATCCCTGCGGACTTCGAGCATGGCATACAGCCCGGATTCGTCCCAAAGCAATCTTTCACCAGCATCTCAGGGGATCTGGATGGTCTTTCCGCCGAAGAGAGAGAGCTCTTCGAAACAGCACTAGGAGAGGCCGCAGAGGCCAGTCCAGACTTGGACCTCAGTGCCCAGAGTCAGCAACAGGATCTTGAGGTGATTGCGGTTCTTTCTTCAGTCAATACTGCCGTAACTGTCATGGTACTAGGTTTTCTCTACATGGTGGGCAGACCAAGGAGTGGTGCGGCTCTGGCACTTAACATGATGTACCCGATTGATGGATGGAACGCCGTTGATCCTCCAGCAGATTTCGTAAGGTTGCTTGGAATAACTATTGCAGCTGGGCTGTTCGCGGTTCCAGTAATGATTGAGGTTGGAAAGGGGATGCTAAAAATGCATGAAATAGTACCACTGAGGACTCTTGTTTTCTCCGTAGCTGGGTTCGTTAGTATACTAGTATGGCTTTCAACCGGATGGGTCGGGGTCGGCGTACTGATTGTGGGAACCGGCCTTGGGCTGATGCCTCCTCGGATAGGAATTAGGAGGAGTCATGCTATGGGAATAATACTAGTTCCGATCATGCTCTACACATTCGCACAGACGTTTGATAGCTTTGGTTTCATATGATAAAACCTCTAAAAAATTGGCTTCAGAAGAAATCTCAACCACTGTAACCCTTATGTTTAGTACATGACTCCCGTGAAGCGAGTGTGGCAATAATGACGGACAAAAGGACAATGGCAATTGGGATAGGAGCTCTGCTCTTACTTGTTAACTTGGGACTGATAGTTACTGGTTTTGTAGATGGTCAAATAGAGAGTACTGTTGAAGGTGCTGTTTCCGATGGGATGGACGGAATGGACGATAAAGGCGTCGCGGATTACACCTATGACTATGACGACGATTGGTTGAATGTCTCAGGCGAAAAGGCTTACTTCGCTAATTCTATCTCTAATCTTGAAGACGTTCAGGCAAATGGGGCTGATCCAACTTACGAGATGATAGGCCCTTTCATCTACTACGAGAATACGACTCGTGAGATTCTAGACTTTGATTATATTGAGAATACAATTACCTACTCTGGGTACGAGATATACGAGTGGTGTGAGGACTGCACTTGGATGGACGATGAAGGCGTGGAGCACGCGTCCGTTTCGGGAGATACCCTAACAAATCAAGTGAACATTCTCTGGAACACCCAGAGAGTGGCTGGAATGAATACTGGCATCGAGTATCTAGAGATTTTCGCCCAAGGAATGTTTGCAGCCAATATGATAGAGTTCGACCTCGCAAACAGAGCACCTAGTATTTGGGCATCTGAGGACATCAGTTCGATGATGACAGATACTACCACTGGGGATATGGTACTAGCCGGTGCATATCTCGCGGCTGGAGGAGACGCTGGAATGGCAACATCCTTCCAGAATCTCGAACAATCCGTAATGTACGATGCCACAGACCCGTCCACGGGAATTTGTATAGCCCTAACTTGTGACATCGGCCCAGTACTGGTTGCCGGAATGGGAGCCCCTGATGGAGGGCAGGTGACGCAGACCAGAGCGGCACTGTATGGATACGGCGATAGAGCCGAGCCAGAGCTATCTGCGATCGACCTAGGAGTGTATGCCTTAGCAGCTAACGCCTTCGCGACAAGAGGAGGTGGTGACGAGATCAACAACGAGACTCCTCAGCTGAGAGAGAGATTCCAAGAGGTAAGCGGTGTCAATATAATCAATCCAGATACACTGGACTTCCTTCTTTTCGATGACTTCAACGGACTGCTTGGGACCTTCACACTTTCTGGCGTCACCCTCCCCGGAATGGTAGTTGGCCTCCTGTTGCCTCTGCAGAGCGGTGACTACTTCACTGCAATGGAGACCTACAATGTCGGACTACTCACCGTAGTCGATATCGCCACCTATGCCGAGACATGGGTCGGTTTGGGCCTATTAGGCTCACCCACGGAATTCGAGAATATTCTACTGGGAGGCCAAGGGACCCTTACTGCTCCGGAATGGTGGATGGGTGCCTTTGGAGGGCTTGACTCGTTAGGTGGGACATACATCGAGGTTGGACTAAACATTGGGGATTATGTTGGAATGGCTTCACTATCTGCCGAAAAGGCGGACTTCATTCTAAACGATGATAGCATCGGTCTAAAGACCACTTTCTCAAGAGAGTTCGTCTATGGCGAGCTAGCTGGAATGTCGCTTCCAGACGAGAATGGAGTTCAGTCTGTTTGGGATGATGCTTATGTCGCGAATCTGTATGACATCGATGAGAGCTCAGCGGGCGCCCTGAGATCGTGGGTTGGGGACTTCGTTTTCGAAGTTGTAATGCCTGTCCTCATTACCTTCCTCAGTGGTAACACCGAGTATTACTCGATGCCCATAACGCACTGGCTGTTCGGCTTCAGTGATGCTGCAAGCGCATCCTTCGGATTCTTCCCATGGGTTAGCTTGGAGACCAATCTGACCTACTACGGATCTGATGGAATAGGCACTGGCGACTTCTCAGTTTACAAGATGAGCACTGCTGGAGAGACCAAAGGCCAGAGACTTGCCCAGGGTTACATCAACTCTGATGGCGATGGCCTATGCGACTATGACTACGACTCAAGTGGTGCATTCATTGGGTACGATCTTCCTTGTGAGGAAGGTCAAGTGTACGGTATGACCGAGCACTTAACTTGGAGGGCCCCTCACAGAGAGGACGGTTCACTAGGTCTGCTTTCTGACCACGCCGGAAATACTGATACATCGCTGATGGGGACTATTGGCGGAGTATCAGCTCCACTGGCAAGTCCCAGTGACCCGTTCTTGGTTAACGTCGCAGGATACGCCATTGCAACTTCTGAAGTTGGCGATGATGTTGACTTCAAAGGAATCCCTATGGTAGAGCACAGTGTTAGCTTGGATCCAGCCAATACACAAATCCAAGGAAAAATCCTAGGAGCGGGAAATTGGGTGGATGCGCTCCCGGGGGCATTGCCCGTTTACCTTGGTGCGGACATTGACATGAAGGTCGAGCCGATCTCCAATGCAGTGATGTATGGAAAGGCGAAAGTGACCTTCCATCTGGATATGAGAGGAACTGGCTCATCTGATCCTGTCATAGGAGTAGATACGATGCCAGTGTTCGAGATTCACACTTACAGTGAGATAGGTGATGAGGATGCTTCTGACTTCAATGCGCAGGTCACCGATAACATGGGACCATTTGGATGGACCAACTTCGGTGGCAGTGTCGGCGGAATCCTGCTAGTGATTTCAGTCGTACAGGCTTTGTTCTACGTAATCGGAATCGGATTGATGGCATATGGCGGACTAGTCATGAAGGACGAAGACGAAGAATCCCTGATTGTGGAAGAAGAGGAATAATTACCCACTGTTGCTGATATTTGGCACGAAGGGTTTGAACCCCCTCGTATGAACGGAGTGCCATGCAAGCAGGCCGGAGAGGTTTTTCCCTACTCGTTCTCCTATCCCTGATGCTCTGGTCTTCCAGTGGCATGGCATCTCCAGGAAAGGAAGATGCGGGTGTTGGGTCAGCGGTTTGCGAATCAATATGCATTAGCGAGGTAATGCCCAATGCTGATGGCCCGGACCAAGGAATGTTTCCCCAGGGGGAATGGGTCGAGCTAGTTAACTCCGGAGACTCTGATGTGAATCTGTATGGTTGGGCGATTGTTGACATTGGAGGTTGGTACCATCCCATCAATGAGCAGAGCTGGGTAGGTTTTGATGCCTTGGCGTCTCCTTATGTCCTTAGATCTGGAGGGTATGCCATAATAGCAGAGAATGAGATTGGTACACTGAGGCTAAATAACGCTGGGGAAACAGTGTACTTAGTTGATGATGGCAACCAGACGGTTGACGAGATCGTAACAGGATCGGCCTCCAATGGAATATCCAAAATAGCAGATCCGTCTGATACGGGCGGAACATGGGTTGACTCAATCGAGCCCAGCCCGGGGAATGCGAACCCTGGCGAGGGCGACGGAGATGAGCCAGTAGATATCGAAGCCTCATGGTGGGATGGGGAGTTTGATGTCAAATTCACCAGAATCATGCCCGGCGAGGTACCGAATAGGAACAATGACTGGTTTGAAATTACAAATATCGGAGACGAGGCGGTTAATCTGGAAGGTTGGAATATTACGAGAGTGAGCTCCTCGGGGGAGTTCCATTCAACAATAAAATCATTGGAGATGATGCCTGGCTCTTCAGTTGTCATTTCTGAAAATCCATACAACCTGCTACTAGATGGGGGGATAGTGGCACTAGATGCAAATCAGATTCTGACGGCCTCACCATGGCTGGTAAATTCAGGTGGCTCACTTATCCTAGCTGAGCCCAATGGGACTGCTATCGACTCGATAGTATATGGAAATGGAATTGCTGGGATTGATGGTTGGACCGGTCCTGCCATATCGGTACCCGGCGATGGATCACCAGGATTGATTCTTATGAGGGGGCTGGGATGCGGAGAGTACCCGGATACCGACACAGGATCTGACTGGGAGCAGAGATGGATTAGGATTGGAGCCTCCACATTCTGTGATGGAGGAGATTTCCTCACTGAGCAGGACTCAACTGCGGTCGCTTCTATTGGTCCTGAATCGACATATAATGACCTAAGAAACTGGATAGATACCGCGCAAAGCGAGTTGCATCTACATGTGTATCAATTCATGAGTGCAGAATTGACTAGTGCGGTTATAGACGCCATAGACAGGGACGTGGATGTAACACTACTGTTGGAGGATGGAATCCTAGATGGGGCTAGTACGGTCGATAACCAGAGAGGTCATGCTCAGGCTGTTCATGATGCTGGAGGACTGGTCCTCTGGATGGAGGATCCTTCTCAGATAAGTTCGCCCTACAGATACATCCACAGCAAGGTTGCAGTGAAAGATTCTGAAAGTGTGTGGATCTCGTCTGGCAATTGGAAGGAAACCAGCGCTCCAGTAGACCAAACAGGAAATCGTGAATGGTCCCTAATTGTGAACTCAATCGACTTGGCAAACTTGGTACTCTCGAGAATGGAATGGGATGAGAATCAGAACAGTCTCCATATCTCAGCTCATCAGTCGAGGCATTCACCCTCTTCTGAGTGGACTATGGATTCAGCCCATAATGCCACCTCACAGAATACTCCTGAGTCGATTGCTGGGCCATTCGATGGGAAGCTGATAACTTGTCCAGACGATTGTGTCGCGTCAACAGTACAGATGATCTCATCTGCAGAGTCCTCCATCGATCTTTCTGTGCAATATCTCGATTTGGACTGGTACTGGGGCTTCGGTGAGAACCCCCTGATTGAGGCATTACATGAAGCGGCCATCAGAGGAGTACAGATTCGACTTATCCTGAACGGATTTTATGCCGAGTGGGATGATGAAATAAGAGACACTATTCACCTGTTCAATACAGACTGGAACGGGACACAAGGTTTGGATGCCACTGCCAGACTGATGTCAACATCAGAAAATATCTCCAAACTCCACAACAAGGGAGCGATAATAGATGGTTCTAGCGTCCTTGTCGGAAGTATGAATTGGGGATCAAGTGCAGCCCTCAGGAATAGAGAGATGGGGATACTGATTAACAATGAAGAGCTTGCTTCAGTATATCTTTCGTCCTTTGATTCGGATTGGGGGAGGATGGATTCCAGTACAGACTCCGACGGTGATTTGATGCCTGACTTTTGGGAGGATCTTTACGGATTGAACCGTCACTCGGCGGCGGTAATAGGGACTGCATTGAGCGAGCAGTCAATGGACCCCGATTCCGATGGTCTGAACAACTTGAATGAGTACCTACTCGGTGGAAATCCCCTAGAAGTGGACACAGATGGGGACTGTATTTTCGATGGTAATGAGGAGGCTTTCGCTCAGAGTGTACTTCGATCGCCCAATATTGCAATGCTATCTGGAGATGTCGACGAGAATGGAATTCCTGACGGGGAGCAATGGGGCTGTGATGAGATTATTTCGACGGAGCCTGTAGAAAATGAGACCGAAGAAGGGCCTGATGAGGAAACTGATGAGGAAGATGATGAAGAGGGCTTTCTAGATATCAGGGAAGACGCGATGTCGCGTCCTGGAGCTAGCCTTCTGTTCGGCTTGATGGCTTTGTCAGCGGTGGCCCTGTTGATTTCTTCATGGACCTCATTAAGGAGGCCCAGGAGTGCGACCGATGAGATTCTGATAGATGACTCGGGATACAGATTTGACGATTCCGGATCAAAATTAGCAATTCTGAAAGGAACTAGCTTCGATAGCGATTCGGCCGATTCACGATCCCTCACCAGAGGCAAGGATGATGGCTTCCACGGCGACATTGTCCTTGACGGATTTGGATTCGATAGAGACAAAACCACCAGGGATGAAATCCAGTGGAGGCTTGACTCTGGGCAGACGATGGAAGAGATTAGGAAAGATCTCGGAGAGGAAGAGTGATGGCAATATCTATCGGAGATTTCATCGAAGGGGTAACTGACGGAAGTCTGTCGGATGATGAGATAATCGCATGGTTGAAAGACGTCTATGAAAATGGCATGAGTATCTCGGAAGTCACGGAGTTGACATTGGGAATGAGAGATTCTGGGAAGACTCTGAATTGGGACGACAATACGAAAGTAGTTGATAAGCACTCAACCGGAGGGGTGGGGGACAAAGTATCTATTGCCCTAGCTCCAGCTTTGGCGGCCTGCGGACTTAGCGTCCCCATGATATCTGGAAGGAGCTTGGGCCACACGGGAGGAACTCTGGATAAGCTAGAATCCATTCCTGGATTCAATACCGATATCGGCGTCGAGGAATTCATGCATCAGGTCGATGAGATAGGACTAGCAATTGTCAGCCAGAAGAGTGATTTGGTACCTGCCGACAAACGTCTCTACTCACTCAGGGACGTCACAGGAACAGTAGCCTCGATCCCCCTGATTACGTCATCAATTGTATCCAAGAAAGCGGCTGAAGGAATTTCCTCCCTAGTACTTGACGTGAAATTCGGAAGAGGGGCATTCATGGAGGACATTGAGTCTGCTAGAGTTCTTTCAGAGTCCATGGTTGGAGTCTCGAATGGATTGGGGGTGTCGACGATTGCCGTACTATCTTCTATGAATCAGCCGATCGGATACAGTGTTGGAAATTCTCTGGAGATTCTGGAGAGTGTCGAAACATTACTTGGCAGAGGACCGGCTGATCTAGAGGAGTTAGTTTGCGTATTAGGAGGATTACTTCTGGAATCTTCTGGATATTCAAAAGACTTCGAGGAGGGTGCGGCGAAGATACTGGATAGCTTGTATGATGGTTCTGCGTTTGGGAAATTCATCGAAATGGTAGCCTCACAGGGAGGGGATCCACGTGTGTTTGAAAGTGAAGTCTCACTCCTAGAAGGATTGGGAATACTTGATCAGACACTGAAATCAGACTCTTTAGAAGCAAATAAAGATGCATGGATAGCGGATATTGATGCTATGGCCATTGCCGAGATATGTCTTGAAATGGGAGCTGGTAGACTAAATCTCGGAGATAAGATAGACCATCAGGTAGGCGTTGTCATGGAAGTCCAAGTAGGGGACACTGTCGAAATCGGGGACATTTTAGCAACAGTGTATCATCGTGGAGAAAGGATAGGTCCACTTCTAGAGAGGCTAGGGGCGGCCTTCTCATTTTCTGATTCTGAGCCAGATGTGACTTCAAGAATTGCTGAGGTCATCAGATGAGACTCTCCCATATCGATAGGATAAGGGCAATTGCAGTATTATGCATGGTAGAGGTACACACAGCCGCCATAATCCCCCCGAAAGGGATGTCCGTGGGCGACCCTGCTGCATTTGTTGCCGCCGCGTTCGGAGGAATGGCTGCTCCATTGTTCGTGATGATATCTGGATGGGGGATATACATGAGTGCCTCAAGAAGGATGGGGGATGGGCTCACCGGTGCAGATGACTGGGCATCATGGATGGTTCCCCGGGTTGCATTACTTGCTTCCTGTCAAATTCTGGTGAATCTGCTATTAAATGTAGACAGAGGAGGAAGGTTCGAAGTAATTACTCCTGGCGTACTAACCCTGCTTGCAATCGCGACGATACTGGCTCCGGTACTAATTAGGCTGGGGATGGAAATTAGGATAGGGCTGCTCTTAGTACTGATTTCTTCTCCCTTGATTCTTGGAGATGCCTCAGGATTGGACTGGACCTGGTGGGATAGAGTTGCCTCGGATGGTATATCAGAATGGGTATCGAGGCTTCTTTGGAATGGGACCTATCCCGCTGTTCCTTGGATCTTCTACATTCTTCTGGGAACATTGGTTTACGATCTAAGTGATAGGCGAAAAACTAGAGAACGAATCATCGCCATTGGCCTGATTTCGACGGCAGTTACTTTCCTAATTTCTGAGAGTGAAGGAGTCCCTTGGGCACTGACCGAGGGGGAAGCAATTCTGACATTCTTTCCTGCCAGTACCTCATTTCTGGTTGTTTCAGGTACCTTCGCGCTTCTAGCCCATAGAATCATGGAAGGTTCAGAGAGCTCTGGAGGTGAGCCTTGGGGCGGAGATAGTCTTTCATTCCTCGAACCACTTGGAAGAATTACTCTGACGGTTTATGTCTTGCACTTTGCAGTTCTGGGTGCAGTTGCGTATGCCATGCAAGGGGAGCCTCGGCTGGGGCTGTTTCCTGCTTTCGCAATTACTATTGGCCATACATTGATTTGGATTCCCTTGGCGAAAGCACATCAAGAATTCATTCCTGAAATCTCCCTCGAGGGATTATTGAGAAAAATGAGTCAGTCATCGAGATAATCTGTAGTCCATGAAATTGGGCCAAACCATACCGATCCTTCCTCGTTCGTAGCTTGAATTCTACCGTAATATGTCGCCCCGCAACATGTTAGTCCCGATACTGTTTGAGAGTGGTTGCCGATAGTTGTACCACCGAAACCGGCACTGCCTTCCCAACCAGATGTCTGGTTCCCCATATCCGCCATACCGTAGTAGAACGTGAGTGTAGTATTTGTCCCATTATCATAAGTCTCCCAATAGATTGTGGTAGATGTGGCGCCAGAGGGATCGGGCGAAGAGATATTCCGAATAATGGCATCATAAACGAAGAATTCCCCCCTGAGAGGGTCATCTATCCATACTGGCAGATGAGCTAGCGAATCGAATGTGTTCGGGGTTAGTGGGAATCCCCAAGCGTCGTGATAAGGTGCTAAGTTGTGGCCTGTAGCGTTAGAGAGATGTAATACCCATGCGTTGAACTCTTCGTCATCGGTAGACGGCACCTCTGAGGCAGGGAGGGTGTAATACACTGTCAATGCCTCCGTTATAGGGCTCCAATCCCATTCCTCCTTGATCAGGATGTATGTGTCTAGAGCGGTCCAAACAGACCAGTTGGATATGTTTGAGCCGTCATTAAAGTAAGAATGCATCCTATTTGCCCTCTGTTCCGGATCTACTGCACTGTGTCCTTGGATACCGACTAGTTCCTCCATAAGGTAAACGCTAGCGAAGTTGCAACCTGTTTCGGTGGTCCCTGGGAGGGTAGATGGCATCCATTGGTGGTTATGACCCAACTCATGGAACATCCCCCAATCACCATTCTCGCTCATGTGAGAAAGGTTGACCACCCCTTCTACACTTAGATCGTGTGCCATGAATGGGTATCCCGAGTGCATCCATCCAGCGGAAATTTGGACATCAAAAACCGCCCTCTCTACTCTTGGCCATGGCTCATAACCATACAACTCATGTTCCATTGAGAGGGCTTCGTCCCACCATTCCATTAGAGCGGTTGGATTGTTCAATTCCCTTATCTCATAACTAGGCACTGTCATGATGAAATTATTGGAAACTAACTCTGTCCAAGGAGCTGGATTATCTCTCTGAGAGTATATCCACTCAAAGTCGGATGTCTCATTGAGGACGAACATTGGAGCCATTACTGCGCCAGAGATGGTGACATTGAACTCTCCAAATTCTGAACCGGCGGGAATAGCAACATAAATTGGCCCACCAAACGCATTTCCTACATCTGATTCAGATGTACATTCGTCAAATTCATCGCATATGAGAGACGTGGTTGTGTTATCTATCCACCAGTACCTGTGAATCTTGGAGTGCCTCTTAATCACGTCCTTCCCCCACAAACCATCCGTATGTGCGCCGATCAGTATCCAGAACCCCAATTCGGAAGCTTCTGGGCTAACTGAAACTGAGATTACCTCCCCTGGAGGCGCATAGAGTCCTGTGGACATCCTAATACTGCTTCTTGCACCCGAATAACCAAAATTCGAGGGGAGTCCGGATTGATTTCCATCAATGGAAACTGTATGAGAAATCCTAGAAGCATTTGAGGGGACTTCCCCGGGAAACTCAGTATGGCTGGGATGGGCGGGTAAATCACTGGCATTGAGGCCCTGAGTGAGGGCTTCTTCCAATCTAAGAATGACGTCGGCAACTGGATCTTCTCCCAAGTCATGGCCCGTTGAGCTCCATAATGTGCTGTATTGAATCACTGTCCATCCAGTGGAATTTACCAATTCCCTCAAAGGCGTCCAGAACTCCAGGAAGTCAAGAGGGACGATTACAGTGCAGTCTGAAATTGATGAGTATGCGATTGCTGCTTCCTCTGCGGATAGTTCGATTCCCTCTACCCTATCAGCATAAATCCCTTGAATTGCATTTTGTGGGGTGTGATATCTATTGGGGATTTCAAAATCTATGTCATTGTAGCCCCAATTTGAGGACACCATCAAACCAGTTGTCTGGGATATCTTGTTTCCAGGGTAGTTGTGAGGCACATCACTGTTTGAGTAAGACCAGTACCATGCATGACCGCCCATAATCAAACCCCCCCCATCGAGCAGGAACTGCTCTATAGCCGAGTTATCCTCATCATCGTGCCCATTCCAGAACTCATCGATCAGGCAATCCACTTGCGATAGGTCGTCTGGCGTAACTGAAAGATATACTGTGTGGCCCTCGGACTGGAGTTCGTCTTCCCAGTGATCGAATCCAGCCCCGTAGGCTAGGCCGACGTTTGCATCCTCTCCACAGACCCATTCCACTGCTCTGAAGTTAAATTCGTGGTTCTGTGTGACCCAACTCTCGTGTCCGAGGCCGATCATCTTACCTCTGCCCACGTGACTGGCGGAAACTACTGTGGAGTCGGCCGAGTCTCTCCCTAGAGGGAATGACCATTTTCCTATGGGTAAAATATGTGATGACCACCCTCCCCAATCTGCATCTTCGAGACCGTTTAGCAACTCATTCTGATCGGCCCTCAAGTCATGAACAGCAATCCATATGTTCAGCCCGACCGATCCACCTGTATTATTGGCCCAGATAGTATACTGTTGCCAATCTGATCTCTCCGTTGGGGTTCCCGAAATTGTACCATTATTGAGTAGCGCAATACCCTCTGGTAGTGAAGGGGAAGCTTCCCAAGTATCGATATTAGGGCCATCGTTATTCACTGGAATATTGATGGTTTCGTTAGACTTCAGTGCAAATTCACTATCGGTCCAGTGAATGGCATCGGGAGGCATGCTGGTAATCCTGAATCGAATTTCCGTAGTGGTCGAGCCTCCTGAATTATTGGCCCAAATCCTATGGTTGGTCCATGGTTGCAATAAAGTCGAGTTACCAGTTATTGACCCTGTTCCTGAATCGAAAGAGAAGCCCTCGGGCAGACTTGGACTTATCTCCCACGTGGAAGGGCTTCCGCCCTCTATGTATGGAAGCACCACACCAGTTCCTTCGCCAATTCTAAGATCGAACTCAGAAGGCACGTAAATCAGCCCTGAAGGGGACTCCTCGGAGATCTGAATCAGTATATTGACTGATGATGACCCACCAGTATTGTAAGCAGTTACTGTGTACTGCAATACTTGTTGTGTATGAAGCGGTGACCCTTTGATTGAGCCATCTGACTGGTCAATGTATAAGCCCTCGGGGAGGGATGGGGACACTGTCCAAGTGAGGTTTCCCCCTCCGTCTACATTAGGAGTAGTGGATACTTCGTCTCCAACCAACCAAAAGAACGGGTGTTCTGGATAATGGACATAGCTAGGCGACTCATGAAGTGTGATGATTCGTATATCCGTGGATGCACCTCCGCCAATATTCAAGGCGGTAACTGTGTGGTTTGAATCACCTAATGAGACGGGGGTTCCTTCTATCGAACCATCCTCCAGAATCTGGAAACCATCTGGCAGCGATGGCTCAACAACCCACGATTCTGCATCCCCTCCACGGACCAATGGGGCATATAGCTCGCAATACTCGCCTATCTCGCAAGACAATGCCTCAACCTGATACTGGACGGAGTAAGGCCCTGGGGCGACTACCACAATTTCAATTATCGAATTTGAATGGCCGGCAGCGTTCGAAGCAATTATGGTATATTCGGCCACAATTGTCTGTGATTTGGGAGTTCCACTGATTACCCCTGTTTGTCGATTTAGTGACAGGCCATCGGGAAGACTTGGGGTCACCAACCAATTTTGAGGGCCGTCTCCATTGAAACTGGGAGTCAGGGGTTGAATCTCGACACCAGATATGGCAGTAATTTCCTCAACCCCATAGGAAAGCGACGATGGCATAATCATGGATCTGCAGTAGTCTCCAGTGAAAATCTGCAGGGGAGTACAGTCGTCCTCAGTAATCACTGGGATGAAGCAGTCCTGATGGGACGGCTCTTCCTGACAATCGATGACGATTGGTTCATCATCCTGATCAAAAAGGCCCAAGCATCCAGATGCCAGCATCAAAAAAGCCAGCATCAAAGCGGAAGCTCGCTTGCTGCGCATACACTCCGATAAAGGGAGGACATGAATAAGTTGTCATATTCCAGGATATGCTGGCCCTTCCTCGAAGCAGTACCTTACAGTTTGGAATTCGGACTTGAAAATTGAGATTTCGGATCTTACGGTCGAGGGGTCCTCCTTGTTTATCAGGGCCCTTGCGAAAAAGCGTGCCACGTCCTGCATCTCATCGACACCCATGCCGACACGAGTCAGTTCTGGGACGCCTAGCCTCAGACCGCTGGGCCCGGACATTGCCTTAGTATCCCCAGGTAGCATATTCATGTTGGTAATTATTCCACAGTCCTCGAGAGTCTGGGCCGCCCTCATCCCGGAACCCGAATCTGGACCGCCATGCCGAGTCAAGACCTGGTGGCTCTCTGTGAATCCTCTTTCCTCGGCGATGACGTCGAATCCCTCTGAAGAAAGTGCGGCGCCTAGAGCTTTTGCATTCTTCACTATGTCACTGGCGTACTCTGATCCAAACTGTTCGAATTCAGCTAATGCCACAGCCTTACCAGCCACATGATGTAAGTGATATGAAGAGCAGACTCCGGGGAAGATTGAGTTATTCAGCCTCTTGTGTAGGGTGGCATCATCGGAGTCTGAGAGAAGAAAACCTCCCTGTGGCCCGGGAAACGTTTTGTGACTACTTCCAGTCATCACATCTGCACCCTCCCTTAGAGGATCCTGGAAAACACCTCCTGCGATTAGCCCCAACACGTGAGCACCGTCATACATCACCATCGATCCAACTTCATGGGCGGCGTCTGACAATTCCCTCAGAGGAGTGGGGAATAGGAAAACCGACTGTCCAAACAGGACAAGGTTTGGCTCGTTGTCCCTGATTAGTGATAATGAAGCATCGATATCCGGTTCCATCCTTTCCTCGTCCCAAGGGTATGTGACTAGATTCAATCCTCTGACCCCAACCGCCCCCATCCTAGCATGGGAGATATGTCCCCCGTCTGCGGTTGAAACCGCGGTAATGGTATCACCTGGATTTGAAAGGGCTTTCAATGAGGCTATGTTAGACACGGTTCCGGAGGTTGATTGGATATTGGCAAAATTACAATTAAAAACTCGTCTTGCTGACTTAATCCCCATCTCCTCTATTGTATCAAAGTCGTCACAACCTTGGTAATACCTCTTTCCAGGAAGGCCCTCGGCATATCTGCCATGGAGATCTGAGTCGCAAGCTCTGCGAACCAATGGACTCAGGATATTCTCACTGGCAATCATCGGAATACTGTGGCGATAGTGATTGCCCGAATCATCGACAGCCTGCAGAATTTTCGACGTCGCATCCCTTGGATTCATGATACTGCATCGAAGGAAGGTCAAAGAGTTTAACGGAAGAGGGTTTTCTTCCAATTCACAATCAATGCGCAATTGTTATTGAATTGTCCCCCTAATGGGTGGCATGAACAGGTACCGCTTGCTGAAGCCGATTCTGATTGTAATGATGTTGCTGGCCTCGGCCCATATAGTCTCAGCGAATGATACCGATGGGGACGGGACCGATGATGCCAATGATGATTTTCCCAACGATCCATGCGCAGATACAGATACAGATTCTGACGGAATGCCAGACACTCTTGCCACTGGTTGTTCAGGATCATACGTCGTCGCACATACGTCATTTGAGGACCCATTTACGATATCTAGTGTGAAGTACACAGATACCGGTGACGATAGTGTCGATCGATATCTGTGGAATAATCTGAATCAGCCTCATGTATCCCATAATCAGTCTAGTGGATCTGAGATGGGTTTCTCGCTTTACTATGAGTCGAATGGAGGAGTTGGGCTGACTGATGGCGATTACTTTGGAACGGTAAACTATACTGGGACTGTGGGGAACTTCACTGACGGCAATAATGGTTACCAAATGTCTGATGTTGATGGTGTTACTACTCTTATTCTGGATAGTGTAAATGCTGAATATGTGAATTTTGATATGTTCCTTCAGAATACCTCGTATGAGACATCGACTCCCATTGACTATCTTGTAATTTTATTCAATGGGACCAATTCGCAAGTTCAGATTCTGAATACTACTGGCTACGATATAGACGGTGACTTCCAATCCTACCTGGGTAACTGGACTAGTGTCGTAACAGATATTTCATCGGCTGGAGCGGGGACTCTTGAGGTCACATTCAGCTCTAACGCGGCAACTGAGTCACTATTCTTAGATAACATCGAGTTCACTTCGACATCACAACTCGTAGAAGATACTGATGACGACAACGATGGCTGGAGTGACGTTGATGAGAACTCATGTGGGACGGACCCCCTTGACTCGAATGATATCCCATCAGATAGTAACGGTAACGGCGTATGCGACGCGATAGAGGGAGACGACTTTGATGGCGATGGCATACCAAATGATAGTGACCCAGATGACGACAATGATGGTTATGACGACGACTATGACGCATTTCCCCTAGATCCAACAGAGTGGG
>CENG01026819.1_pt1 | contig 25485 bp, 25 predicted proteins | sample 530131 | NCBI WGS metagenome assembly CENG01 (sample SAMEA2591057, study PRJEB7988) | marine metagenome | biome: marine biome (ENVO:00000447); feature: surface water (ENVO:00002042) layer; material: saline water (ENVO:00002010), including plankton (ENVO:xxxxxxxx) | depth 5 m
TCCCATTTATCTGAGAATCCTTTCTCTTGACCATCTTCTTCTTGCATGGTAAAATCCCGCTGCAATCCGAACGGGGGATCCATATAAACCAGATCAAATGTCTGGTCTATAGAATCAATCTCCTCAACAGGTTTTTGCAGGATAGTTACACTCATCGACGAATCTCACTGATAGCGGGTTGACCTTGATTGAACACGACATCAACAACTGCCTGAACTTTTTTAGCAGTACCGATTCCAACCGAGTCATATGTAGGCACACAAACCAATCCAAACGTCTTCTCAGACCCACCCAGACGGATCACACGACCGATAGATTGACTGATTCCGATGTAATCCATGTTCCGCATGAAGATAACAGCTTCCAGTCCACTGACGTTGATACCTTCGGACAGAATAGAGTGGTGCAGAACAACAAACTTCTTCTCAGGATCTTTGCCCCAGGTGTTCAGAGTGTTGAAGAACTCTTCACGGTTGACTTTCTTACCGTCAATGATTGCACCAGTCTTAGATGTAATCGTCATCCAAGAATAACCACGCGAGGCAAGTTCAGTGCAGAAATCAGAGTGAGTCAGAAGATTGATAATCTGCTTGGTTGTACGAGCACAAATCAGAGTCTTGTCGATGTTGTTATCATCGATAGTCTCAAGCAGGTTATCACAATCATCAGCAAACATAACCTTACGACCTTTGATCATAGGCAGTTGCTTGACTACAACTTTGGGAGGAAGAATGTAACCACCTTCGACCAACTCAGGTGCAGGAACATTGACCAGAACCTGACCATAAACACTCCAATTCATTCCTGGTTTCTTAGGAGTGAGAGAATGTTTGGGAGTTGCAGTATAGAAATAGCAACGATCTGCGTTCTCTGCAAAGAACTCAGTAGCAGGATAAAAGTTACGCTTGACGCTATTATGTGCCTCGTCAAAGTAAATAGTATTCACCTCAATATCTGCCTCCATGATACGATGCAGAGAATTGTAGGTGGTAAAGATAATGCAGTTCTCATGATTATCCCGAGCAGTATTAGCAAAAACGTGAATGTTCTCTGGTTTTGTTGTGCTGTAGTGGTGCGTTTCACCACTGTGAACGTGCATCACATGCACAAAAGGATTGGTAATAACTTCTAGAAACTCACTGCACAACTGCTCAGCTAAAAGAATACGAGGAGCAACAACAACAATAGTTTTACCATAAAGAAGTTCGTTGCTAGCGTCCTCAATCATGGTCAAAGTTTTACCACCACCAGTAGGAACAATGATTTGACCTTTGTTGTAGTTCCGCATACGATCAAGGATGCGAGTCTGGTGGGGACGAAGCGTCAGGGTCATTGGTCTGTGTCGTTAGAACTATTATACACAAAAAAACCCCCTTTCACAAGGGGGTGGACGGTTCGCCAGCTGGTCTCCTCAGTCATTAACAATATCTTCTTGATCCTCCTCAAGTTTTCTAACTAAATGTTCTGCCCACTCTTCCATCTTATCAGGATGAATTGCACCTATTCCAGCATCTTTAACTGCTTTTTCTATTGACACCATTTCTTCTTTTTTAATGGATTTTTCTTTTCGTTTGAAACTCATCTATTCATCTGTAAACAATCCAAAATTACCACTATCACCATGTTGACGATTTTCCAACTTATCAAGAATAGAATCCACTGACTGAAGATTATCAATTTTGGAGATAAGATCTGCGATAACTCCACACACTACTGGACGTTCTTGACGTGCAGCATATGCTAACGCATTGCGGAGGTTTGATTCTGCTTCTTTAAGAGAAGCTTCTACTGATTGTGAGAGCGCCATGTTAATTAAGGTCTACGAAACGTTTGTAAGGTTTTTCTTTGTTTGATTGTATATTATCTTCATCGGATTCGCAACTTTTACGCATCCAGGTATCTCTATCATCTGGATCTGGGTTATAGAATGAACTATTTCCATCGTGCAGGTCTGCATATTCAATCCATCCAGTAGAAATATATTTTGTACAATTATAAACTGGATTTCCTCTATGCGTGTGAGTAAATTGTGCTGGCCAAATTAACAATGTTCCTGCTTTTGGTTGTACTCTAAGACCCTGCCAGAGAAACTCAGTTTCACCTTCACCTTCGGGTACATCATTCAAATAGATCATCCAAACTAAAGAACGTGCTACATTGTTTATTGAATCAACTTCACAATGCCATAGATGATAACCACCCTGCGGTTCAGTTTGTTGTACCTTAAAGAAGACTGAGGTGTAATCAAAGTGTTTAACATGATCATATGCATAATATTTTTTCTTATACAATTCGACATAACTCATGATTATATCTGAAATGCTCTCTGCATATCTTTTTTGGGGATACTCTTCTAAATTTATTGATGCATCTCTTCTATTAGATGCTCCACCATATATTTCCTCTGAGACCATGCGATCTTCTGGATCAATGGAAAGAAAAAAATCTATTACTTCATCACAAAATTCTACGGATACTGCATCATCATAAATTCCTATAAAATCTTTATATGTTTCTTTCATACTAACCAAGTGATAATTGCATATCTATTTCCTCTAGTTACAGGCATGACTTCGTGAGGAAACATAAAACTAGAGGGGAACATAATGACGCTACCCTTTTTAGGTTTGAGTACTTTATTTCTATCGAAGAAAGCAAATTCACCACCCTCATAGTCATCATTCAAACAAATACTACACGATGCAACTCTAGGATTCTCTTTGAAATGATCAGTATGCTGAATATAAAATTGCCCTTCTCTATATCTCAATAACTCATATCCTGTATCTTGAGATATAGAAAGACCTTCTCTTGCACAATCTGATTCATACTCATTGATTAAAGATGCAATACAGTTATAAAGTTCTTTATCTAATCTTGATCTGATGTTAGGGCTTTGCTCTAAGATCTCTCTTTGAGAGATACTGATAACATCACAATTTCTAGCAGTATCATCTGCACCACCACCAGTCATTGCCTGACTCCATAAATCTGTCGTAACATATTCATTCAGAATATCATCACATACTTTATCAGGTAAAGCATTTTCATAAACACGAATGAAATGATCTAATGTATGAATACCAGAAGACGATTCTACTTTGGGTTTTGATTTTTCATCAAATGTGACGAAAACAGGTTCTTCTGGGAGAGAAACTTTTTCATTTAAGTTTGTCTCAATTTCTTCCTTATCTTTTACTAATCTATTCAGTAGACGAGATTTTTTATTTTGTATATTTTGTTTCTTCTGTTCTAATACATTCAAAATGTTACTGGACATGTTTTCTTCCTCACTTTGTTTGTTTTCGGATTCATGTTCTGGTTTGAAGTCCCAATCGATAGCTGCAAAATCGTCACTATTCAATAGCATACCATTAAGATAACGATCAGTCAACTGTTCTGGAAATGGTTTTCCATCTCTAGGTTCATCATGAAGTGCTTTCATAATGTCTCTTTCATCAATTAAATCAGGTGCTACTTTATCAAAGTAATAAAGACCAGCAGGACTATCAGATCTAACATAGTGCATAAAGATCTGAGCATACCATGTACCATAGAACTCATCTCTCCAATGAGGAGCAACACAACCAAGATATAACACAGCGTCTCCTGGTTTTAACTCAAGGCATACATTTTTACCTTCTTTATTTTTTATCCAAATAGGCCATGGTTTATCACCATTTAGATGGAGAGTTGCTGATATTTCACATGAGGGTCTATCTGTATGTTTTTTTAATACGGAACCTTTTTTATATACTCTTGCGTAAGTATAAGTAGGCAAAACGGGTTCATTAATAATCCTTGAAATCTCATGCGTAGAGTTACAGAGAAGTTCTAAAGCTGGTTTATAGTTGTAGATACTATGCGAATTTTCTGCCTGAGGATCTCCAGGAAGATTTGCATTTTCACAATCAGTTTTGAATCTTTCTGCGAGTTCTATTGCTTCCTCGCGAGGAAGAAATTGATCAAGGAAAATGTAATTATTATCAAAAAGTTCGTGCAACATAATAAATTAGTTTATGAGTTATCTAATATCACCCTTCATCATGCCTGAAATACTCTTCAGGCATGAATTCTTCTAGTGATTCTGGATGTGTGAATTGATTAGGTGTGTCGATTAAGTAATCTTCAAGTTTTCTTGTAAGTTCTTCACTCTGACGTATATCGGCAACTGTTACATTATACTTTTTACAGAAGACTTGTATTCTTCCCATTTTGATGAAGAAAGATAGTACACCTGCTACTGGTATATTGTTAATATCATAAGAAGTTGATCCCAGTAAGTCAAATAAATCAAAAGGATCTGTGGTCCTCATAATTTTCTGGATTTCATTTTGCATTAAATATTCTTCTCGATTAACCTTTTCCGCCTGAATTCTTTCAATATGCCTATAATTTGCTTCTTTTCTTGCCTGTTCTTCATCAAATGCTACTTGCATAAGTTCTTTTTCTTGATCAATTATTGCTTCCACATTTTTAAGCTTCATATCAAGTTCTTGAGACTGAAGTAGTATTTGCTTTTTATCATTTTCCAATTCAATTCTTAAAGTCTCAAGAATTTCGTTATCCTGGTTTATAACCGTTTCTCTTAACTTTATATCTTCTTTTGCTTTTTTTACATCTCTAATATGTTCTAATTCTAAACGTTCGCGATCTCTTTGTATATTATCATTTTCTAATTGTATTCGTTTTCTTGATGCTTCTAATTCTTCATGTTCTACGGCAATTCTTTCTGCCGTAGCATCTCTCTCTTTCTTAAGTGCTTCAGCTTCTTCATAAAATTGTTTGTGTTCAGCTTCTAATTGCTTGCTTTCTATTTCTTTTTGTGCAAGAAATTCTCTTCTTTGTCTATCTAGTTCTTGTCTTTCAGAATTTACTTCTTCAAAAAGTTCAGTTTTCTGATCGGAAAGGGTTTTAGATAATATGTTAAATTGATTCTCTAGTTCATTTTGATCTTTAATAATCGATTCTTCAACTTGTGCTAAACTTTCTGCTTTTTTCTTAATATCTTCTTCAAAAAGTCTGGTTTTAGTTTCAAGTTCTTTATCAAGTTTTGCTTGTAATTCTTTTTTTGCAGAGATTTCTGCTTCAAAACGAAGTTTATTCTCTAACTGTGCTTTTTCTGTTTCTAAAGCAAGTTCTCTTTGTTTAGTAATACGAGCTTCATTTTGCAATCTTCTATTTTCTTCAGCAGTTTCTCTAACCTTTTTAAGAATATTTTCTTGCTCTTCCTGTTGTTTCTGCATTTCAGCAGCACGACTCTCCCTCGTATTACGTTCTTGCTCTTCTCTTTGCATACGAAGTTTTTCGATCTTCGGAAGTTCTGAGAAAAACTTATCAATATATGGTTGGACCATATCAACCGTAGTAAGATCTATGTTCTGAGATGTATCAACAAATTCTAACTCGCCAGAAGTTCCATCCCAGTGAATAGCATGAATGTGTGAATCATCAAAAGTCCATGCATCATCATTCAGAGTCAACATTTTTTTGTCTACTGTGATATTCTTATCAGGAACAATTACTACGACTTTCATTATTGTCTATCTCCAATAGTGTTTTTATTTATTAGAATCAGTGATTAGTTTCTGGTCAGGTGTTTCATCTGTAACTTGAACCTGATGAGATGCAGAGAACATATTTGCCGCTGCTTCAAGAATATTTATATTTGACTGATTTGCTTTTACCATTTCATTTCTGAATGATTCTACAGCAGCACCAGTCCCTCTTTGTTGTTGAGAGTTTTCAATCAAAAGCATTGGGAGAAACTGAATAGAACATGCCCATTCATCTACCGCTTGTCCAGTATTGGGATTATGACCCATAACATGAGTGTAAAATGCACACTTATGTTCTACACAATCTTTACGAATTAACGGACACCATTTTCCACTAGACATAATTTACCTCAATATAGTTTAATTATAACTTTTTTTAGTCAATACTGCAAATAATAACGTCAATGTATTGCACTCTTAAACTGAACCCAGAAGGAGCAGTAATCTGAGGGCTAAAGTCATCACCAGTAAATGGATGCGTATGTGCGTCTCCACCACCAGTTAAAGATGTATTCGGAGAATTGGTAGTATCACCTCTTATAGTATCTCCAGGAACAATTAGAGGTTGTGGATATGGAGAGAAATTAACGTTACTTTGTTGATATACTTGTGTTACCTGAACGGGAACATTAGTATTAGCATTTACATTAGTATAAGTGTTTCTCTGTGCGTTAACAGTAACCGTAGTACTGGAAGGTTGTCGAGTTGTTCTTGGACTTCTAAATGGTGTTGTATTTTGTCGTGGATTTGGATTAGGTTCTGGGCGTGGATTTTGTCTAGGTACTATTCGGGGTTCTTGGAATTGGAAGGCCCTGTTCTGGCGGATTCTATATTGTTCGCGTCGGTTTTGCCGTATATTAACTTGCCCCGGCGTTTGTCCTGCGTAAGGTCGCGGGGAACGAAACGGCCTACTTAGAGACCGCGAGAGGAAAGGATTAGGGTTTTGTCGGTTTTGAGCACGATTACCTCTCGTTGGTCTACGATCACTTCGGTTTTGTCTGAAGTAAGGTCTTCTTCGATTTCTTCTCTGTCTATGTCGATCAGGTCGTTGTCCAGGTCTGACTCTTACGCCTCTATTCCTTGGATTCTGATATGCAACCCCACGATTTTGAACAGTCGGGGATCGGGGGTCCAAGAATCTATTTTGAACCCTAGCTTGGTTTCTTTGTTGCTGAAACTGACCGGGTACTCTCATATTTGCCCTGGTCGGAAATCCTCTAGCTTGTTGAGCGGCTCTCTGCTGACCCCTATTTTGAGTAGCATCACGCTGTTGATTTATCAGATGTGGTTGTTGGTATCTTTCCCGACTTATGGGATTAGTTGGTCGCTGATAAGTACCTGGGCTTTGTCTATTAACTGAGGACTGTCTGTTTTGTGGTTGTGAATAAGCATCGGGTTGTTGATACTTGAGTGGTTGTTGATAAACACTTGGTTGTTGATATCCTCTCTGAGCTGTATATGGTAGTCTTTCTGCATATGATCTCTGCAATGTTGCTTGATATGCAGTAGGTGCAGGAGGTCCATCATCTACTTCTCTTGCTCCTATTTGGTGATCATGAGAGGCTATTTCACTGAGAGTTAATGTATGTGGTCCGACACTTCCTACTGCAACAGCTGGAGAAACAGTAGCAAATGACTTTGGAGTGAGAGGCATTGCCGTTGTAAAGTCTGTAGTTCCAACAACTGATCCACCAGCACCGCTGGTTACTCTAATAGCAGATCCATCTAGGTCTCCAGGTGCAGAAACTTGAGTTAATTTTGTCCATCCAGTCGGTGCCGCCGCCTGATAGAAAACCATTCTTTTACTTTGTGGAATTAAAAAGTAGAAACCTTCAATTACACTCCCATCACCAAATTCTAAACCATCTGCTTGTAAAATAGACATATTATTTCCCTCCTCTGCAGATTAGTTAAAACGACAAACAATCACATCAATATATTGAACAGCAAGATTTACATTTGCACTCCATGGTACTGCACTTCCTGTAAATGGGTGACTATGTGCTTGACCACCACCAGTAGAAGATGTTACTGGACCAGTAGCATTTAAGTCTCTACCAGATACTCCAGATCCAGGTTGAGGGTTAATACCAATAGCATCACCTGCACCGTGAGCGTGAGAAGGTAATTCTGTAATGCTTAGAGTATGACCACCAACTGTTCCAGAAGCTGTGACTGTTCCAGTAACAGGAACCTGACTAAATGTTGATGTAAAAGGACTACCACCAGCACCAGATGTTCCACCAGAACCAAAACCTCCGCCAGTTCCAGTAACAACTCTAAGTGCTTTATTATCGTGTGTTGTTAATTTTGTCCATCCTGTTGGGGCAGACGATTCAAAGAACACAGTAACGGAGTTCTGTGGGATAATATCATATCTACTATCTATCTGAGTTCCATTACTGAAAACAATACCGTCAACATTTAATACAGCCATTATATCCTAAGTAGTTATTTTTTATTATTTATTAGATATTTATTGAGACATATTGAAGGAGATAGAAACTCTATCTCTTCCAGACAGGTTTGGAGTAACATAGTGAAGAAGATGTGGTGGAAAAGCAATAAATGCTCCCTCTTGTATTCGTGGGCAATGTTCCATTGCAAGATCAGTTCCGTTATATGTATTAACATGAACACATCCATCAGTTCTAACTATGCGTAATTCTCCCTGTTCCTCACCTTCATATAAAGGATAATATAGAACTATTAGATCCGCTCCTGGATGACTATGAATAACATTATATGCGTAATCATGATTCATATTTACCCATAAGTGAGCACCACTTATATCAAACTCACAAGTGCTGTTTATAGTTTTCATACATTCGTTAGAAAACTCCACAGCTATGTTTCCAAGATCGTAGATATTTCTGAGAGCACCTCTAAAAACTGAAGAATCTAGAGGTCTAACCTCACTCTGCCATCCACCCATATTAGATCTATTTGTGCCGGGAAGATGATTCACAGAATCATAACATTCTCGAAGTATTTCATCATTATTTACGTCTGGAAAAGCTGTCCAAACTCTATCAATGAAAATATCATCATATTCAAAATTCTCCAGTTGAATTCTTTCTTTTTCTATGGGTACAAAATCACCATGATAATGTTCTATGTTATAGGTCATTCATCATCCTCCTCATCTTTTAGTTTCAAATCTTCTGGGTCATCAAAAAACATAACTTGATTTACTCTAGTTTCGTGGAACCATCTATCATCTTCTATAGCCATTCCATGCTGATATCTATAACCATCAAATGCAACTAATCTATTGTATTTTGACTTAAAAGATGCAATTCTTTCACATTCCCCAGTATGTTTAGAAACCCAAGGATCTCCATGTTCATGACCAAATCTGTTTTCCCAAAAATCATCACAGACTCTGTATAGATTTGTTCCATATGAAGTACCATCTTCACATTTATTCAGATATACTATAGCGTTATATCCAGTATCTGTATGAGGCCACCAATAACTATTTTTATAATCATTAAATTTTCTCGATTTCTCATCTATAAAAAATCTAGTATGATTAGTGACTACTCTTGTTCTGGTGTTGGTCGTTTGATTGAATATTTTTGATAAGGCATCATTTGGAATTTCAATTCCTTCAGAATCTAAACCATCCCACCTACGATCTTCAAAGTGTTTGGTGTTTTTAGAATCCTCAAAATCATCCCAATCATTACCCCACTTCCATAGTGGGGGAGTTTTGTTAGTTATATACTCAAAAACTAAATCTGGATACTTATAGAAATCATCCATCCAATACACTTTAGAGTCCTCAAAGTCTTCTACATGTATATTGGATAGATTATTAATTTCCCAAATGTTCATGATAATCAGTTGAATTACTTTTTCTTACCTTTACCTTTTTTTTGTTTCTTAGATTTTAGATTCTTGATTGGAAAGTATCTTTGTCTCTCCATTCTCAACTCTCGAAAGAGCTTTCGGCACAATGCAAATGCTTCTTTATCGGACATATCGGAGTTTGCGACTACCGAAATTTCAGACGAAAAACCAATCAAAGATTCTCTAAATTTAGACTGTTTGATGACTTCTTCCACAATGGTTTCAGAAACTGATTCGATTTCTGCAGCAGGAAGAGGACTACTGATAGTAACATCAACGTTACTTGTTTCTTCGATGGACATAAAATAAGTCTCCAAATAGACGTTTTATTTATTATACACCCGATCGATCTTTTTTTCAAGTCTCAGTATCTCACCTCTCAAATACACTTGATTATCTTCTATTCTATCAATTCTTTCATTAATAGACTTTACCCAATCATATAATGGAACTTCCTCCTCCCATGTTAAATCTGGTTCTTCATATAATAATATATCAAATATTTTTCTCAGTTTTCTAATCATACCAAAACATTTCCTCCATTTTTATTGAGGAAACACAAAATCCAAACACCCAAATAATTCTATTTGTAGATCCTCTAGTCATCGTTACTTCATGATATACTTCGGAAACGGCATAACAAAGTAAATCACCAGGATCAATATCATATTCTTTTCCCTCGATTATAGTTACACCACCAGAGTCAGGTTTTTGAGAAATGATATTACAATGAACAGTATGAGTATTTGGAATATAAACGGGGTCTATGTGTTTACAAATATATCCATCACGAACACCAATACCATTAACGATTCCATCAACAAATGATGGAGGGTGATCTTGATTCCATAATTCAAACTTAGCACGTATTCTATCTTGAATATTGTAAGCTACTTTAGGGTAGTTTATAAAGACATTCTCATCTACATGATCATCCTCATTTTTCAATCTAGTAGTAACTCTAGATCCTGGATCATCATAATCCATATTAGCATCCATATACTGATCAGGATTCTCTTTAAGATTTTTAAGAGACCATTTATTTAATGCATCAATTTCTTCTTTTAATGCAAAGTTTTTTATAACTCTTACTTTTTTCATGGATATCCATCAATATCGATATTAAAGGATATTGTCGTCTTATCATTCTTTACCTCTGGAACATAGTGAGGTAAAGGTCCAGGAAACATAACAATATATCCTTCACTAACTTTAGACATACTTGTATCAGGACCAATTAAATTGGGATCGCAATTAACATAATCAAAATCTCCTCCAGGAAAATAATTATCGGGATTATACCAGGTTGTGTTTACAGTTCCAGTATTTTCAAGATAGTAAACTCCAGAAAAATGATGTGGAGTATGATTATGTATTTCCTGATTTCCTCCAGGTTTATACTTATTATACCACATTTTCGATACAACTGCTGTTTTAGAAACTTCTGTTAGGTTTGCCCAAGCATCATCGTCAAGGAAAAATACACATTCGTTGAAAGCCTCCCAAATAGCGTACATTAACTCTTCGTTATTAAACAAAATCTCACCATTAGTATCATCAAAATGATACGAAGAAATTACATTAGATGAAACCCATCGATTTAGAATTTTATCAGCATTTTCTTCTAGGTGTTTTTCAATTTCAGGTAAAAGTGTTCTCTTAATTGTATTATGTTTTTCCACTTTTGAATGGTATATAAACCTAGGAGGAAAATAAAAAATTCCCGTGTTGTCTTTCACAGATTCTTTAAGCATAATACTATATTGGTAAAGGGCCATATGAATTACAAGGAGACATATTAAATGATAGAATTAATCTCTCTTTGTTTGATGAGTTTGGATGAGTGAAATGTATAACTGATGATGGCCAACAAAGAAGAGATCCCTCCTTTGCTTCATCAAAATGCCAATCCGATTGACCACCAATAGCGTTAGCAATAAATGGATTCATAAAAGTAGTTGGAGTATGTTCTTTTTGATCATAATGAATATAAAGAACACAACTATATCCTATGAGTCCATGATGATGTGGGTAATGTGCTTCATATTTTTTAGCTTTTTCAAACCAAGAGTTTTGTATTGAAAAATAGAGAGCATTCTCACATTCTGGAGAGATTACCTTTGCATATTCATCATTGAATTGATCAGTTTGCAAAAACATTGTTTCAAGAATTGCAAGTTCTTCATCTAGAATACTATTGATACTATCATTATACTGACCACCTTCACGATAATGATAATCCGTTGAGACATCAAACGGATCATCACCCATCGACTGATTTTCTTTTGTATTGTTATATAAAGAAAGAAGTTGTTTCTTCTTGTTTTCCCAATCCTTAACTTTTATGTGAGCTATTGGTATCTGAAACATGGGGATAAGAATATCTTCCTCAGGATCTATCTCATATCCATGAGGAACTTCACAATGCATTCTCTTCCTCTGCTCTTGAGGATGAGGAATTCCTTTATTAAGACTCATTTTTCAACTCTCCAATGCTCATTACCATCTTTCGGAACCCAAAAGAAGTATTTTCTATTTAACGATGCTAAGAAAAGCATATCATTATCTTCATTTTCTACTCTACATGAATGAAACAAGTCCATCTCATTAGAGAAACGATTTTTTGCTTTTCTAGAAAGTGGATGTACGCAGACAAATTTCTTCTTCATTATATCACAAAAGAGAGTTAATAGCGACAGAAGTTACACGGGTTCCCCATTGTAGCATACACATGAAGGATGCAACAAATAATAGTTTCTCCAGAGAAGACATGTCCCTCCTATTTACTCACATAGTATAACACCTCCACCCGAAGGTGGAGGTGTGAGTGGACAGTTTTGTAACTGGTCTAGTCAACAAAGTCAAACAATGCTGCTGCTCTGAATCTAGCGCCACCATCATCTGTAACTAGCATGAAGAGATGTGTCTTGCCCGTTGAAAGGAGCGGAGCCTGATCTTCTGGGAACTTAACAGATGTTGGCCACGTAATTGTACCAGAAGTGTGAGTAATTTCAATGGTTACGCCATATACAACTCCACTTGGAACATTTGTAAACTCAAATGCTACGTTACCATTGACTGTTGTTGTAAAGTAGTTTCCTTGAGAACAATCAACAACAGTTGTTGATCCTAATGCAACAACATTCTGCTCAACAGGAGCAAGAATAGACAACTTATTATTAACAGTAACTGTATCTGAAGTCACTGTTGGTAATGTAGAAATACCAGTAGAGTTAATATTTGTTACTGTAGAAATACTTCCTGTAATAGAAGCGTTACCAGAAGCAGTAAGATCGACTGTTGTTAGATTTCCTGCAAGTGTTACATCACCAGAGAAAGATACAGTACTACTATTATATGGATGAGAGAACACCACATAGTTTATTCCGCCAGATCTTCTATAATAAGAAACAGTATCTGCAACTTCATCGATAGCAAATGATGGAGAAAGATTTCCATTAAAGAATACACCACCACCTCTATCTGCTCTAGATCCTACACGCAAATATCCAGTTCCTTGAACATCACCGTAGGCTTCAAATCCAGCGTTATTATTATCTCCACTGAGGACTCTGACTGTTCTATCAGCAGCATCAGATGTACTACCAGCAGAAATACTTCCAGAGAAGTTAGCAGTTGCATTTGAGAATGTAGTTGTGTTTACTTCAGTAGCAACAACTGTACCAGAGATAGTTGCAGAGTCTGCTTCTAATCCATTGAATACTTGAATACCTTCTCTAAAGACTGCATCATCAAAGAATGTGGAAACACCTGTTGTTGCAATAAATCCACCCTGAGAGAATAATGTTTCATTAGAAACTATGTTTGCATTGAAAGTAGAAACACCACTAACAACTAGGAACTCAGGTTCAACAGCACTAGAGAAGAATGTAATTGTTCCGACTCCAGAATTAGAATCAACATCAGCAGTGATAGAAACACCAGTTCCTACAAAGTTAATGTTGGTTGCAATACCGGCATAACTTGCCCCATCAGTTGTAAGTCCAACGTTTCTAGATAGAGCCAGTCCTTGATCAGAAACAAGACCAAAATCTTCCCAGATATCATCGGATGTATAAACCCATCCAAGAGTTGATCCACTATCTGGTTGAGAATTAAGAACAATGTCTCCAGGGTTTCCAGCAGTAGTTGGTTTAGATGGAGAGTTTGTATACTTTCTAGAAATCTTATTAGATCCTTGCATAAACAAGGACTTCAGTTCTACACCATCATCAGAAGAAGATGTAATCTTCTCATTGAAGATAGCTGGTCCGTCAAATTCCGAAACGATATTCTTTTCAGGACCACCTTCAACCTTTAGAGATCTTGTAACTGTAATCTCGGAGGATACTTGAGCATCAAATCCTGCTTCATTTCCAGTAGTAACATCTTGACCAGTAATAGTAATGATGGGAGCATCAAATACATCTTCTCTACCAGTTGTAGAGTTGAGTTTCTTATTACCGATGAAGAAATTACCATCGCTATCCATCGCAGTAAATGCAACGACACCACCATTCTGCTTGTTAGATTGTGCAATAAAGATTTCTCTTTGATCAAGAACTCTATCTTGTCTATCAGGTAAACCTGTAGAATAGTTACCAGGACCATATCCAAGATATTCAAAAGTATGACCAGATGCACGAATGATAGAATTTCTTCTCAATTCCATCGGAATTGGTTTAATTCTTCTTACAACATCACCAGAAGCATGTGTTGATCTTATAGATCCAAGTGCTCCTCTAAAGACTGTAATTGGGTTTCCATCTACAGACTCTTTAATTCTAAAGATTTCATCGTTAATCTGTAGATAATCACCAATTTCAAAATCATAATCATTTAGATCAGTAATAGAAAGTGTTGTTGCATCCGCAGATGTAATAGCAGCACTTAGTTGAGCAGTTACACCACCATATTGATCAATAAGTCTACCACCAATGTTTTGATCGGCAAGACTGATTAAACCACCTCTAGATGTAAATCCATTCCTAAACGCTCTAATTGTTCCTAAGGCATTTGGAACTGTTGTTCCAACTCCAACATTAACTTCAAAAGAATTCTGACCTGTAATTCGGGTAATAATGTGATCTTTATTGTAGCCAGAGTAGTTAGCACCAGCAAGTCGAATCTTGTTGTCTTCTGATAGTCCATGATTAGCCACCGAGGTAAAGCTTACAACACCCGTAATGTTATTATATGAGAGAGATGAAATACCGATCGTAGGTCCAAGATTATATGCTTTGGAACTTAATAAATCAGTTACTCCAACACCAAGGGTGTTAATACCAGATATTGTCTCCATAGATTCGACAAAAATCTGGTCATCATATGTTGTTGTAATACCAGTAATTCTATACAGAGTATTATACTGAGAGTGCGAATCTGTAATATCAGTTAAGAATAGTACATCACCAGTATTATCATAGATTGAATCTACATTTACAGTAGCAGTAGTAAATCCTGTTGTAGTTGCAGTTCCAGTAACATTTAGTTTATCACCAACTGAATACCCTTGTCCACCATCCATGACTTTAATACCAGTCAAGGATCCAACACCATCGATAGAAACTACACAAGTAGCATTTGTTCCATAAACAGTTCCAGAAGTTCCTGTCAGGGTTGCATTATACAGAACAGTACCACTTCCAGATCCATATCCTTGTCCAGGACTATCAATACTTAAAGATGTAATCCTATTCAATCCATGCTCAACTTCAGTGAATAGAGTGTGAGCAATACCAGTAGTAGTTGTAGTTGCAGTAGAAACAATATCAGTAATAGCTATACCAATGTTTACATCATCATACAGTTTGGTAAGAGATTCCTTTGTTATACTCTTCTGAGCATCGTTAACGATAACATTACCAATTAATTCAGATTCTGCAAATGACTTTGTAGATGCGGGATCCGACTTTGGATTATCCTTGTTAATCTGGGGATAAAGGAATTGAACTGGTTGAACATATTTCTCAGCATCAAAAGGAGCAACAGTAGGATTATTAGATGCACTTAATAGAATTAAGTGGTAAATACCATCTTGGTCATCCTTAATATATTTCTGAACTTCTTCAGAACGATAGATTACATACGTTCCAGGTAATTCATACTTAGTGAAGTATGGAAGATTAGCATCTCTTGTATTAGGATCGCTGGAGAATAATCCAGGATCAGTTGCTAATGTATATGTGAATGTCTTTTTATCGGGAATAGTTGCTACAAAGAAAACACCATTATATCCAAGATCATCTTCACCTTCTGTATTACCAACACTCTTAATGTTTCTCAATCTAATTGTATCACCGACAGTTAAATTATGTGGTAATTCAGTTGTAATCGTTGCTGTTGTTCCAACAAATTCTGCATTAGCAACAAATCTGGGATTTCTTAGTTCTGTGCTATCATTGAGAACTTTAGATGAGATACTATAATACTTTTCATTTTCAGTGTCGCTACCAGTTACACCACTAGATTCTTGAAGAACATATCCCTCAATAGGTGGTCTAGAAGTAATGGGATTGTCCTTAGGAATAACATATCTCAGGCGATAGATTCTATCTAAGAGACCTCTAGTATCAGGAGTTCTTGTAAAGTAAGATCTAGGAGTAGCATCAGATGTTAAATTCTGAATTAAACCAAAGAGATCATTATCAGAAGAGTTTTGAGAAACAGAGAGATACCATTGTGTTCCACTCCATTGTAATGGGTGTCCAGTATCTCCAGGAGACTTATCAGATACTCTAGAAACTACCTTAACTGTGCTGGTTTCATTAGAGTAAATTGTAGCCTGCTGACCAATTAAAGCATCGTTAAGAGTCTTAGCAACCTTAATTTGATTAGCATTGAGACCTGTTGTGATTGCATAGTAAACTTGACCATTAATTAGTCCATCAGGAATATGTCCAGTATCACTAATAATTCTTATAGACTCGCCATTTTCAAGAGAATGATTTTCCGTAAATGTAAATGTATTAGATGAAATTTCATTTGAGATTCCATTTGCTTTCTTAGTAACAGTAAACTCTTTCTCAAAAGAAGTTTCCGTACCAGGCATCACAATCTTTGCAGAATATGTAGAGGTAATACCTGCATTGATAACATCAACTTTAATTACATCATCAGGTTTTGCGCCAATTCTATATCCATCAATAATATGATTTGGTTTTTCTGCCTCAACTAATTGCTCATAAAGGAAGACTGTTCCAATACCTGTAGTTTGATTTACATCAAAAGAAACAAATTCTACATTTACATCAGCAGCAACATTTTCTTGTGGTGGAATGACGTGAGTAATATATCCAACATCATCTTTTGTGAAAGATTCTCCACGGAATCCTCTGGATACAAGAGATTTAGCACCAAAGTTTGAGTTAGAGTTGGTGATAGAAAGATCGCCACCAGTCTCTGCTAAGAAATGAGTCGCATAACCAATAGCAAAGACAGATACAATTTGAATAACAGAATTGTTACTTGCTTTGATGTGATAGTTTTCGTATGATGGCTTATACCTTGCTCTAGAATCACTAAACAGATTCGCTACTGTTGTAGTATCTTGATAAGTTCCTGTTGTTTCATCATACTTGAGGAAAGCATTATTATCTTTTTGCAGACCAATTCCAGTGAACTGAGCAACAACCATTGACTTAAATCCATCTGCTTTATCGCCATCGGCGTGCATTCCACAAGCACCATATACAGATCTCAGTGAGATGTTAAAGATATATGGAGATGCTGAGGTAACAGTATCAGTAATGATGGTAAGTTGTCCCTCTGCAATATCAGATGCAGATGGTAGCGCAGTGATAGGAGAAGATGGAGCCTTATATTCAATCTCCGTAGCACTATTCTTTTCACTGATGACAAATTGTCCTGTATATCCATTTACAGATACACCAGAGACTTGAATGGGAGTATCTACATCAAGACCGTCAAGTTCTTCAGATAGAGTAACAGTAATTGTGCTGGAAGATGTTTCACCATCTCCTGCTCTAATGCTAGAAATTCCGACAGAAGCACCTCTAGAACCTACAATCCTATACTCATCAATCTTGGTTTCAATGTCCAGAGGATCTTCAACAGTTTCAGGTTCAATTTCTCTACCAGAGGTAGAACCATAGACATCACCAATCTTCTGATAGTAAATATCAAGATCAGTTGTTCCAGAACTAAACTCTAAGAACTCGTCATCGATGTTAACAGCGTTCTTACCATCGGCGTACTCAAAACAAGTAAGCTTATGGTGAGAAAAGTTGGGGATAAATGTGTTAGTAGTATAATCTTTATATGCAATCGCATTTGGATCAGCGTCAAAGATAGAAAACTGCCACATATAACATGCGCCAGTTAAACGGAATATAGCAGATCTTTCAATGTCTGTATTCTCAGGATCTGGTACATATCTTGGTCTAATCTTTGTCTTTCTTAGGTCAAGACCAACAATAGAAGTACCACGGGGAACAATAACACCACCGTAGACACTATTCAGTTTATAAAGAACATTGTTTTCTGATAAAACATCAAAGTTAGTATTTCTGTCTAGAGGAGATAAATCTTCTGTAGTTGCTCCTGCTCTAGTGAAATATGTTCCAGTAACTTCAGATGTAAGGAATCCTGGTCTGTTATCAACAATATGCTCACCAGGATACAGCAAGATTGTTGTTTTTCCAAATCTATCGTTTTCTCTTCCTTCCTGATAGGAGAATCTTGCAGACTCCATCAGTGCTCTTTGAATAGTTTTGAAGGGTCTTGCTAAGGAGTTACCCTGGTTTTCAACGCTATCCGTAGAGTCTAAACTAGAAGGATCTACATACAGGATTTCTCCCTTGGTATTCTTGAGAAAATTATCTAAGCGGCTAAGACCCATTGTATTTCTCTGTTAGGACTATTCTATGTTCTATTTATCGCTTCCATTTCTGGGGGTTCCACTTAATATCTAAGGATTTATCGTAAGTCAAAAGGAACCTATGTTTACGAGATCTTTCTCTCCATTCACCTTCTTTTCCCTTTACAGAACCCCTAGAATGCTTTGTTCCGTCAGCATAATAGAAATCTTTTTTGGGTTCGGTCAACCCGTAGTAGTTAAAATTGCAAGCACGGTAGATAGTTCCAGTGTGGTGAGCAGAGTCAGCGTAGCTAAGAATAGCACGAACAGTTGTATCATTTCTAAATCTCCTAATACATTTACTAACGAACCATGATGTGATGTTGTATTCTTTTTTTTGTATATGAGGATCTATGCATAGTCTTGAAAGTTCAAATAGACCCTGTTGTTGATTTCTCTCCAAACCAAAAGCACCTACGGCAATTTCTGGAACTGGGAACCCAGTAAAAATACAAACACCAAGACACCCGCCAATATTAAGAGGGCATTCCCATTCAGGATGCTTGAAAAGTCCATAATTATATCCCGACTTAAAATCTTTTGATTCGTCTTTCAGATAATGATGAGTATAAAGAAGGTTTTTCACCTGTTCTTTATCTACTCTATCTATATAAAATTCACTCTTCATTTAAGTAATATTACTCATTTTGTGAGCATTCTAGCATATATTCTACAGTGCTAGCGATATCCTCCATAGCGTCACGCAAGAATGGTTGTTGACCAGATTCTTGTCGCATATCATTTTTTTCGTCTGTGAGAGTCCATCGCCACTGTCTTGTGGGTTGTGAGTACCAAAGATTGATTTTCATGATTTTTTTGTAAAATACTTAAGAGAGGACTTGAACCTCCACGATGTTACCATCACTTGGACCTAAACCAAGCGCGTCTACCAATTCCGCCACTTAAGCGATAGGACTGCTGTTTTGGATTGGTCATTCCACCATTCCCAGCAATCCAGACGGGAGATCGTTATGGATCGGTCATTCCACCGTTCCCGATCAATCCCTTCTATAAATGATTAAAGATCCTTGATACTTTTTCCTGTGGCCATCAGTGTAAAAGATTCAACACCTTGATAATCATTTAATACAAACTCCGAGTGCCCTCAGGAGTTCGATTCCTTCTAAAGAAGGAAAGCCAATTAACGGACTTGAACCGTTGACCACCGCTTTACAAAAGCGATGCTCTACCAGCTGAGCTAAATTGGCAACTCGCACTTATTTAGTGCAATAGGAGTGGGGGGACTTGAACCCCCACGGGATTAACTCCCAACAGATTTTAAGTCTGGTGCGTCTACCGATTCCGCCACACTCCCAGATAGGACTGCTGGGACTTGAACCCAGATCACTCCGTTATAAGCAGAGGGCCTTTACCTTTAGGCGACAGTCCCAAAGGGGATTTACCCCGCAGCAACCCAAGGTTCGGTATAAGCAAGCATTTCGTCAGGAACAGTAGCGTTCACAAACTCAAGAACATTCATAAACTCATCAATGGTATCACATTCAATTACTCTCTCATCGCCTTGATCAGAATACATGTAGAAAGTCTTACGCATAGGATCAATAACGAAACGAGAAAGGAATTCGTCCTGAGGCATCGGGTGTGCTCCGTTGATTACCCTCATATTATAGGGCGTCCTAGTCCAGGCGTCAAGACATTAGGTCGCAGAGAAGGACAGTGCTGTGATTGACTGACCTGAGGTCAGTTTCCACCTGATCAGAATACGATTATTAGAGTCATGAGATGATGATGAAGTTCCAAAAGTACAAGTAAATGTTCCACCACTACTACCCATAACTCCACCAGAAGAACATCCTGGTTCAGATGATGTAGGTAGACCTGCTCCTCTATATGCTTGGAACATATCAGCCCAACCATTTGTGCCTGATAAAGATGTAGTCCATGTTGAATTATCAGGCATACAAACAAAACATCCAGCAGCAGAACCAGTGTAACTAATATTGAATTCAGATACATTTGACCTTATCATCTCTACCTGAAAATATTGTGCTCCAGATCTACCAGATGAATAATCAGGACCTACAGGAAGATATCCAGTTGAATAGTTTGTTTGATCATGGCGAAGAGTCCCTCCCCTTACCACTGCTTCATAAAGAGAAACAGAAGAACTTGCCGTCCAAGAAGTATAACTTGAAGTGGGATTATCGCCACCTGCTCCAGCACTGACTCTGGTAGCATTTCCAGAACCAGTTCCGAGCGAGGAAATAAGAATGTTATCCTCATCAATCTGACTGGTTGTAGACGTAGTACCCATCAGATTTACATTTGTTGAAAAACTGACTGCTTGATTATTATGTGATCCATAAGGAGTAACAGCATCATAACTAGAGAAATGACCTGATGTTATAGTATTGTGTATATTATTTGGTGTATTTGTTATTAGTGTTGTTACACCTGTTCCAACACCAAAATTTCTTGCTGGTGGGTGAGTTCCGCCAGCAAAATTATTATAAAATATATGACCTGCATTGGTAAATCCTGTAGTCTGCCCATCAGAGTTCAGAAGTTTATAGTTTGAATAACTATACATATCACCACTTGCATTTTCAACAGTAGCAACATAGGTGAGATTATTATTTGTTGATTCTGTATAATGAGGAACACCAGATGAATAACTCAAAGTAGGATTACTAGGTGAAGTAACTGCACTGAATGAAATTATTGGTGCTGATACTGTGCTTGGATCTTCATACCAAAAAGCTTCTCCAGTTGTTGCTGATCCATGAGTTAAATACGCCTTATTGTATCCATCGGGAGAGGATGCATTTATGAGTCTCACATCATATACTTGATAAAAGTTTGCTGTTATTCCAGTATTACGTGTTGATTGCGATGCATCTTTATTATCAGCAATCTGAACAGCACTTGATGTTGCATTGTTTACACCAGTATCTAGAGTTGTTGTTCCAACTGAAACTGCATTAACAAATCCCGTAACTGTCCCACTATCACCAGGTCCTACATCATTGATATAGTTAGTTGTAATAGTGCTATCAGTATTTCTTACATATTGCGATCCTGCTAACGGTGCCGAACCACCAGTATTATTGGTAGGAGTAAATCCCTGACATAAGTAAGCAGTTCCGTCAGTTCCAGTTAAACTCAAACTTAGACCATTGAATGTATCTGGGGCAACGGGAACTAACTTACCCAATATGAAATTGAGTTCGTTAATCGAATCTTTTGTATGATCCGTACTGCTTATAGTAAATGCTCCCGACTTAAATCCACCAGCGGGAGTACCAATGATCTGATTACCTTCAAATGTTGTTGCAGTCACAACACCAGAAGCATTTACATTATCGAGTTCAGTATGACCATCAATATCAACATCACTGGAGAATGTGGCTGTCTCCGAAACATTCAATACGTCTAAATCTGTAGTGCCCTCTACATCGAGATTACCATTAGCATCAATGTTAGCATTGAACGTAGCACTCTCCGAAACAAAAAGAACATCTAGTGTTGCATTACCATCAACATCAAGATTACCATCAGCATCAATATTACCTGTAAATGTAGTTACACCAGCAATAGAAACATTGTCTAAATTTGTATGACCATCTACATCTAATTCAACAAAGTCTCCATCTCCAACAAATGTTGTTGCTGTTACAACACCAGAGATACTTACATTATCAAGGTTAGTATGACCGTCTACATCTAATTCAACAAAGTCTCCATCTCCTATGAATGTTGTAGCGGTAACAACTCCAGAGATACTTACATTATCTAAATTTGTGTGTCCATCAACATCCAAGTCTTGAGTGATGGTTGTAAATCCTGAAATGCTTACATTATCAAGGTTAGTATGACCATCAACATCTAGATCACCATTAGCATCAATATTACTAGAAAATGTTGCTGTCTCTGCAACATTCAGTAAATCTAACTCAGCAGTTCCATCTACATCTAAGTTAACACCAACGAAAAGAGATGTACCATTAAAAGTTAAGTTAGCATCTCCTTCAAGTTGTCCATCAGATGCAGGAAGAACAATCCTATCTGGAGTAAGATTTTCGACTTTGAAAGAGTTTGCTCTAGCACCACCATTGATATCAAGTAAACCACTCATAGTGGTTACACCTGCGATGCTTACATTATCAAGATTAGTATGTCCATCAACATCTAAATCTGTATCAAAATTAACGCTGTTTGAAAATGTTGTTACACCAGAAATACTTACATTATCAAGATTAGTATGACCGTCTACATCTAGATTTGCTTGTAAATCAACATTTCCATAGATTGTGGTTTCCCCATCAATCGTAGAATTACCAGTGATCTGAGCACCACCCGCAAGAACATCTAGTCCTGTTCTAGCAGTTACAATACCAAGAGAATCAACGTTTGTTACATCATCATATGTTAAAGTTCCTGCAATGGAAATATTTGAAGCTGTTACATTTCCAACAACGATATCAGGTGTGCCTGATAGATTCGCAGCAGTTCCACTTGTGTTTTGATTACCTGCTATGTTTACACCAGGTAGATTAATATCACCGGTGCCGTTAAAGCTTACACCACCAATATTACGTGCGGTTTGTAATTGAGTTGCTGAATCAGCATTACCAGTTAAATCACCATCAAATCCACCCTGAGACGTAGTAACACCCGTATTATGAAATCTATTAGCATCAATTGCATTTACATAAATGTTGGGAGTACCGCTAAGTCCACCAGCAGTTCCTGAGATATTACCAGAAACAGTTCCTTCAATATTACCAACAAACTTTGATGCTGTTATAACACCAGTAGCATTGACTTGATCAACTATCAAACTGGTAGTCGCACCAATACCAAAAGTACCAGATTCAGATTGAATCTGATTTAACGTACTTTGTCCTATTGCGGTATTACCGTCAATAAAATAAAAAGATTGGGGCGGGAAGGACACTGTTTATCTCCTATCGATTGATGCTGTAGATTGAATTATCACCTGGATAATCATCAGATGATTGTCCTTCATACTCTACAATTAATTTCTCTCCGTCTGCTCTCTCTGCATGTACTAGGTAGAAACAATCAATACCAGTTCCATTTCCAGACTTAATTTTGATTCTTCTTCCCCATTCAATTGCATCGACAATTAAATCTTGAGATGATCCAATCTGAGTCAGGGTTACAGTGATTGACTCTGGGTCAACCAATCCTCTCCAATACTCAGGCAATTCAATTATATTACCACCAGTAAGCCTACCCCTATAGTAAACACCAGACTCTGGACCCTCTAGACATACATGTCTGAGTCTATACCCATCTTTTGTAGGATGAGGTATATCAAAGGGTTTTCTGCTGGTAAGAGTAACACCAGCAGCACTTACCTGTGCTGCAGCAACAACTGTTTGATTTACTTGAAGATTATCAATTTGTCCATTACCATGATACCTAGGTTCACAAGCGTCATCTGGATAATCATCTTCATCAATATCACCCTTCCAAATGTAATCATATCTGGTAGATTTAATACCCCAACCACCAGCTTTCTCTGAACAATCTTTACCACCTGTACCTGTTACGAACTCCTCTGCTGCCATTTGTTAAACCTCCCTCCTGTCGTAGTGATAACCCGAAATAGAATATTCATCATTATTTCCAGGATAATCTTCAGGTGATTTACCTTTATATTCTGAAATTAACTTTTCTCCATCTGCTCTCTCAGCAAAAACATGATAATAACAATTAATCGGCATACCACCTTTTGCCTGTAAATATATGTAGTCATCATCAAGACGTTTAACTATAACATCTTGATGCGCTCCAATCGGTTGTAATTGCACTGTAATAGAATCTTTATCTACGAAACCTTTCCAATATCCAGGAATAGGAATTTTATCTTTATTCTTTACTTTTCCTCGGATGTAGACATCATTATATGGAGCCTCTGGGCAAGTATGTCTTAGTCGATATCCTTTTTTATTTGGGTGTGGAATATCAAAGTTTTTCTTTGCAGCAAGGATATGTCCACCACAATTTGATATAACATTACCTTGCACCAAGCAATTACCACCAACAACTACATCCGAATTAGTGTTAACTGTACCCATCAACGCAGAACTTCCACTCACCGCAAGTGAAAATGAATTAGATACAGGTCCATAACATTGACCACCCAAAATAATTGGTGGTGTAAGCATATCGCTATTCTTTGCAGGACCAATCATTACAGTTCCCTGTAAGAATGGAAATGGTCCAGGATCACCAAAAATAGATGGACCTTCAATGTAACTAGATCCTCTAATTTGCATGGGTCCAATACCTAATGCAAAAGGATTACCTTCACCGACAATTAGTTGTTTTCCTACTGTTACATCTGGAAAATTAGCCATAATTTATCTCCTTAGAATAAAGGCATCTCGCCTTTTTGTTGTGCTTCAAAGTCAGTTTCAAATTTGCTTCCTTTTAATATCGTTCTACCATCAACTACATCTACGAGTCCACCATAAATGTTCATGAGACCCTCACCAACCAATTCACATATACCATCAGAAACTATTTTTGCTCTACTTTTTGATTGAACAGTAAAGTTTTTGGTATTGAGAGTTATTGCCTCATTACCATCGATAGTAACAACACCATCTTTATTCGATTCACCAGAAGCAATGATGTCGATATTTTTACCAACTAACTTAATTCTACCATTTGGTGCATTTAATACTATATCACCCTGCTGAGCATCTACGATAAACGCTGGTGATTCATCAGGAACATCATCACCACATTTGATTTGATGAGTTCCTGGTGTTCTTTGCGTCGTAAATCCTTTGCGGAAATCATCAGCATCAAGACTCATATAGTGTCGATAATCATATCCAGATCTGACCAATACCGCCGATAGAACATCATCTTTATGAAGATGTCCAAACTTTATTTCACCATCTTTCTGACCATATCGAATTGTATGATAATTTCTTTTCTTACTCATTAGAGAGCCTGTATAGAAGCGTTAGGTTTACCTTTTTCATAATAACCACTATCTGCACTAGAACCCGAAGGATCTGGTTTTCCATATCTCTGATTAACACAATCAACAACAGATATAATTCCTCTGTTATCTCTATCAAGAGAGTTGAGTGCAAGATCTTCTAGATCTGCCTCACCGATTCTATTTACTTCAAGTAGTGGAATTAACTCAGCGTTAAATCCTGTACGAGTATTTATGCGTACATTGGG
>CENG01115853.1_pt1 | contig 25289 bp, 18 predicted proteins | sample 530131 | NCBI WGS metagenome assembly CENG01 (sample SAMEA2591057, study PRJEB7988) | marine metagenome | biome: marine biome (ENVO:00000447); feature: surface water (ENVO:00002042) layer; material: saline water (ENVO:00002010), including plankton (ENVO:xxxxxxxx) | depth 5 m
CCATAGTGCTTAGCTTCATAACTTGCTGCAATACAACTGGTTGTTTCAACATTGATGCTGGGAACGATGGCAATAGGCTGACCCCTTAGATGAGGGTCGCTTTCTTGCTCGACTGAGGCATAAAAGCTGTCGAAATCAATAAATAAGTACCGTAGAGCCATAGAATGAGCCTACAGTAATAAAGAAAGCCTCAAGGAAAGATCAAGAAAATAGTGAACAAAAGTACACTATTTTAAGAAAAGAGGTCAATTTGAGGGGATGGAGGGGCAGTGTCCTCGGTTTTTTTCGAAGAATTTTTCTTACTCGAGGCTTTGGGGGTACTTTGTTGGCTATTATTCTCTAAGTGGTCGAGAATTGTTTTAGCCCGATCAATAACGGATGGAGGAAGTCCTGCAAGGCGAGCCACTTGAATCCCGTAGGAACGATCGGCCGGGCCTTTGATGATTTGGCGGACAAAGATAATTTCGTCATTCCATTCTTTAACTGCAATGGAAAAGTTTTGGAGTTTGGTGAGATTTTGGGATAGTTTGGTTAATTCGTGGTAGTGAGTGGCAAATAGGGTACGGGGTCCTGCATGGTTGTTGTTGCTATGGAGGTGTTCGATAACGGCCCAAGCGATACTCAGTCCATCGTAAGTGCTTGTTCCACGCCCGATTTCATCGAGGATGATTAAGCTATTTTCGGTGTGGTTGTTGAGGATGTTGGCGGTTTCGTTCATTTCAACCATGAAGGTGGAATTACCTTGTGCGAGTTGGTCGGAGGCACCGACTCTGGAAAAGATACGATCAACAATACCGATTTGGCAATGGGTGGCAGGGACCCAAGCACCGGTTTGAGCCATGAGAACGATCAAGGCAACTTGGCGAATGTAGGTGGATTTACCCGCCATGTTCGGGCCGGTGAGTAAGGCGATTTGCGGGTGGGGTTCTCCTGTTGTGGATAAGTGGCAATCGTTTGGAACAAAGGCGTGTGTACCAGCGAGTCCGAGAGGGGATTCTTTGAGCATTTGTTCGACAACCGGGTGTCGTCCTTGTTCGATATGGAGTTGGTTGGAGTTGTCGAGGGTGGGTTTACAGTAATCCCATTCTCGAGCTTTGTTGGCGAAGCCGATCAGGACATCGAGTTGAGCGATGGCTTCAGCAGTGGCTTTGAGGGGGTCTGAATGGGATAAAATTGTTTGAATGAGTTCTTGAAAGAGGCTTTGTTCGCGCGCGATAGCTTGTTCTTCTGCATGGAGAATGGCTTGTTCTTGTTCTTTGAGTTCGGGAGTGATGAAGCGTTCCGCATTTTTCATGGTTTGTCTGCGGGTATAGTCTTCGGGGACACGCTCTAAATGGCTTTTAGTGATTTCAATGAAATAGCCATAGGCACCGTTGTAACGGATGCGTAGATTTTTGATTCCGGTGCGAGTTTGTTCTTTTTGTTCAAATTCTGAGAGCCAAGTTTTGCTGGAGGAGCTGAGGGTACGGAGTTCGTCCAGCTTTGAATCGAACCCATTGCGGATAGTTCCACCTTCATCGAGTTTGGAAGGAAGTTCGTCAGCAAGGCCCTTTGCCAGTAAGGTGGAGAGGGAATCAAAGGTATCGATTTGCTGGGCGATCGGTTCTACTGGGGAATCAGGGAATTCGGCGAGTAGGGCTTTGACTTGGGGGAGTTTTTCTAGGGAATCACGAATGCCGCCGAGTTCACGGGGATTTTGAATACGGTTTTGTAGTCGGCCGAGAATACGTTCGAGGTCTCGAATTTGTTTTAAGGTATTGTGTAAATCGGTGGCGAGTCCGGGAGCTTGGACAAATTCATGAACGGAATCTTGTCGATGCTTTAAGGTGTTTAGATCGAGCAGAGGCTGGGCCATCCAGCGTTCGAGAAGCCGTGACCCTGGAGAGGTGACGGTCCCATCCATAGCGTGCAGAAGTGAGCCGTGCTTGCCATTGCCTGAAGTGTTGGTGGCGGATTTGAAAATTTCGAGATTTTGCAGGGTGGCCGGGTCTATGAGGAGATTTTCTGAGGCTTTATATTCTTCAATTTTTTTGATGTTTGCCGGAGTGTTGCATAGGGTTTCACTCGCGTATTGAAGGACCGCACCGGCGGTACCAAGTGCAGGATGTTGATCAGAAATTCCGAAGCCGTTTAGGTTTAAGACATCGAGGGTATCGCAAGTGGTTCTAGCCCCAGCAATCGGATCGAAATGATAATCGGGAATAGTGGTGAGGGTATAATTTTGCTCTAGGTATTGAAAGGAGTCGCACCAAGGGTTCTCTGGCTGAGTCCAAGTGGCTGAAGATTTTTCAGGAATGAGAATTTCTTTTGGGGCTAGGCTTTCGATGAGGGGGGTGAGGTTTTCGTGATGATTATCGGATGCGATGGCAAAAGTGCCCGTGGTTAAATCGAGCCAAGCGAGGTGGGTTTGGGTTTTGGTGAATTCAATGGCGAGCAAGAATTGGTTACGGTTTGCTTCAATTTGGTTTTCGGCTAATCGAGTGCCTGGGGTGATGATACGGGTGAGTTTTCGCTCAACGATTTTTCCAGCGATTGCGGGCTCCATTTGTTCACAGAGGGCGATTTTGATTCCTTGGTTGAGCAGTTTTTGTAAATAATTATCGGCTGCATGATAGGGGATGCCGGCCATAGGAATGTCGTTGCGCTGGGTCAGAGTAATTCCGAGAAGCTTAGCGCCTTTTTCAGCATCTTGGTGGAAGATTTCATAGAAATCACCTAAACGGAAAAACAATAGGGTGTCTTCTGACAACTGGCTTCGAATCGAATGCCACTGTTGCATCATCGGGGTCATTTTTTTTGTCTTTTCGTTTGGCATTATCCTTTAAACGTTACTTTCTAGCAGGTGTATGGAAAAAATAAAGTCGTGACTTTAAAAAAAGGTAAAAAAGATAATAAAGGTAAAAGTTTCAGTCAGATTGAAAAATGTCGGTTGCATTAAAAAGTTTAAAATTGGGGAAAGATGGAGCGCCTAAAGTGGTCATTGTCCATGGCTTGATGGGGAGTTTGCGAAACTGGCTTTTGGTCGGAAAGGCGTTGTCCGAAGATTTTGAGGTGCATTTGCTGGACTTAAGGAATCACGGCGAGTCACCTTGGTTGGATTCTATGGAATGGTCGGACATGAGTACAGACGTGCTACATTACTTAGAAAGGGAGAGCATTGAAGCGCCTATTTATTTAATTGGGCATAGTTTAGGTGGAAAGGTAGCGATGCATTTTGCTGCCGAGTATGGAGATCGTGTGGCAAAGCTGGTGGTCTTGGATATTGTGCCTAAGCCGTATGCACCGCATTATAAATCTGAATTTGAAGCGATGATGGGGCTGGATTTAGCTGCTTTGGTTTCACGTCAATCTGTTTCAGAAGCCTTGGAGAACTCGATCCCTGAAGCAAGTTTTCGTGAATCACTTTTGACCAATCTGACACGGAAAGATGGGGCGTTTGCTTGGAAGCCAAATCTGGAAGTACTTTATCGTAATTTGGAAACGATACGGACGAACCCTCTAAGTGATGAACATTCTTATGAGGGTGAGACCTTACTAGTGAAAGGCGGAGCTTCTGATTTTGTTGAGGAGGGTGATGTTGAAAAAATGCGTAAGTATTTTCCGAAGCTAACGTTTTTTCTGATGGAAGGGGTTTCGCACAATCCGCATGTGGATGGCAGAGAAGCCTTAATCAATAAATTATTGGAATGGCTTTGATTTTTTAGCGAGTTCAATTACTTTTAGTTATCAGTTTTAATACAGTGAACGAAACCAACCAACAGGAATCCATCGGTACAATCGACAAGGCACCGAGCTTTGAATCGATTGTCGCTCCTGTGCGAGGGTACTTGGAAAATCTAGATGTGTACCTTCATGAGCAGGTTTTGGTTTTAGAGCCAGAGGTGCAAGAACAGGTTAGGTATGTGTTAAGTCATAGTGGAAAACGCCTTCGGCCTATATTAGTGGCTTATAGTGGCTGGCAGGAAGGCTTTGAACGTAACGAAGCCTTAATTCGCTTGGGGGCGATTTTAGAATTAGTGCATTTGGCAACTTTGGTGCATGACGATATTTTAGACGAGGCGAGTATTCGGCATGGAAGTCCAACCGTAGCGGCGAAATACGGAAAAGATGCAGCGGTTTTAGTGGGCGATGTGTTATTTGCCCATGCTTTGTGTTTGGCCTCCGAATACGATACGACTGAAATCTGTCGTTCCGTTGCTCTGGCAACAAGTCGAGTATGCTCTGGAGAAATTAGCCAAACCTATGCTAAGCGAGAATTGAATTTTGATCGAAAGCATTACTTTAGAATTATAGAATTAAAGACGGCGGAATTGTTTGCGGTGGCCTGTCGCTTGGGCGCGATTGTCAGCGGAAAATCAGAAGCTGAGGCAAATGCACTTGCGAGCTATGGATTGCATTTGGGCTGTGCGTATCAGATTTTTGATGATGTGGTGGACTTGTTTGCAAGCGAATCAGAAATCGGAAAGACCTTAGGTACCGATCTTGCCAATGGGAAATTTACACTGCCGCTATTGATCTTATTGGAAAGTATGGAGGCGAGCGAACGGAATGAATGGATTGATTCCTATCAGCGGGGTGATGCAGAAGTGGCGGTTCAGCAACTGGAGAGTAAGTTAAGCAAATACCCAATTTTAGATCGGGTAAAATCAGAGTTTGATTCAGCTTTGAATCAAGCCGAGCCCACTTTATTGATCGTGTCTAAAGAGGATGCTCAACGATTTCAGCAATTGTTAGCTTTTGTGCGAAATTTATTTTCTAGAGTAGAGCAATAGCTTTAAGCATCCGATTGAGGGTTTTCTTCCTTTTGGCTGGCTTCCCATTCTTTTCGCTTGTCGTCACAAAAGCCGGGTAGGCGACCTTCGTCTAAATCCATCATATCCATAATGCATACGATTTTATCTTGGAGGTGAGGTACTCCCATTTGCGTAAGCGACTCTTTCATAAATTCACGTCCGGCTTCGGTTTGTCCTTTATGGGTGATTTCATGGTTCCATTTGCGGACTTGTAAATCTTCCGGAAATAGTTCGCCCAGTAGTCCATCGAGTGCGATATCGTCATCGCCTGCTTCTTTGACGGCATCAATAACTTGGTCGGGCTCTATGCCTAAATGCAGGCATAAGAATTGGTCGAAACCTCGTTTGAAATTTTTTTGATAAGAATCGGGCAAGCCTTCTTTCAGGTGTTTTCGTATTTTTGCAATGAACCTTGGCAGATACAGTAAGCCGCAAGGATGCGCCTCATAAGGCGAGGGCAGGTCGAAACAAATTTTTCCTCTTGGGCCATCAATAACATTATTCATAGTAGTTAATTCAGTAAAATTCTTGCATCTACAAGTTGCATAAGAAGTTTGACTAATCAATATTAATGAAAACAAAATTAGAGATGGTTGAAGTGAAAGCAAAAAAGTATGAAGGCGTAATAGATAAACTTGCTATAAGCATGGCGGTACTCTGTGCGATTCACTGCTTGATTGTCCCTATTTTAATTGTAGCAGTGCCTTTAATAAACACGACCTTCTTTGTCCACGAGGATTTTCATTTATGGATGTTGGTTGCCGTATTCCCTACAACATTGGCATCCATTTTAATGGGCTGTAGAAAACACAAGGATAAGTTTGTCCTGTCTGCCTGTTTCCTAGGCTTGGCTTTTTTAGTAGCGGCTTTCTTTTTACAACAACAAGGGATCGCTCACTGTGAATCATGTGCGACTGATGCTAATGCGACTGGATCGTCTCCTTCAATGATTGCATGGATCAATACGATAGGGGGAGTTTTCCTGATTTTAGCGCATTCAAGAAATTTTTACCTTTGTAGAAAGCTTTCCTGTCATGAGAAAAAGAGCGAATGCAATTGTTGCTAGCTTGGATTATTTTCTAGCAATTTATTAGAAATTTCTTATACCTTATTGGCTATAGGAGAGTAGTTCAATTGGTAGAGCAACGGTCTCCAAAACCGTAAGTTGTGGGTTCGAGTCCCTCCTCTCCTGCCATTACTTTTTTAGGGAACCATCATTTATGAATAAACAATTTTTAACCGTCTTATTATGTTTCTCACTTTTCGGGCTTGTTTTTGTCTTGTACAATAATGCATCGACTAAGGGAGAAGATTTTAATGTCACAGAGCTGGAAGCAAAAATCAAAGAACTCAATGAGTCTCTAAGGGATTTGTCTGAAGAGTATGCTGAGCTTAAGTCGAGCTTACCCGTCCCAGTTGAGGAGCAGTTGATGCAGATGAAGAGTAAGATATCCGAATTAGATAATGTGGTGACAGATCAAACGGATTTATTGAGAAAGATCGACCCGAATGGATTGATTCAAGATACGGAAAATTGGATCAGCGATTCTTATAATACAGTAATTGACGAGGAAGAAAGTGGATGGGCAAAAGTGCGCTCTGCAGAGATTCTAGATCGCTTCAATCGTATGGATGAGGATGCTTACAACAGTATAGCGGATGTATTCCTAAATGGAGAAAATGGTCGCATGAAGGCTTATGCCCTAGGCGTGATTAAAGACAACGTGACCCAAGATATGAAAGAGCCGCTGATGGAAAACCTCAAAGACTTAACCAAAGATGGGGAATTCACCAATGGCTGGCTCATGGGCAATATTATCGATGCTTCAAAAAATCTGTCCTTGAGCGAAGAAGATAAAGCGACTTTCTTGTATATCGCTCAAAATCACCCAAATGATAGAATGGCAAGAAGAGCCGGGGAAGTGATTGGCGTTGAAGTCGAGAACATCGACTGAGTGCATCACTCTTGAGACGAATCAATCTCGTGGTTAATTATATTCTGTAGAGGACGTTCAAGCGCTCGTGTTCGTGTACCTTGTGCTTCTTCAAGCGCTTTGCCCGCCTGATCCATCTTAGTCTGAACCGTGGCCATTTTGTCTTTGTACTTTTCCCATTCATCTTGGAATTTGAGCAAATCTTTTTGGATGATTTTTGCACGTTCCTCGATATGGAAACTGCTCACGGATTGACGTATTAAAGAAAGAATCGCGAAGAGTGAAGTGGGGCCACAGATAACAATGCTCAAATCCTTGGCAAGATCGAGCAGTTCCTCTTGCTGGTTGACGATTTGGAAGATGCCTTCGTTAGAAATAAACATGATACAGTAGTCTAGAGTATCCTCGGCAGGGTTAATATATTTACGTTTAGCGATCGCTTTAAGGTGGGTCTTTATGTCCGTAGTGAATTGCTTGAGGTGTGATTCTTGCTCTGTTTTGGACTCTGCATCAAGATAGGATTGGAACGCACGAATGGGAAATTTAACATCCATGTTGAGGCGTTTGCCTTTAGGGAGGTAAAAAGTAAAGTCGGGCCGATCGCCCCCTTCAGAAGTTTGTTTGTTGTAATTGACGCCTTCTTGAAAATCGAAGTGCTGGAGTAGGTCTTCCGCTTGTCGCTCGCCCCACTGTCCTCTTTTTTGATTATCGGAGAGGACTGAGTTGAGTTGGTTGGTGGTGTCGGTTAAGCTAGTAAGCTGCTCTTTAGAGAGCTGAAGATTCGTTTTGAGTTCGGTGGTATTGGTTTTGAGTTTATCCAGTTCGTCGTTGAGATGGGCGAGTTGCTTTTCAATCGCCGTTTTTTTGGACTCTAAATCTTCATTGGAGCTGGATCTGAGTTTTTGAAAGGATTGCTCGGCCAGATCGAGAAAGCTTTTCTGGTTTTCTTTTAAGGCTTTCAGGGCAAGGTTCTGAATAATAACTTTTATTAAAAAAAGCGTAGCGACAAGAAGGAGGAGAAAAAAGAGAAGGTAAGGTAAGGAGAAAGGGTTTTCCATAATTAAGCGAATGGCATATTGTCGATGAATTTAAGAAAGAGTGTGGACAAAGCGAATGATTTTTGGATTGTATTTCAAAACTAATTCAGTGAACAATAGGAGTTTAATGAAGCGTCTAACTCTTGTTTATACCTTTAAGGCGTACATTAAAAGTAGAATCATACAGATATAAGATTTTTTTAATATGTTAAAACAGTTTTTTAAACGATTTTCTGGCAGTCATTATCGGAAGTACCAAAAAAAGTGTGCTCCAATTATTGAGCGTATCAATGCGTTTGAAGTGGAGATGCAATCTTTAAGCGAGGAAGCTTTGAAAGCAAAGACAGCGGAATTCAAAGAGCGATTTAAGGCAGGGGAGACTCTAGATGATTTATTGCCTGAAGCATTTGCTGTGGTTAAAAATGCATCACGCCGAATGTGTGGGAGTTCTTTGGATGTTTGTGGGCATCAATTGCCGTGGGAGATGGTGCATTATGATGTACAGCTTTTAGGGGGTATTGCATTGCACGAAAAGCGGATAGCAGAAATGGCTACAGGTGAAGGTAAGACCTTGGTTTCAACCTGCCCCTTATATTTAAACGCGCTTTCTGGGAGAAACTGTCAACTGGTCACGGTGAATGATTATTTAGCACGCCGAGACTCTGAATGGATGGGGCATTTGTTTCGCTATTTGGGTCTTTCTGTAGGCTGTATTCAAAATGGGATGTCCCCTACAGATCGTAAGACAATGTATGCCTGTGATATTACTTATGGAACAGCCGCCGAATTCGGCTTTGATTATCTAAGGGATAATGGAATGGCGACTCGGCAAGATGACCAAGTACAGCGAGATCACTATTTCTGTATTATTGATGAGGTGGATTCTATTTTGATCGATGAAGCGAGAACGCCTTTGATTATTTCAGGCCCGATGCAAGATGACAATCCGCTACCCTTTAAATCTGTTAAGCCAGTGGTGCAGAATTTAGTTCGTCAGCAACAAGGCTTGTGCAATGAGGTGATTGCCAATGTGAAGAGCGGGTTGGAGCAATTAGAAAAGGAAGGCTTTTCTGAGGAGCGACACTTGGAATTAATAACAGATTTGTATCGAGTGAAATTAGGAATGCCAAAGCATAAGCAGTTACTTCGCTTGATGGAAGATCCGAAGGTCCGCAAATCATTGGATACAGTTGACCTAGAATTGAATAGTGATTTCAAAAAGAATGAGCGCCATGCCTTAAAGGAATCTTTATTTTTCATTTTAGATGAAAAGCAGGGACAAGCGGATCTTACAGAAAAGGGGCGACTGTTAATGAGTCCTGATGATCCCGATGCTTTTATGCTTCCTGATTTGCCGACTCTATTTATGGAAATCGATAAGCGAGCAGAATTGAGTGGCGAAGAAAAACAAAAAGCCAAACAAGAAGCAGAACATCATTTTCAAAATACGAGTGAGCGGATTCATTGCATCAGTCAGCTACTGAGAGCGTACAGTCTTTATGAGAAAGACAAAGAGTATGTGGTGCAGAGCGGCAAGGTGAATATCGTTGACCAAAACACAGGGCGAGTCATGCCAGGTCGCCGGTGGTCTGATGGATTGCACCAAGCGATCGAGGCAAAAGAAAATTGTGCCATCGAAAAAGAAACAAAAACCTACGCTTCGGTGACGATTCAAAATTACTTCCGTATGTATGACAAGATTGCGGGTATGACAGGAACGGCAGAAACGGAAGCGTCTGAGTTTAACGAAATTTATGGATTAGCGGTGATGATTATTCCAACAAATCGCCCAAATGTTCGGAAAGATAACAATGATGTTATTTATAAAACTCGAAGAGAAAAATTTAATGCAGTCGTGAAGACAATTGCTGAAGTGAATAAACTAGGGCAGCCCGTCTTAGTGGGAACAGCATCGGTGGAATCTTCCGAATTACTCAGTCGCATGTTGAAACGTTCCAATATCATACACAGTGTTTTGAATGCTAAGTATCACGCACAGGAGGCGGAGATCGTCGCTCGTGCTGGGCAAAAAGGTGCGGTGACTATTGCCACTAATATGGCGGGACGTGGAACAGATATCAAATTAGGCGAAGGTGTTGAAGGGCTGGGCGGTTTGTATGTTTTGGGAACAGAGCGACATGAATCACGCCGAGTCGATAGGCAATTGCGTGGACGCTGTGCCCGTCAAGGCGACCCTGGAGTGTCTAAATTCTTTGTTTCTTTAGAGGATGATTTGATGCGTCTCTTTGCTAATGCGGGGCCGATCTCAAATATTCTGGAGAAAAATTTCAGTGAGGACGAAGAGCTTGAGCATCCGATGTTGAATTGGTCGATTGAAAATGCACAGAAAAAAGTGGAGCAACAAAATTTCTCCATTCGTAAGCGATTGCTTCAATTTGATGATGTTTTAAATACGCAAAGAGAAGTGATTTATAGTATCCGTAATGATGCGATTACTTCGGACGCTCCACGAGCTATTGTAATGGAAATGGTCACAGAAGAAATCGAAGAGCGATATCAATCAGCAATGGCCAATCAAAGTGCAGAAGACATGGAGTCTTTTGTCAGTTGGGTAAATGCTTATTTTCCAATAAGCTTAAGCCTTGAGCAGTTGAATGAAAAAGAAGGTGAAGCCGAGAGCTTTATACTGGAAAGTATTAAGAAAGCTTATGACGAGCGTGAAACATTTGAAGATATTGAGTCTTTAAAGGGTTTGGAACGCTACATTGTGATTCGGGCAGTGGATCGCCGTTGGCAGGATCATTTAACAGAGATGGAAGAATTAAGGCGTAGCGTTAGTTTGAGAAGCTATGGTCAAAAAGATCCTTTAAGCGAATACAAGAGTGAAGCATTTGTTTTCTTTGAAGAGTTGATGACAACTTTACGTTCAGAAATTTGCACATCGATATTTCGCACGGCGACTAATCAGAGTGCGTTTGAAAAAATGTTTTCTAAGATGTCAACTAAAGTGGAGTTGACTGGTTCAGACCAAGGACAGGGAAAAGCGGGTGCCTTGGCAGGAGCTGTGGCGAAGGAAGCGGCGAACTCTGGAACAGGGCAGGCTCGTCCACAAAAAGAAGTACAACTTCCTAAGGTAGAGCCAATACGTCGTGAGACTGCTAAAATCGGGCGCAATGACATGGTTACAATTCGTAAAAACGGTGAAAGCAAACAACTGAAATACAAGCGCGCTGAATCGTTGATAGAGAATGAGGGTTGGGTCTTAGATTCAAATCAATAAATCAATCAAAATGATAGGGCCTCATGTTTGGTAAGACTTTAATTCAAGCATTAATAGTTTTATTAACCGGAGGTTTCTGGATTGCTTCAATGCCTCCTTTTAATTTAGGAGAGCTTGGTTATGTACTTTTTGTTCCGCTTTTAATGTGGGTGTATACTAAGCCGAGTTGGCGGGCGGTTCGCTGGGTAGCTGGGCTGTCTTCGCTTTTTGCCTGGGTGTTTATTTTAATCTGGCTGAGGCACGTTACATACATTGGAACGGTTCTTTTGGCGGGCTGTTTATCACTTTATTTCATTCTTTGGTTAAGCTATGTACGCTGGGTACTGCCTCGGTTGCTTCATCGATCATTTCTATTTCGATTACTAGGATTTCTAGGTATAGCAGGCACTTGGGTTGTTTGTGAATGGTTGCGCTCGATTCTGATTTATGGGATGCCGATGGGTCCGTTGGCTTTAACTCAATGGCAGAAGCCAGTGCTATTGCAAATTGCTGCTTGGACTGGTGCTTACGGCGTGTCTTTCTTCCTGATCTTTTTTAACTGTTGCATGGCCCAAACGTTTTATAACTTATCGGCATCAGACAAGAAGCGCTCGATATTTTTGCGATGGTTTAAGGCCGATTTTTATTGTGCGATTGTTGCATTGATAAGCCTAATTTTTCTGTATCTCAATTGTTTGCCTAAATCATGGTCAGAGCAAGAGGAAGGATTTTCGTTTGTTTTAGTACAGCCGAATTTGCCTCCTTTATTGGAATGGGATGACGATTATAATTCTTTGAGGTTGGCTCAACTTGAGCAAGAGGTTCTACGGGCGCAATTAATGGAATTTGATATCCTTATGTTACCTGAGGCGGTTACACCTGAGGCAATTAAAGGAGACTTCGAAACTTTATTCTTTTATCAATCATTGGTGGAAAACCGAGGACGACCTATTTTAACAGGAAATTTGGCTTACTATAGCGAGGGCAATAGATGGTATAATGGGATTTTTTTAATGGAGCCAGAGACAGGGTTGAATCCGATATATTATGCCAAGAGACGTTTAGTGCCTTTTGGAGAATACACGCCCAACCCATTTAAGGGTTTCTTAGAAGCCTTCGGAGCGACTCAAGGTTACTATTATCCTGGTACCTTTGATGGGGTCATCCCTATAGTATTAAGAGAAAAGCAATACGCCTTTGGTGCGTTGGTTTGCTATGAAGATATGTTCCCCACATTAGCTCGTGATACGGTTCGAGCGGGTGCGGAGATTCTCTATGTAGCGACAAACAATGCTTGGTATGGCGAAGAAGGTGGGGCTTATTTTCATGCTGCTCACTCCGTTTTGCGAGCGGTTGAAAATAGAAGGCCGGTTATTCGTTGTGGCAATGCAGGCTGGAGTGGATGGATTGATCCTTATGGTTCGGTTCGTGATGTGCTAACAAACGAAGCTAATTCAATCTACTTTAGGGGGAGCGGTAGTTTTTCTCTAACGATCGACAAACAATGGCAATCCTATACAAGTGTGTACACTCGTTACGGAGATTGGTTTGTGTGGCTTTCAGCAATATTTGCCATGTTCGCTTCCTTAATAAAGGAGAAGCGTGGTGTTTATATTAGCTAGAGTGTTCTTGAAAAAATTCTTGGAGGACTTCCATTTTCTTCTTTTCGATTAATTCTTCATGCAGTTCTTCTTTACTTTTCTGCTTATTAATCTCCGTAAGTAAATTTCTCATTTTGCGAATAGAATCATTTTGTAGCTGACGTATACGCTCACGAGTCACTTGAAATTTTTCACCCACTTCTTCGAGAGTCATCGCTTTTGAACCATCTAAACCAAATCGTAGTTTGATGATCTCAGCTTCTCTGGGATCAAGTTGGTTCACCACACTCTGAATGTCCATGTTTTGCATCTTAGTGTCTAAATTTTCAAATGGAGATGATTGATTTTCGTCTCCGACTAGATCACCAAAGCTTGTGTCAGAATCATCATTGATCGGCGCATCTAAAGACCTTGGCTGTGCACTGATAGATTTCAAGTGTGCAATCTTATGCGTAGGGATTTCCATGGCATAGCCGATCTCTTCATCACAGGGTTCTCTGCCGAATCTATCGGTGAGCTCTTTGATGATTTTTCGCATCTTAGATATGCGATCAACTAAATGTACTGGTACGCGAATCGTTTTACTGTGATTAGCGAGCGCGCGTTTGATAGACTGCTTGATCCACCAAGACGCATAGGTGCTTAATTTTCCTCCTTTGTAAGGATCGAAGCGTTCTACTGCCTTTACTAGGCCGATATTACCTTCACTGACTAAGTCCATTAAAGGGAGCCCGAAATTCATATAGTCACGGGCGATTTTTACGACTAAACGTAAATTGGATGCGATCATTTTTTCCCGTGCTTTTTGATCACCTTTTTTGATCTTATTTGCGAGCTCCACTTCTTCTTCTATGGTAAGCAGTGGTGTCTTTGAGATAGACTGCATGTAGGTGAACATAGCGTCTCTTTCATTAGGATGAAGGAGAGCTCTTGGATTTTCATCAACAGAATCAACTCCGCTTCTTGGTATAGCCCCAGCAGATCCTGTGTCAGCCTGATATCGGTTATGTTTTAGTGTACTCACAATAAGTTATTTAGACTTATCGTAGTGTAATAAAAATACTTACTGAATTAGTGAAGATTGAGCGCTTACTTGGAAAATAAGGTCTCTGCTATCGAAACTGCCTTAAACATAGCTTTGGCTTTATTGATGGTTTCAATATACTCTTCCTTTGGAATGGAATCGGCCACAACACCTGCTCCAGACTGAATATAAATCGTTTGGTCTTTGATGACGGCCGTGCGGATGCCAATACAAGAATCATGGTTTCCATTGAAGCTGAAATAGCCTAAAGCACCCCCATATAGGCCTCTTTGACTGTTTTCTAGCTCTGAAATAATCTGTAAAGCACGAACTTTTGGCGCTCCACTGAGAGTACCCGCAGGAAAAGTAGCTTTCATTAAGTCATAGGCCGTTTTGTCTTTGGCTAGGGTTCCTTGAACTTGGGAAACAATGTGCATAACATGTGAATAACGTTCAATTGACATGTAATCAGAGACCTTAATGGAACCATATTCAGAAACACGGCCGATGTCATTACGAGCAAGGTCAACAAGCATCAAATGTTCAGCACACTCCTTCTTGTCTGCGAGTAAATCGGCCTCGAGCTCCAAATCTTCTTTTTCATTGCGGCCACGGCGACGCGTTCCCGCTATAGGGCGTATCTCAATTTGACTTCCCGTAAGGCGGACATGAATCTCTGGAGAGGCGCCCACGACAGAAAATTCAGGGTCTTCAAGTAAGAACATGTAAGGCGAAGGATTGACTGTACGAAGAGCACGATAAAGCCCTATTGGTGGTACGGTAAATTTTTTGCTAAAGCGTTGAGATAGAACAGTTTGTATAACATCCCCTGCTTCGACATACTCCTTGACTTTGTGAACAGAAGCCTCGAATTCTTCGGGTTCAAAATTTCCTTTTGGAACTGGAATTTCGCACGGTTGCGTGATTTGCTGATAATTGAGTGCAGTGGGCTTTTGAAGAAGTGATTGGATGCGGTTTATTTCCGTAACGGCTTGATCATAAGCCTCTTCAGCGGAATCGCCAATTTCTGCATAAACACAGATTTTTAATATCTGTTTTACGTGATCAAAAATTAAAACAGAATCTGTAATAATGTAGTATAAAATAGGGAGCTTTAAGGGGTCATTTTGAGAAATCGCAATACTCGGTTCAACAGTGTGAATAAACTCGTGGCCAACAAAGCCTACCGCACCTCCATCAAATGGGGGCATGTCCTCAATATCCAGTGTTTTGAGGCGTCCTAGTTCATTTTCGATCAAACTGAGGGGATCTTCAGGGGTTTCGAAGCTTTCTTGGGTCCCGTCTTTATGGACAATAGTGGTTTTATCGCTGTAGATGCGAAAAATTTTCTTCGGAGAGGCGCCAAGAAAGGAGAATCTACTGATATTTTCGCCGCCAACAATTGATTCAAATAAAAATGCGGGCTTGTCTTGAGCGAGTTTTGAATAAGCGGAGAGCGGTGTTTCGCAATCGGCAGTCAAATCCATGAAGACAGGAATGCGATAGCCTTGTTTCGCTTTGGCTTTAAACTCATCTAATTTGGGATGTATCTCCATGATTGAATGTTGGGAGTTTTGTTGGATTAGTCTTTCAATTCAAGAAAAAGTGCTTCGGCTTCCTTTTTAGCGAGGCTTAAATTTTGGTCTAGTACAGTATAGTGTCCCATTTTTCTTCCTTTGCGAGCTTCTCCTTTATCGTAAAGGTGAAGTTGAGTGCTTGGGTTTTTAAAAAGAAGATTCCAAGGTGGAGAGGTTTTAGACCAGAGGTCACCGAGGATATTGATCATAACGGCAGGCGTGTGGGTGTCAGTTTTACCAAGAGGTAGCCCAGTGATTGCTCGAATATGTTGTTGGAATTGAGAGGTATGACAGGCATCTATGGTGTAGTGTCCAGAATTATGAGGTCGTGGGGCCATTTCATTGACGATCAGTTGGTCGTCTTGGGTTAAGAAAAATTCAACGGCGAGAAGCCCTACAACTTCTAAGGTATCAGCCAGCTGTTCGGCCAGAGTATGGGCGTGTTCAGCAATATTTTTTGATATGGGGGCAGGAGCGGTTGAGCTATGGAGAATGTGGTGAATATGCACATTTTCAGAAACTGGGAAGCTCGCTTTTTCGCCTTTTTCATTTCTAGCACAGACAACAGAATACTCGCCTTTATGCTCAATCCATTCTTCAACGACCACACGGTCTGGGTAGTTGAGTGTCTCCCATAGGGATTGTGGATCTGAAATCGAGTCCTCAGAATCTAATTTGATTTGCCCTTTGCCGTCATAGCCAAAGGCAGCGGTTTTAATGACGGAAGGGAAGCCAATCGTTTCAACGGCTTTTTTTAAGCTTTCTGGGCAGGTTGCGTATTCAAATTGGACGCAGGGAAATTGCTTGGATTTAAGAAAATCTTTTTCTCTTTGTCTGTGTTGGCAGATATGAAGGACGTGGGTCTTAGGGTGAATGGGAGTTATTTCACTCAGCTTGTTTAGAGAATCGGAAGGAATGTTTTCGAATTCAAAGGTTATACAATCAACAGAGCGTGCGAAGCGTTCAAGTGCATCGAAGTCGTCATAAGCAGCCTGTGTGAAAGTGTCAGCAATACGTCCAGCAGTGGATTCTGCTTCTGGGCAGAAAACATGGAATCGATATCCCATGGGTCTTCCTGCTAGAATGAGCATTCGCCCGAGTTGTCCGCCTCCGAGAATGCCTATGGTTCCTCCAGGCAATATCATGATTCTTTTGGCAGTTGGGTTTCAATGACGGTTTGGGTCTGCTGACTGCGAAAGGTTTCTAGCTTTTCTCGCACACTTGTATTATTGAGGGCAATAATCGAGGCGGCTGAGATGGCAGCATTTTTTGCCCCTGCGATGCCAATGGCTAAAGTCATAACGGGAATGCCTGCGGGCATTTGTACAATAGAGAGTAAGGAATCTTGCCCATCAAGTGCTTTGGATTGTACAGGGACTCCAAGAACGGGTAGTGGAGTAATAGCAGCAGTCATGCCTGGAAGGTGGGCTGCGCCGCCTGCGCCTGCTATGATAACTTGTAGTCCTCTTGATTGGGCAGATTCAGCATAGGAATACAATTTTTTGGGCGTGCGGTGAGCGCTTACAATTTCCGTCTCAAAAGGAATTTCAAATAATTTAAGAAGCTCAGCAGATTCTTTCATCGTAGACCAATCGGATTGGCTTCCCATGATGATTCCTACGAGTGGTTGATCAGATGTATTGTCCATATCTGTATAAAAAAGTATTCTTTATTATAATTCAATAATCTATTCGAGTTATCTGATGAAGGTTTTTTCGAAAAAGTTTGGCTGTTTTAGTCAACTCGAGTTTTGACTTAATGTGCCGAGGAACATAAGATTATTTGTTATGTTTAAAGTAGGTCAACGATGGGTCAGCGAAAATGAACCTGAATTAGGTTTAGGCTTAGTTGAAGAAGTGAATAAGTTTCAAGTGCATTTGTCCTTTCCAGTTGCCGAGGAAACTCGAATATTTGCTTCAGAAAATCCTCCTTTAAAACGAGTGGTTTATAAAGAAGGTGATACGATCAGCTCTAGGAATGGAGTTAGCTTTCAAGTAGAACGTGTCGAGGAAGAAGGTCAGCTTTTTATTTATCACAGTGGCGAACAAATGATTGCCGAATCGGATTTGGCAGAGAGTTCAAATTTTAGCAATCCGGAAGAACGGATTCTTCAAGGACAAGTCGATAGCAAGGAAGCCTTCGCTTTAAGGTATCAAACAATTGAAGCTTACAGTGAGGTACGTCGCTCGCCTGCAACTGGTTTTTTAGGAGGTCGTATCGATTTAATTCCCCATCAACTATTTATTGCTAACGAGGTATCGGCTCGTTTTTGTCCGAGGGTATTATTGGCGGATGAAGTGGGTTTAGGGAAGACAATTGAAGCGTGTTTAGTTTTACATCGCTTACAATTAACTGGACGAGCGTCACGAATTTTAATCATTGTTCCTGAGTCTTTAGTGCATCAATGGTTTGTTGAGCTTTATCGCAGATTCAATCATTGGTTCACGATCATGGATAAGGATCGCTGTGCAGATGCGGCAATGCAAAATGATTCCCAAAATCCTTTTTTGGAGGAGCAGTTGGTATTATGCAGTGTTGAAACCTTAACTCAGGATGTACGTTGGGCTGAAGCAATTACGTCCGTGGATTGGGATTTATTAGTTGTGGATGAAGCCCACCATTACGAATGGTCCCCAGAAACAGTCAGTGCGGAATACGCAATAATCGAACGATTATCTAAGCGATGTGATGGATTGATTTTACTGACAGCAACACCTGAGCAGATGGGCATTGAAGGTCATTTTGCTCGTCTACGTTTATTAGATGCAAATCGCTATCCTAATTTAGAGGACTTTATTGAGGAGCACTTACATTATAATGAAGTGGCAAAAGTTGCCGATTGGGTGTTTCAAAGAAAGGCTTTGACCGTGAAGGCAAAGAAACTATTGCGGGACTTACTAATAGAGATGGATGCAAATGCCTTTGATGAATTATTGGAGGATCGAGATAAGTTATTAGAAGCCTTAGTGGACCGGCATGGTACGGGGCGAGTAATTTTTCGAAACACACGAAAGGCATTAAAAGGGTTTCCCAAACGAAAAGTGATCCCACATAAACTTGAATCGAGTGAACGTTTGTCGAAAGAGGAACAGGTGACTCGTTTACGAGAAGAATTTAAAAAAGAGTTTGGCGTGGAGACGAATGGAGTAGAATCTACAGAGAGTTATAAATATTCCTTTAAGCAGGATAGGCGTATCCAATGGCTTGCTGAATTCCTTAAAGGTTTAAAGGGCGAGAAAGTACTGTTGATTTGTCGCACAAAAGAAAAAGTCGAAGCTTTGCAGTCGAGTCTTTTGGAAGTTTTAAATGTAGATTCGGCGCTATTTCATGAAAATTTGAGTTTGATACAGCGGGATCGAAATGCAGCTTATTTTGCGGACAAGGAGGGAGCACAGATTTTGTTATGTTCTGAAATAGGAAGTGAAGGACGAAATTTTCAGTTTGCCCATCACTTGGTATTATTTGATTTGCCGTTGAATCCAGAATTGCTGGAGCAGAGGATCGGTCGATTGGATCGCATTGGCCAGACTAGAACAATTCAAATACATGTGCCTTATTTTAAAGAAAGCTGGACAGAGCTTTTATTTGATTGGCATCACAAAGCTTTAAATGGGATGGAGAATTCTTTGAAAGGGGGGCATTTATATTTTGAAGCATATAAGGAACAATTATTAGCCTTTGGTGAGGAGTGGATGGTAGGCTCTTTATTTCCGAAAAAAGCATTGGAGAGATTTTTAAAGGAATCTGGAGAGCACTGTAAAGAGACGGAAAAATCTCTAGGGGAGGGTCAAGATCGCTTGGTGGCAATTAATTCAAATCGTCCAAATAAAGCGAAAGGGTTGGTCGACTTAATAAGTGAGATAGATAAGGATTCAAGATTGGAATCTTTGATGCAGCAGTTGTTTGATTTTTTTGGTGTTACGGTGGAGCGACTAGAATCACAAAAATATTTTATTAAGCCAGAGCATTTATATACCGAATCTTTTCCCAATTTGCCGGAAGAGGGTATGACGTTGAGTTTTAATCGTGGGACTGCTTTGAGTCGGGAAGATATGACTTTTCTAACTTGGGATCACCCAATGGTACGTGGTGCTATGGATTTGATGGTGGGTGGAGAATTCGGTAATGCGGGGATCGTTCGATTTAATGAGTATGATGCAAAAGTACCCGTTTTATTTATCGAGTGTGTTTTTATTTTGGAAAGTGTAGCACCATTGAAGTTGCACGTGGATCGCTTCCTTCCTCCTTTACCCTTAAGAGTGCTTGTGGATATTTCTGAAAAAAATATATCAGAGCAGTTATCTATGGTAGAGCTACAATCTAAAGTGGTTAATGAAGCTGCTTTCCATATGAAGGAGAGTCCTGAATTGCTAAGATCTCTATTTCCAAAATTATTGGAGTCGGCGATGTCCTATGCAGAAAAGGGACGTGAAAAAGAAATTGGATTGGCTTCAAGTATCGCCAAGCAAGCTTTAGGCAAAGAATATGAGCGACTTGTTGAACTTAAAAAAGTGAATCCAAATATATCAGATAGAGAGTTGGAAATCGCTGAAGAAGAATTGCGCGATGTACTCAAATACATTGATCAGGCAGGGTTACGCTTAGATGCGGTCCGTTTGGTTTTAAATCAGCCAAGTCGCTAATATTTTTATGATTAGGTAAGCATAGGCTCAATGACATCAGGGTATTGAGCACTATTGGCTGAAGCTTTCTGATTGAGAGGATATTCGTATATTTTCCCTTCATAATTTTTCATGATAATAGCGTCTTCGGTGATGGATTGAATATAGTTTGGGTTGATGGGAATTTTGCCTCCGCCTCCTGGGGCATCGATTACAAATTGTGGAATAGCATAGCCAGTAGTATGGCCTCTAAGTGATTGAATTAAAGCAATTCCCTCTCGTGGGTCTGTTCGTAGGTGAGCACTACCATTGATTAAATCACATTGATAGAGGTAGTATGGGCGAACTCGCATCATAAGTAATTTATGAATAAGTGTTCGCATGATATCGGCCTGATTATTGATTCCTTTGAGTAATACAGACTGATTGCCAATAGGAACTCCGGCAAAAGCCAATTGTTCACAGGCATTTTTTAAATCGTTTGTGCATTCATTTGGGTGATTAGTATGAATGCTGAGCCAGATCGGGCCATGCTTTTTAAATATCTCACAGAGTTCGGGGTCGATTCTTTGCGGAAGGAAGACAGGAATTCTTGAACCGATACGAATAAATTGAACATGCTTAATGGCTTTTAATTCTCCAAGAAGTTTATCTAGTTTATTGTTAGATAATAACAATGGGTCACCACCACTGAGAAGCACATCACGAATCTGTGGATTCTTGCGAATATAGTCGAGACCCGCATCGTATTTTGGGTGAAAGTTATAATCTTGGGCATTAGAAACAAGGCGACTACGTGTGCAATAGCGACAATAGGCTGCACATCGGTCAGTGACTAAGAATAAAACTCTATCAGGGTAACGATGGACGATGCCTTCCACGGGAGAACTGTCTTCTTCTCCAACAGGGTCAAGAAGCTCGCCTTGATGGGTGATGGTTTCTTCAACTCGAGGAATAACTTGAAGCCGAATCGGATCCTTTGGGTCAGCTCGGTTGATCAAATTAAAGAAATAGGGTGTGATTGCTAGAGAGAGTTTCTTATTAGCTAATAGGCATCCTTCTCGCTCTTCTGGGCTTAATTCCAGTAGTGGCTCTAATTGTTCTAATGAGGTGATTCGGTTTTTTAATTGCCATTTCCAATTATTCCAATCCTCGTCAGGGACTTTTGACCAAGGATCTTGTTTATTAGTTCGTTCAAAAAACTCAGATGTGTGCATAGTTCGAGTAAATAAATAATTTATACTAGAAATTCTTAGAAATTCAATGGATAAAAAAAGAATAAATTCAAAAGACGCATAATTTAATTTGCATGAATTAATATTTTTATTTTCAGTATCGTATTAAATAATGGTAACTAATAATATTTCAGGTGTGATAGCTTTTGAGGACGGTACAGTTTACCGAGGAAAAGGCTTTGGAGCGATTGCTACTTCAGTAGGTGAATGTTGTTTTAATACTAGCTTAACTGGATATCAGGAAATTATTACAGATCCTTCATATTTTTCCCAAATTGTCACTATGACAGCTGTTCAGGTTGGGAATTATGGGATCAATGAAGACGATGTAGAATCAGACGGACCCAAAGTTAAAGGTTTTGTTGTTCGAGAATTAAGTCCAGTAGTCAGCAATTGGAGAGCGACTACGTCATTAGAATCTTACCTAACACAGGCCTCTATACCAGGGATTGAAGGGATTGATACTCGGGCGATTGCTAAGAAGCTAAGAGTGAGCGGCGCACTGAATGCGTGTATTTCCACAGAAGATATAAGTGATGCACAAGCAGTTGAAATGGCGAAAAACTTTGGTGGTTTGATTGGGGTTGATTTTGTAAAAGAAGTGACAGCAAAATCTGAATACAATTGGGACCCAGAGCACAAGGAGTCCAAGTGTTTCACAGTAACTGGTACTGATCTAGTGATGAACCACCTTTCTAGAGATAAACGTTTCACCGTTGCTGCACTTGATTTCGGGGCAAAATATTCAATTTATCGTAAACTACAAAGACATGGTTTTGATGTGCGGGTGTTCCCGGCAAACACTCCAGCTGAAGCCATTGAAGAATTTAGTCCTGATGGCGTCTTTTTATCGAACGGGCCAGGTGATCCAGCCGCCGTCGATTATGCGCATAAGACAGTGAGTACTCTGATTGAAAAATACCCAACTTTTGGTATTTGTTTGGGTCACCAGATCATTACACATGCACTAGGGGCCGAAACATTTAAATTGAAATTTGGACATCGTGGAGGGAATCAACCTGTGAAAAATTTAGAAACGGATCGTGTATCGATTACATCTCAAAATCATGGGTTTGCTTCAACTAAAGAGCAGTTAGAAAATCGAGGGGCAATCGTCACGGAAATTAATTTGAATGATGAAACAGTTGAGGGCTTACGCCTCAAAGACCGTCCAGTATTTTCGGTGCAATACCATCCAGAGGCAGCACCAGGTCCTAATGACGCGGATCCTCTATTTACTGAATTTTACAATTTAGTTGCAAATAACGCATAAGTGAAACCCTTACTGGGTCGCATATTTGTTAGATTAAATCTTGTCCAATTGGATCCTTGCTCTGTCCTTCTAAAATAGTGAGCACTTCGGCAATTAGGTAAATTGAGCCAGTGATAAGAATAGTATCAGTTACACCACCGATATGGCAGGAGTCTTTTGAAAAGAGTTGTTCTAGTTGACTGGCGATAGTTCGGGTTGATTGCGACTTAGGAATCATTGAAGCAAGTGTTTCAGCGGTGCAGCTTCTCGGTTGTTTGGGTTCAACAAGGTAGAGTGTGTGGGCGTATTGACTGAGTAGAGGCATGATGTCCTGTGCACGTTCTTTTCCAAGTATCCCTGTAATTATAATCGGCTTTTTCCCTGATTCAGCTGTAAGTTGGCGAAGGTTTTCCTCAAGTTGTAAACAAGCTTCAGCGTTGTGAGTGGAATCAAGGATGATTGTCTGATTCTTTAATTTTAATTTTTGCCAACGTCCCTTCCATTCCACTTGGTTTAGGGCATGGGTATGTTTTATAGGAAAACGCTGAGCAAGAATTTCTGTCGCGTAGCTAGCTAGAGCTGCATTTTGTTTTTGATATGTTCCATCGAGATTTGTTTTCGGCAATGGATGTGTCTTTAGATAGTTTTCTAACGTGTAGTACTCGGCCTTCAAGTCGTGTGCTTTTTCCTTTATAATCGCTTTAGAAATATCTGGTAGATTGCCAATAAGGACTGGGGTGTCTGGCTTAATAATTCCTGCTTTTTCTCGAGTGATAGCCTCTATTGTATCTCCTAGGATGTCGGTATGATCTTTCCCTATACTGGTAATGATACTCAGTTCAGGGCTTAAAATATTTGTGGCATCCAAACGTCCACCTAGGCCTGTTTCAATGATGGCGATATTTACACCTTCCTCTGCAAAATGTTTCAAAGCAATAGCAGCTATGAATTCAAAAAAGGACGGGTAATTTTCTGGGTCAAATTGTTCATTGCATTGAGTACTTAATGCAATGGCAGAAGCGGAAAGGTCTTTATCGCTGATGGGAATACGATTAATCTGAATACGTTCGTTGAGCTGAATCAAATGAGGTGATGTGAATAGGCCTGTTTTGTAGCCGTTGGAGCGGTAGACAGACTCAAGCATCGCGCAAACCGACCCTTTGCCGTTTGTTCCAGCAACATGAATCGAGGGAAAAGTTCTTTCCGGGTTTTGAATCGCATTGGCAAATTGTTGCATGCGCTCTAAGCCATATTTAGAGCCTCTATTTCTCAGAGAATAGAGGAACTCAGTGACTTTGTTTAGGTCGTGCATGTCAGGCACTGGAAAAGTTAGGATGCTTTATTTGTCCCAAAAGCTGTGAGCAATCGACCGACTGTATCACGCATTTTGTGGCGATGCACAATTTTATCAATAAGACCGTGTTCAAGTAAGAATTCAGAAGTCTGGAATCCTTTAGGTAAGTCTTGTTGTGTGGTCTCTTTGATGACACGAGGACCAGCAAACCCAATTAAGGCTTCAGGTTCTGCAAGAATAACATCACCCAGTGAGGCATAACTTGCCATGACACCAGCCATTGTCGGATTGGTTAAAATTGAAATAAAGGGAACTTTTAGTTCGGATAATTTTGCTAGAGCGGCACTTGTTTTAGCTAATTGCATTAAGCTTAATATACCTTCTTGCATACGGGCACCCCCCGAAGCAGATATTATAATAACAGGATTTTTGTTTTTGCATCCATTTTCAATTGCACGAGTGATTTTTTCACCAGCAGCAGAGCCTAAACTTGCTCCCATGAATCTAAAATCCATTACTGCAATATTGACGGGCATTCCGTGGATGGTTCCTATTCCGCTGATTACGGTATCTGTTTCGTTGGTCTTCTTTTGATTTTGCTTAATCTTTTCTTTATAATTTGCCGTTGCAGTAAACTTGAGAGGGTCGAGAGAGCGAATATTAGCATCCTGCTCTTGGAATGAATCTTCATCTAATAAGGATGCAATGCGAGCCCGTGCATCTAAAGGGAAGTGGTAATCACTATTGGGAACAACCATTAAATTTTCTTTCAAAACACGGTTGTAGATAATCTCATTTGTCTTCGGACATTTGGTCCAAACATCTTTAGGAATGTCTTTCTTTTTGATGGTAACGGTCGAGTACTGTGGTTTTCCAAAAATAGCCATGATTTAAATTTTTATCAGAGTTTTAATTAAAGCAACATTTATCCGTGTCCCAGTGTGATAAGTTCTATTGTTTGTATGCCTGCTTTTTTTAAGACCTTTGCACATGCGTTTGCAGTAGAGCCTGTGGTAAATACATCATCAATTAAAATATATTTTTTCTCAAAATCGAGTTTAATATTTGCGGATAAGGCAAAAGCATTACGAATGTTTTGCTTGCGCTGCTCTCTAGATAAAGCGGTTTGAGATCGAGTGAATCGAGTTCGTATCAGTATGTTTTTAACCTGAATATTCGCATTAAGAGTCTTTTGTAATACTTGGGCGAATGCTTGGCTTTGGTTGAAGCCTCGCTCTCGAAACTTTGTAGGATGAAGGGGCACAGGCACTAAAATGGCATCTTGGCAAATTTTTTTCAAATGGGGGAGTTGTTGAATGATGGATTCTAAATCTTTCATTACATAAAGCCCATTGTTATATTTTAAGTTGTGGATTAATTGGCGACCGGTTTTTTTTGCTAGGCATAAGGTGTAGCCTCGTGAGTAACTCGGATTTAATTCTGCACAATGAGGGCAGTTTTTTGATAGAATTTTATCTGCTAGAAATGGGTAGCCACATCTTTTACAATTAGGAGGATGGGCGAGTATGAGAAATCCTGAACAGTTTTTACAAATGTACAAATAAGGAGAGTCCTCTACAGGGCCACTACACTGAATACAGCTTCTCGGGAAGAAGATGTCCTGAACAGCTTTTAGGGTTGAACGAGCTGTATGGGGCTTATTTGTAAAAGATTTTTTTAAGGGATAGTCCACTGGCAGG
>CENG01025082.1_pt1 | contig 25210 bp, 26 predicted proteins | sample 530131 | NCBI WGS metagenome assembly CENG01 (sample SAMEA2591057, study PRJEB7988) | marine metagenome | biome: marine biome (ENVO:00000447); feature: surface water (ENVO:00002042) layer; material: saline water (ENVO:00002010), including plankton (ENVO:xxxxxxxx) | depth 5 m
GCCTACCTAGTATCAGGTTATGAATATCGTGAGTACCCTCGTACGTCTTTACCGACTCTAGATTCGCCATATGCCTCATAACAGGGTACTCATCCAGAATTCCATTGGCCCCATGAATGTCCCTAGCGACTCTTGCAATCTCAAGAGCGATATCGACGTTATTCATTTTAGCCAAGGAAATATGCTCTGGTATCCAATCTCCGGAGTCCTTCTTCTGGGAAAGGTGATATGCCAATAATTGAGCCTTAGTAATCTCCCTTAGCATCCACGATAGCTTGTTCTGAACCAGTTGATAGGAAGCTATAGGGTGTTCAAATTGAATTCTACTGAGTGAGTATTCCTTCGCGGAGTCGAAGCAGGCCTGAGCAGCACCAATAGCTCCCCATGATATTCCGTATCTAGCATTGTTTAGACATGAAAACGGACCTCTCAGGCCCTTTACGCCTGGAAGCATCCTGTCTTTTGGAATCTTACAGTCTTGGAATACAAGCTCGCTTGTTACAGATGCCTTCAGAGAGTGCTTTCCCTTCATTTCCGGTGCAGAGAAGCCTTCGTCATCCTTCTCAACTATGAATCCCCTGATAACGCCATCTAACTTTGCCCAGACAACAGCAAGTTGGGCAATGGATCCGTTAGTGATCCACATCTTGGCACCATTCAAGAGATAATGATCCCCCATATCTTCAGCCTTGGTTATCATGTCGCCCGGATTGGAACCATAGTCAGGCTCTGTGAGGCCGAAGCATCCGATCCATTCTCCACTGGCCATCTTAGGCAGGTAGTAGTTCTTCTGCTCCTCAGAGCCAAAGTCCCAAATTGGATACATAGCCAATGATCCCTGAACAGATGCAAACGACCGAAGGCCACTGTCACCCCTCTCAAGCTCTCTACAAATCACACCGTATGCAGCATATGACAGTCCGGGGCATCCATAGCCCTTCAATGGAGCTCCTAGGACTCCCATCTCTCCAAGAGTAACTCTCCATTCATCGGGAAAAACACCGTCCCTGCATGCATGCTCAATCTCTGGAAGAACATCATTATCGACGAAGTCACGAACCATGTCCCTCACCATTCTCTCTTCTTCAGTCAGGAGCGAGTCGATATCGTAGAAGTCCAGAGCTTCGAATGGCATATTCTCAACCTTCGCGCAGTACTTTCACTCATCAAGGTATGGAATAAACTATCTCTTTCGACGACTGTCTGACGCCCTGCTATTTTTTCTGACTCTACGCGGCGAAGGATCTTTCCCCCAGCCGAATATGGACATCATTACAGTGGTTGCGAAACCCAATGTAGCCAAAAGTACCGCTATGGATAGGATAGAAGAGACAATTGAGTTTTCAACGGTGCCATATATAGTATGAAATGATGCTAGATTTCCCCTATCAGTAAGAATCCAACCTGTATTTTCATTCAGAGACCACGTTGAAACAATTCTTTCTCCCGATAGTTGAATATTCTCATTCACCACATCTGAGTTTTCTAACCATGGGAAAGTGGCATTCTTCTCCAAATCATGTTCTACGATTCCAAATGGCGCCATAGAGATCAAAAATCTATTTTCGCTGTGGTCTGCCAAGGTGATGAGAACTCCATCTAAACCGATAATTTCAACTCCAGAGATAGTTGATTTATCGGGATTTGAAGTATTGACTTTTATCGTACCTAGGATATCAGATGATATAGCAACACAAGAATTACTGGAATCAAGACACTCCATGTCACTCCAGGGGGAAGATGAACCCCCTATCCAATTCAAAGAATGGTCCCTTTGTATTATTGCAATCCCGTTGAAGGTTGTCGAAGCAACACATACTATGCCTTCAGAAATACAGTCAATCGAGGTCACGGGACTCTGACCTGCCAACCCCTCAAGTAAGTGAGTCTCAGCTCCTCCATCTCCAGAAGCCCTCACTCTCCATATTTCTCCTTCTGAGGAGCCGATGTAGGCCCAAGAGCCAGATAAGCTCCATGAAACCGACAAAAGATCGGAGCCAGAGAGATTTTCGACTCCTGCATCAGTCAGTGACTTATCCAAATCAGAGTATCTGAGAACCGTTCCATTATCCCCGACTATCAGTGCTGAGTTCCCACTGGGATGGAAACTAGCATCATTGAGAGAACTGTTTCCAATCGATGGAGTCTCTATGTAATCGGAAGGGTCAGAAGCCGAGAACACAATTACATTCGAATCTTGGCCAAATGCTATCACAAGTTCCTTCGAGGGACTCAGTTCAGCCCCAGCTAGCCCCAAGTCATCACCCGGTAGAGATTCGAAATCATGCATCCCGACTGCAGAACTTCCAGATGATAGAGTTGAGGCATTAGATACAAGAAAAAGAATCACCAGATGTATCGCCATTCTCATACGCATGTTTTCCGATACGCGCATTGTCTATAGCCCGTTCGTAACCCAATATTCAACCACTCATGACGGCAGAATTGAAGAATACCCCAGTAAGCCGGGTAGCATGGAGCGATTCGATGTACGACGCGGAATGGTTAAGCAAATTATAGAAGAAGGGGGGCTATCAGCATTAGCTAGCAAGTATTTCGACGATATACAGTCCACTGGGGACAGCTCATTTACTGGCTCACATGGGATAATGACATCTATTTCAGGAAGATTTGAAGGAAACGCCCTAATTGTTGATGTAACGAATGTTGCTCCCGACTTTGAAAATCCGGATGCTATGAAGTCTGCAATGGACGATCGCAGGAGATGGACAACTTTCCTCGACGATGCGACTGGATACAACTCGAAGCAAAGAGGGGACAAAGCGAAGGAATGGGCTAAGAAAGCATCAAAGGCAAAATCTGCTATCTCTTCAGCTCGTCATTTCATGTCTATGTCGGAGGCCATTCCCCAAGATAAGATAGGCCAGGCAGAGGATTTAATCTCTGAAATTGAGGAGGCTCTGGAATCTAATGAAAATACGAAAGCCGCTGGAAGAGCAGAGAAACTGAACAAGTTATTCAATTAGGTGAAAAAATGCCCTCTGATGAAATCCAAGCTGATGAGGGTATGCAGCACCCTATCGCAGATAGGATGTTCTCAGATTGTATAGAAGTAATCGGAGTGGATCATGTGGAAGCAGTTCTTTCGGGCTCGGCATCCCACTCTGGAGACAATCAACTGGTAGCATATATCGGTCTTGAGCCAAGTGGAAAGGCCCATTTGGGATGGCTACTCCTTTCTGGAACAATAAGAAAAATGTTGGATGAAGGAGTGAATGTGATTATTCTACTGGCTGATTGGCATGCCTGGGTAAATGACAAATTTGGGCGAGATATGGAAAAGATTTCACTCGCCGCTGATTACATGTCAGAGGTCTTCAGGGCCCTTCTCGACTATCCAGAATTAGGTGATGGACCTGGACAGGTAAGGTTCGTTCGAGCATCAGAGGTCATGGATTCAGGAAAATACTGGGAGAGGGTACTACGATGCTCTAAAAATATGAGCCTATCTAGGGTTAGGAGGACATTCAGCATTATGGGAAGAGATGAGGATTCCTCCGACCACGACTTATCTGCTTTCTATTATCCTGCTCTACAGGCTGCTGATATCTTTGAGCTAGAGGTTGACATAGCATTCGGAGGGATGGATCAGAGAAAGGCCCACATGTACATGAGAGAAGTAGCCGATCGAAATGGCTGGACCAAGCCAACTTGTATCCATACGCCCATGCTTTCTGGATTGAAGGGAGCAGGCGGGAGGATGGATTCATTCGAATATAAGATGTCCAAGTCAGACCCTAACAATGCAATAATCCTGCATGACTCCAAAGATGCCCTTCGTAAGAAAATGAAGAAAGCATTTCTAGAGGTAGGAAACGACTCCTCTGCCATATTTGAGATAGTGGAACACGTCATCATGCCAAGGACGGGGAAAATAGTAGTAACTCCGGATCCAAAGTATGGCTCTCCATCCAGTTTCTCCAATTCTGACGATTTTGTTTCATCAGTTTCAGGAGGAAATGTGCACCCATTAGATGCAAAAATAGCCGTTGCCGATGCTCTTTCTGAAATCCTTTCACCTGTTTCCAAACATTTCCAAGACAATCCCGAATTACTGGATAGGATGGAATCTCTCTCCGCGTCTAAGTGAATCATTGTAATTTACGCTTTTCGAACGTTTCTTCAGGGACAGGTATCATAACCCCCATTACTACGCGAGGCTGGTGAAATTATGTCAGATGTCGGTATAGATGACATTGCAATTCATTTTCCTAGGCTTTACTTCGACATGAAGGACTTCGCCGATTTCCGTGGCGCAGATTTCTCAAAGCTAAACAAGGGACTGGGGCTCTCTGCCATGGCTATTCCAGATGTACATGAGGATACTGCCACGATGGGTGCCAATGCAACTTCGAGGCTCATAGATCGCAATGACATAGATCCCAATAGAATTGGCCGTATATATCTAGGTACAGAGTCCGCACTTGACGGTGCCAAACCTACTGCCACTTACATAATGGACATGCTAGAGCAGAAGTACTCAGGGAAATATGGTGAAAATTGCTTCAGAAATTGTGATGTTGTAGATTTGACGTTCGCGTGTATTGGCGCTGTAGACGCTATGCACAATACGCTCGATTGGGTAGCCAGAGGAGGGCCGGAAAAAGACAGAATTGGCATTGTTGTATTCGCGGACAACGCCAAGTACGATCTTGGATCCAGCGGAGAGTATACTCAAGGGGCAGGAGGAGGTGCAATCCTAATCAGGCACAGTCCAAGACTTCTAGCCATACCTGATATTTGGGGCGTTTCTACAATGCCCGTCCATGACTTCTTCAAACCCAGAAGGGAAGTTAATACTAGAATGATCATTGAGAATGTACTAGAAATCGCCAAAGAGAGCGGTGAGAGAGTCAAAGACGGCCTGGCGGAGAAAATCCTCAAGTTCCTTCCAAATTCATCAAAGAAAGACGATATTATGTTCGAGAATGAAAAGTTGATGATTCACAAAGATATGCCTGTATTTGACGGGCAGTTCTCGAATAGATGTTATTCTGAATCAGTAAAAACGGCGTTTATCGACTTCAGGTCAAAGGCAATCAGGGATGGAAGATATAATCCAGAGACCGACGAAATACTCACTGAGCAGTGGTTGCGGATTATTGTACATCTCCCATATGCGTTCCAGGGAAAGAGAATGTTCCCAGATGTTTTCAGGCACGATAGGAGAAATCTTCCAGTTTGGGATGTCATTACTGAAGAGATTGGCCCAGAACCACTTCCTGAGTCATTCCCCGATACCCCAGAAGGGATGGAAGAATTTGAGCGTGCTAATGACTCCTACAGGAGACTTATTTCCAAGACCGACGAATTCAAGAATTTTGCAGAGCAGAGGATCGAGAAGACTCAGCGAGCGTCTAGTTTGATTGGGAATCAATACACGGGGTCGATCTTTTTGGCTCTAATGTCTGCTATGGAGAGTGACTACCTGGATGGAACTGAGATGGGAGGGAACAAGGTCGGCTTGTGCGGATATGGATCAGGAGCCAAGGCCAAGGTCTTCGAAGGAGAAGTTCAGGAGGAATGGAAGGAGATTTCATCCAGATTCAATTTATTTGAGAGGCTCTCTTCAAGGAATCCAATCGATAAAACAATTTACGAATCTCTTCATAGAGGTTCGAGGAAAGAATCTGTAGTCTCTCCAAGCGGTGAATTCGCACTAATAGGAATCAGCGCGGAAGGCGATCTCGAAGGCCAAAGAAGATATGCATGGATCGAGTAAGTACGCAATAGTTTGATTGAGAAATCACTTAGGCTGGATTGCCCTATTGATTACAATCCTCTGAACTTCTTGGGTTCCTTCGTAAATTTGAGTGATCTTGGCATCCCTGAAGAATCTCTCAACTGGGAAATCAGTCGTATATCCGTAACCCCCCAAGACCTGAACTGCCCTTTCTGAGACCCACATGGCAGTATCTCCAGCAAACAGCTTAGCCATACTGGCTTCCTTGGTATGCCTCGGACCTCCTTCCTCATAGTGGAGTTGTTTGGCCCAAGCGGCCTTGTAAACCATCATTCTGGCAGCTTCAATCTGTGTGGACATATCTGCAAGAATATTCCCGATACTCTGATGATATGATATTGGCTTTCCAAAGGTCTTACGCTCTTGCGAGTAGTTTAACGCTGATTCAAAAGAACCTTGAGCTATTCCTAGGGCTTGGGCAGCTATCCCTATACGGGAATTATCCAAAGCATTCATGGCTATCGGAAAACCTTCTCCCGAGCCTTTCAAAACATTCTCTACAGGTACCATGCAATCCTCAAGAAGAAGCGAGCAGGTGTCAGAAGAACGAATCCCCAGCTTATCCTCCTTTTTTCCTACTGAAAAGCCTTTGAATCCTTTCTCAACTATGAATGCAGTAGTTCCTCCGTGTTTCTTTACTCCGTACTCTGGATGATCAACATCCTTCGCAAATAGAACATATATGTCAGCACTGGATCCGTTAGTTACCCACATTTTTTCTCCATTCAGCAGGTAATGAGTCCCATCTTCGCTGAGCTTAGCTTTGCAAACCATTGCAGCCGCATCGGTCCCTGAACCAGCCTCAGAAAGGGAATAAGCACCGATTTCATTACCCGCCAGTCTGGAAAGATACTTCTTCTTCTGCTCCTCATTCCCATGGATAGAGATCGTTTTGGCGCAAAGACCAACATGAACACAGTACATTACAGAGAAAGACGGATCAACTCTAGCTAACTCTTCAACGATTATTGCCTCAGTAATATCGTCGACAGGACTCCCTCCATAATCCTCCTCAATTGTAATTCCTTGGAGGCTAGTTTCACAGAAACTGGACCATTCCTCAATAGGGGCCTGCTGATTCTTATCCCTGATTAGGGTAGTGGGCTGGAGGACTTCCTCTGCAAAGCTTCTGACCATGTTCCTAATCATATTCTGCTCTTCTGTCTCTTCAAAATTCATGGGTACTCATTACTCCCGAAAGGCATTCCATTGTTAATCTCTTGTTGAGTAATTCTCAAATCTTTAGGAACGAATAGTTGAAATGAGATATTGAGGGCCGCGGAGCGGGTAACATGGCCGACAGCGACTACGCAGAGTTCAGCATTGCACACGACCGCCTATACACGCTTGACCATCTTTGGATGCAAGTTCTGGATGAGGATAAGGACGAAGGTACGACTAGTATCAAGATAGGACTTAGTGAGTTTCTGATGGCTGAGTTTGGAGAAGTAATCCAAGTTGTTCTCGCAAGACCCAGAGATGAAAGTGATTTTGAGATTGATGCAGATTCAGGTCTTTCCGAAGACGATGATGAAGAAAAATCTCCCAAATCCCAAACAATGGGGGGGCAGGTCGATACCGATGAGCTTCTGATCACAGTAACTACCAGATATGACGGCGAATTTGATAGGATGCTAATCAACGCCCCCATACCATGTACTATCGTGGAGTTAAATGGCCATGTTGAGGATAACCCAGACCTAGTTAACGAGGATGCATATGGAGATGCATGGTGTATAATCGTGAAGACTTTTACCGATGATTTCGACGAAGATCAATTCATGGACAAGGACGAGTACTTGGCCATGCTAAATGAGCTTCCCTGACTAGGGCCAGCTAAGGGCTTCCCATTCTTGGTAATCGGACGACTCCCAGTCAATCTCAGAGAGAAAATGTAACACATCTTCTTCGGCTCTTGAGGCTTCTTCGACCTGTCTTCGATGTAGCCATCCCTTCAGCCTCCCCAGTCTAGGGCCGGGAGTGAGGCCAGTCACAATGACTAGTCTTTCCCCCTTAACTATTGGATCCAAAATCAAATCCCCAGGATTAATGCTTCTGAGTAATTTCTCAAATTTGTCAGTTTCTATTCCGATTTTTTCCAAGTAATCCATAATCAGCTTCTTCCTTCTATCTGGGACAGAAGCTTGGAATCTTCTGGCCGACTCAATTGTTACATCCAGGCTCATGTATCTACATTCATGCATCATGGATATCTCCAAGAGATCGTTTTTCGAAAGGACAAGCAAATCTCTCATCTTGGAAGCCAGCTCTTCTCCACTAAGGCCGCTATTCCTGAACAGTAATGCCAGGTTGACTAGATATTCTTTAGACAATTCTGGAGGGAGCTCTACAGATATGTTCTCGAATACTCTGTCAAGAACTCCTAGCGGTAACATTTGGCAAATAATTGAATGGACGTTTTCCCCAGTCAGAATCTTTGTCATCTCCATGCCAACTCTTTCTCTCGAGATTCCTTGTAGAAATTCTTCTGATGATAGAATTCCGCTTCTTAGAGAATCGTCCATTTCTCTGATTCCCATTTTCCCCGCATCTAGGAATCTGAATGCACGAAGTACTCTCAAACCATCTTCTTCAAATCTCTCCTCAGCAACACCCACTGATTTCAGTACCCCCAATTTCAAGTCATTCAATCCGTTGTATGGATCTAATAATCTACCTTCAGAATCAATTGCCATTGAATTGATTGTAAAATCTCGCCGACTCAAATCAGCTAAAATTCCACTATTTTCTTCTCCCTCCTCAAGAAAGCTCACCGCCCCGGGCCTTCTACCATCGGAATATTCGCCCTCACTTCTCAAAGTCGTTACCTGCCACTCTGAGTCCCCGCCAAAGTCGCCATCTATTCTGACTATGACAGTTCCAAAGCTAGCTCCAACCATCAGTGACCTGGGAAAAATAGACTTTATTTGCTCAGGAGTAAGGGTCGTTGCAATGTCCATGTCATCTGGATTTCCTCCAGAGAGGGAATCTCTAACCCATCCCCCGACAATCCAGGCCATACCGTTTTCATTAAGTCTGTTAAGTACCATCTTGTCAGCACTGGACATACTCCCAAGCGCGCACTCGATCGACTCTCGCACGGACCCCTCCATGTCTCGCCGTAAGGACTAGCAGACATCACTGCTTCGGACTAAACAAGCAATTCAATTAAGGAGTGAAGTCAGAATGTCTTTTTCCGAAAAGAGGCTCTTCCAAATCTATGGGGTCTCCCCCTAAGTCGAATCCTAGAATATTGCTGAAAGTTGGCCATAGTTCGTTCAGCCATTCAGCCTCAGTCATTAGTAGCTCAATTACAGGGTGCTCAATAATTTCCTCGTCTGTGAAACTTTCAGTAATTTCAGGCAGTCCCGGCGGAAGGCCCCTTAGTGATTCAACCAGTCTTTCTAGCCTCCGAACCTCCTCTGAATTTTCACCTAGGACTGAGGAAATTAGTATCAGAGCATCCTCAAACTCATCTGCAATGAACAGCGGATCAGGAAAGCCTCTTTCCGACTCTCTGATATCCATGGGTCCGAATACCACTCCACCCAAATCGGTTTCCAGCCAGGTCCCACCTTGCCACTCCTTTTTCATTAGCCTCTGTTGAATCCTACCTCCAAACGGGCCGAGTATAAATCCCCCTTCATCGATAAGTAACTCAATAAAATCTGGAATTTCCCTGATTGAGCCAGTAAAAAGAACCCTGTCCACATCCCGATCCCATGTTGGATCTTCCAAGGCCTCCTTGCCCAAGACACGTATTAAGCCACATTGCTCACGTCTCTCGAGTACGCTAGATGTGTATTCAGCAACTTCATCATGCGGCTCAATTATAGTTACTCTGCCACCCTTCCCGCAGATTATGTCGATCAGTGCGGCTATATACCCTCCTTTGGACCCCATTAGAAGAACATGAAGATCACTATCCAGCTCTAGATGGTGAAGCATAGTAGCTATCATGTGCGGTGCGGAAATTGTCTTCGTTACCCCAGAATCCGTAACCAAAAAAGGAACAGGATGATCATGCCAGAAGCTTTCCAACGGAAAATCGGTAAAATCAGAAGGCTCTGTCTGAAGAAACGCCTCAATAACCCCATTACTCATCGGAATACCCGTTTTTTCAAGCATTTCTATCAGATCAGTTACTTCGGACACCGTTTCCCTCAGCACTCCTTTAGCCGCAGGCCATTTGAACACAACGCTCCCCCGACTGTCTGGGGTCCGTGGTCTAGGGGTTATGACGTTGCTCTTACAAAGCGAAGATCGCAGGTTCAATTCCTGCCGGACCCACCAGTAATTTTCTATCATCTGTGTTTAGAAATTGTCACATTACTGAATGTTCAATAAGTGACGGCACCGGGGAGATACGTGGTCGAAGAGACAGCCGGACTCGCGTCTCGCGTTGCCAGAAGGCTGAGAAAGAGGGACTGGACAGTTTCTGTGGCAGAATCCTGCACAGGAGGTCTGGTTGCATCATTGATTACGGATATTTCAGGTGCTTCAGCATGGTTCAACCAAGGTTGGATCACTTACTCTAACGAATCAAAGATGAGGGAACTGGGAGTGGAAAAGACCGCCTTCGATAGTGATGATGCTGGTGCTGTATCTCACGAAGTCGCAATTCAGATGGCCCAAGGTGCAAAGTTCCAGTCCGATTCCAATGTCTCGATAGGCATCACAGGAATTGCAGGCCCAGGTGGCTCGACTAGCAATAAGGAGGTAGGTAGAGTCCATGTCGCGGTGATCGCTGGAGACTACTTTCTTTCTAGGAGAATGGATTTCGGAGATAATGACAGATTGGATAACAAGAAATCATTCGCGGCGTTCGCACTCAGGCTAACACTGGAGGCTCTAGATAGAGTTGATGAGAATGAGGCTGTAGTGGAGGAGGCACTGAATAGAGACGCATCCGAAGGGTCGTTCGATACATCCCAGTTAGACCCCTCTTCTGAGGAGTGGGAAGGGAGCTTGGAATGGCAGAAAAGCCCCCGAACAGTTGCTGAGGACATCGGAAAGGTTGACTTAGCATCCCTGACTGATTGGGACTCCAAAGAGTAGTTTCAGCACTCTGTTAGCGATATCATCATGAGGCGCCCTTCTCTCTTGACTGACATGGTCTCTGACGATTGGCCTGCAAGACAGCGAATTTTAGCTTCTTCGGGAATCCTTGTGATGGGCAGAAAGTCACAGGAGCTAATACAGGAACTAGAAGATTTGCAACCTCTTATCCAAGCGGCTAGGGCGTCAGGGGTAAAAATCCTAGATTCCAGAACAATTAGTGAATTACTCTCAATAACGGCACCTGCATCTGTTAGTCCAAATCCAGCAGAATCTACAATTACTCAGCAAGTTACGCTACCAAATCCAGATAGTCACTCTTCCATGGGGAGGACTGTGGCTCCATCCGAGGCTTTAGAACTGGCTCCCCCTCCACGTCCACACGGCCTCGAACACTACAATTTGGCAGATTTTCCTATGCACGCTACTGATGTAGACTCTGAGATCGAGATTCATTTTGATATAACCGGAAACTCGGTTACTGAAGGTAAGATGTCCGACATGAGGTCCTGCTTCACTGATAGGCTAAAGAGAATCAGGTCAATGATGATCTCTGCAAACTCTCTCCCGAGGAGACCGACGTCTGCATCGGAGGCATGGAGAAACCGTCAGAGACATTCCAGCAGGGACTATGAGGTTACAATGGTAGGACTTGCAACTGAAATGAGATGGGCCAAGAGCAAGAATTTGATGTTCGTTGTCGAGGATGAAACAGCGCAAGTTAGATGTATCGTAAAGCCACCCTCAGAAGCTTCTGAGGTACATCCTGCACTGGATGGACTCATGGACGATGATGTAGTTGGAGTGAGCGGATATTTCCTAGTAGGCGAGGGGGATCCGATTTTCTTTGTTCAGGATATTCACCTGCCTCCTTTGGGGATACATTCCAAGTCTATGGCCGGACAAGACCAGGCCGTGTCAGCCGCCTTCCTGTCCGATACGCATGTTGGGAGCATGACATTCTTAGGTCCTCAGTGGGACAAAATGATTACTTGGTTCAATAGTGATCCGTTAGCTAGAACTATCAAGTATTTCGTACTGAGTGGAGATGGTGTCGATGGGGTTGGAATATATCCGGGCCAAGATAGACATCTATCAATCAAGGATCTTTTTCATCAGTATTCTGAATTAGCAAGATTACTTGAAGCACTTCCAGATTGGGTGGATGTGATCATCCTGCCCGGAAACCACGATGCAGTAAGGCCAGCAGAACCCCAACCAGCTCTTGATCCAGAAGTCCAACAAGACTATTCTGATACTACCTTCGTAGGAAATCCGTGTGATTTTAGTCTCCATGGCGTGAGGGTCCTCTCATATCATGGAAAGAGCATAGATGACTTTGTTGCAACATTGAGATCTGTTTCATATTCTCAGCCAGAAAGAGCAATGCAGGCAATGCTGGAGAGGAGGCACTTAGCTCCTTCTTGGGGGGGAAAAACACCCCTTTCGCCAGAGCCAGAAGATAATTTGGTAATTTCGACAGTACCTGATATATTTGTTACTGGACATGTACATGGGCACTTTGTCGGTAATTACAAAGGAACAACAATGGTTCACAGTTCGACTTGGCAAAATCAAACCGACTTTCAGAGAATGTTGGGATTCCAACCAAAACCCTGCATCCTCACGGTGGTCAACCTGCATACATTTGCAACCGCGTCTATCCCATTCGCCTAGTTAGTCCCGGGAAATTCTTCGCCATCGAATATGTGGGGCCATACGTCCCTAAGGTCCTTACTTTCAACTACGGGTACTCCTGATTCTAAGAATGAACTCAAAGCTCTTTCTCTAGCTGGATTGAAGCCAATAAATGAGGATTCGCCAATCTTCATCGATAAGTCAGTGCTTGAGTCTCCTACAGATACTATTCCACTGGTGTCAAAGCCATTTATTCTCGCAAGTTTATCTACCATTAATCCCTTATCGTGAGAGTATACTCTGGTAGGAAGGCCCCTCTGCAGGAAACCGTCTTCATCCCACTCAAACCCATTAGCCGCCCAATCATCAACCTTCAGCATATTTGCGATCGCACCGACAAATAAGTCAACGCCTGATGATACTATGGCGACATAGATTCCTCTACTTTGAAGCTCCTCAACAACATCCCTAGCTCCTTTCATGAGCCCAACTCCGCTGTAGCACCTCATTATGTCATCTCGGTGTATGTCAGACTTCACACTCTTCCACAGCCTGATATCATGCTCAACGAATTCCTCCTCAGTTATTTTTCCATCAAGAAACATCTCCAGGGTTTTTTTATGAGATCCATCCTTGGAATCAGTACCAAACTTTGTATGGATATTCTGCCAAGAAGACCCATTATCAGTTAGTACACCATCGCAGTCGAAAACGACAGCTATTGTCCGTCCCATGCCTATCGCAAGCACTCCATATTAATCTACTATAGTTCGCAATCGATGAATTGATTGCTGAGAACCTTCTAAGATACACATGGAAAACCCCGCCCATCCGGGAGGTAGGGCAATTATTGTGAGAGTACTATTCTTTGGCCCCTTGGCTGAATCATTAGGGGAGAGAGAAGTCGATATCCCACTCTCTACAGACACAAAATTGGCAGATCTAATTTCAAGATTAAATTTAGATGAACATACCTCCAAAGGCCTCAGAGTAGCCGTAGACGGAAGCATTTCTTCTGATTTTAACATCATTCTCAAGGACCATTCAGAAGTGGCCTTCCTCCCTCCAGTTTCAGGAGGTTAGCCATTTTTTATCCGAAGCATTGAACCGATATGCCCCCTACCCACTTCTGATACAATGGCACTAGGTACCGTGGAGATAGTAGCACTGGTCGTTTTTGGAGTACTAATTTTTGGGGTTGACAAGATTCCGAAACTAGCTAGGAATGTTGGTTTAGCAAAAGGAGAATACCAGAAAGCCGTCAGTGAAGTAACGACTCCATCCAAGGCAGAGCAGGATATGGATAGGGGCGGAATGACCGCAGAAGTAGATATGGAAAGTGAGTAATCATTTCTTACGAAGTCTGAGGCTACTTCCACAGTTCATGCACTCTTCCATCTCTCCCTTCTTATGACTCGGTTTCTCAGGAGAATGGAATACTGTTCCGCATCCGATACATCTCAATTCCCATTCCCAAGTCTCAGAAATCCCTTCCATGACAACGCCCCTCCATTCCATTTCTAGCCTCTCAGCCAGATTTTGCATCCTGTAGTCATCTGTAACCAGTACTGCTCCTTTGCCATAGGCCAGAGCAACTAAGCATAAGTCAGTTTGAGAAATTCCAGACATATCTCCCGTCTCCACTGCAAGATTGGTTACCTCAGCAATGGAATCTCTGCTGGGTTCTGAAACTATCAACCCTAATGATTGAATGATTTGTGCTCTTGTAGGGGAAAACTTCTCCAGTTCCGCAACCTGAGAATCTACAATCATTGAACCATTTAATTCAGACAGGGGCCAGGATATTAGGGCTGATGTATCTAGAACCGTGGCATCGCCCATATTCATTCGTCACGCCCCCCTTTCATTGGTTTTGCCTCTATAATTCCTCATAAATACCACTATTTCATAATGCAATGACATCGACGACCGTATATGGGACTGTTGCCAGGTCAGTTTTGGGATACATGGGATTCCTACATTGAGTGGTCACTTGATTTGGGTCTCCCCGGACTGGGAATTCTATCATTCACTGAAGCAGTCATCCAACCCATTCCACCTGAAGCACTAACCTTGCCAATGTACTTAGAAGCACAAGGGCAGCCAATTGAATTATTTCTGATCTGGCTAATAGTGACATTAACCAGTGTTGCAGGAGCGTTTTTAGGATGGTGGCTTGGGAAGGTATTGGGACGAAATTTCGCTGAGAGATTCATAAATAGAAAGCATATTGTAAGATTGGATAATCTAATTGACAGATATGGGAGTGCTGGAATATTCATTGCCGCACTTTCTCCAATTCCCTACAAAGCTCTCGCATGGATAGCAGGAATGGGGGAGATGGATAAGCGCCAATTTATCATCGCAGGTCTGTGGGGAAGGGGATTGAGATTTGGAATTCAAGGAATAGTGATCGGTGTTTGGGGGGGCCAATTACTAAACCTACTATCGAACCCACTAATCTGGGCTATACTAACCGTGGCTTCCCTAGTGGTTTTCCTGCCAGCAATTCGTTGGTGGGATTCTCTATTAGAGGAAGAAGAGTAATCTGAACCGATTGAGGGACTCAGAGTGTCCTTCTACCCGATTCGATTATGTGTCGACCACATCTCGGAGGCTTCAGCTCCTGTGGTGTAGTTCGGTCCATCATACCGGGTTTTCATCCCGGCGACCCGGGTTCAAATCCCGGCAGGAGCACCAATTTACTCCAATTCATGTATCTCGATTGGCATTCTCCTCTCTTTCGCCTCTCTGATTACTACCCTGGTCCATTTACTGGTCGCCGAAGGCATTGCCAAAATATGGCTTGAAGATTTTAGAATCTTCTCAGTCAGGGAATTCGGTGCCTCGGGTCTGCCTCTGTCCTCCAGCCCTCTACGTGGATCATCCCATTCCTCTGAGAATATCGCTATAGCAATGGAATTATTCACTGCCCATCTCTCAGCCATATAGTCAACACCACTAGCGCCCCCAACAATAATCAGGTCTGGATAACCGTTCATTTCTATCCATGAATCAATCAAGGACTCGAAGTTAGAGTAGTCATAGTATCTGCTTGAACCTACAATCGCTAGGTTGATTATTTCTCCATCATCATTCAAATCCCTGCTCCCGAGCCGTTCGATAACATCCTGCCCCATACCGTCTCTCATAGCAGATCTAACTGGGTCTGGGAACATAAATCCATTCCTGAAAAATCCATTCAGAAAGGATTTCTTCAAAATACTACACGGTCGAATTGATAATCTGAACCCCGACCAGAGTATGGGGAAGGTGCCATGCCTCTGGACGTAGAATCGATTCGTAATCAATTTCCCATCTTACAGAGAACCCTTCCCAATGGAAAGAAGCTAGTCTATTTTGACAATGCTGCAACCTCTCAGAAACCGCTAGCAGTTATCGATGCAATGTCTGATTTCTACAAGAATTATCATGCAAATGCACACAGGGCTAATCATACTCTTGCAGATGAATCCACTGCGGCCCTCGAAGGCGCTAGAGACAGGATTTCGAAATTCTTTGGAACATCCGAGGGACAGATGATCTACACCGGAAGCGCTACAGAAGCAATGAATCTAGTGGCCTATGGATGGGCTCGTTACAACCTGAATGAAGGCGACGTCGTCGTTACTACTGAAATGGAGCATCATGCAAATATCGTTCCATGGCAGGAGCTATCTAAGGAACGCGGTATTGAGCTAAGGTACGTTCCAGTAGATACAGAGAAATTCACTCTTGATTATGATGCCATGGAAGTAGCAATTGAGGGAGCTTCACTCGTATGTGTAGGTCATGTGAGCAATGTCCTAGGAGTTAGGAACGACATTGAGAGAGTGATCAAGATGGCCCATTCCCATGGTGCTAGAGTGGCGATTGACAGCGCTCAGGGAGCTCCACATGAGAAAATCTTCTTCGATGATCTGGGTGCTGACTTCCTATCAGTAGCCGCACACAAGATGGCTGGCCCCACTGGCATAGGATGTCTTCTGGTCAGTGACGCCGCCTTGTCAGAAATGGGTCCGTTTCTTACAGGCGGTTCCATAGTCAAGAGGGTATCTCTAGAGGATACTCAGTTCCAAGAGGGATTTGCAATGTTTGAGACAGGAACTCCAAGAATGGCAGAAGCCATAGGATGGGGGGTTGCTGTCGATTGGCTAGAGGAAAATATAGACTTCGAAGAAGCACACAAACACGTTCAGAGTATCGCTTCTTGGATGGCTGGGAGGATGCGTGAAATTCCCGGAATTACAGTATTTGGATTCCCCGAGAGAGAAGAGTCAATCGGTGTCGTTTCTTTCTTACATGATACAATACAAGCCCAAGATTTGGGATATCTTTTGGATGCCGGTGGCTTTGCCGTAAGGACCGGACACCATTGCGCTCAACCACTGATGGAGGCCATGGGAGTTGGCTCAACCAATCGTGCTTCTGTTTGGATTTACAATACTATGGAAGAGGCTGAGGCTTTTGTTTCTCATCTCGAGTCAATAGTTTCAAGATTTGGTTGAATGGCCAGAATTGTGAAATCCTTAACTGCTTTCGCAACGGCATGGGCGACTCCGATAAGTGGTCTGATGAGGTAGCTACAATCATTGATAGATTCCAATCTTGTTTTGATACTATGGAGAGGTACGAACTGCTATTTGAATATGCCAATGAGCATCCATCCGCACTCTCAGTAGATGAATGGGATGATGAAAACATGGTCCATGGTTGCCAATCAAGGGCTCATGTCGAGTGCTCCCTAGACTCCCAAGGAGGTTTCATCGCTAAAGGAGGCGCAGATGCTCAGATTGTTCAAGGACTGATGGCAATTACTGCGATCGCTGTTAACGGGCTACCTCCAAGCGACGTAGCCAATCATGACCCCTCATACGTTGAAGAAATGGGGCTAAGCCAGATTTTAACACCTAGTAGAGCCAATGGCTTCATGAACATGGTTAAGAAAGTGAAAGAAGAAGCCTCCTCCCTGATGTGATCATATGTCTGTAGAATCTGATGTCAGGGAATCTTTGAGGTCTGTAGAAGATCCAGAGATGAAAATTTCAGTAATTGAGCTAGGTCTGATCTACGAAATAAGATCCGAGGACAAAGACGACGGTACTCACATAGAGGTCGATATGACCCTTACCAGTCCTGGTTGCCCTATTGCTCCCGAGCTTATGGCAGCTGTTCATAGAGCAACTGAGCAGACTGAAGGGGTCAGTTCCGCGCATGTTAATCTAACATTCTCTCCTCTGTGGGACCCCAGGAAACACGCCTCTGAGGATGCTAGAATAGACATGGGGATCTTTTGATAATCACTGTTGCATCTCAGTCGCTCTAACAGTATTTGACATCAGCATCGCGATAGTCATCGGGCCCACGCCCCCCGGTACCGGGGAAACCGCGCCAGCAACCTCTCTAACACCTGGATGAACATCCCCAGATAGGTAATACCCCTTCTCTGAATCGTCATTAACACGGTTTACCCCCACGTCAATAACGGTAGCACCCGGTTTTATCCAATCTGCAGTAATCATGTTTGGACTTCCCACTGCTGCTACTATCAAATCCGCACTCCGGCATAAATCGGCCATGTCGCTAGTTCTAGAATGAGCTATTGTAACAGTTGCATCTACTCCTCTCTGTGCGAGTAAGATGGATTGGGGCATCCCCACAATCCTACTACGGCCAATCACTACTGCCCTCTTCCCCCGAATGTCTAAATTTGTACTTTCTAGCATCCTCATCACGCCAGCAGGAGTACAGGGAAGTAACCCACTTACATCTCCCTGAACCAGTCTGCCCAGATTCTGCGCATGGAATCCGTCAACATCCTTGTGCGGATCAATTAGGTCTGTGATTGAAATCTCATCCATTCCCGAGGGGAGAGGAGATTGGACAAGAACTCCGTTAATACCAGGGTCTTCATTCAGGCTCCTCACAGTTGATGCTACTTCCTCATACTCTGCATCAGAAGCGACATCGACACGAACACTTCGAATTCCCAGTCTTGCGCATGCTCGTTCCTTAGCACCGACATATACGTGAGAAGCAGGGTCATCTCCCACAATGACGACAGCTAGACAGGGAACTACTCCATCTTTTGATAAATCAGTAATACGGCCAATAAGCTCCGCCTCGATTTCACGAGCGATTTTCTTCCCGTCAATAATTGTCGCGGGCATGGTCTGCCGGTTGGCTATCGCCCTTTGACCTTGACGTATTTTGGAGCCCCAGGAGGGAGTCGAACCCCCGACCGTCTGATTACAAATCAGATGCTCTACCAGGCTGAGCTACTGAGGCGGCACCCCTTGGAAGGCAAACCACTATTGAAACCTATAGGCGATTGGGGGGGACTTTGATGCGTAGGACCCCTTGGCAAGTTCATGAGCGCACCCATTCGGAACAATAGCAGGGCCAACCTTGCAATATCTGGATGGATGTGTATAGTGATTGGCAGTGGAATCATACTAAGCTCGGGTCCATCGAGTTTAGTTCTAGCCATAGCCGTCCCGATTTCGATTTCAGGAATATGCCTACTGTTGGTTGCAATAGGGATGACCGATGAACAGGAAGTCGACCAGGAGGAAATACATGCTTGGATGCCGGATACCGATTTTCTTCCAGATGCGGGGGGCCCAATGTTCAGAGTAGATACTACCTTGATTTCTCCTGTGAAGACCTCAATACTGTGTGGAAGGTGTGGAAACGTAGAAATTTTGAGTGGCCCCAAGCCTAGCAAATACTTCTGCAAAGAATGTGAAATTACACTATGGGAAGAAGAGTGATTCTTCACGGTAGTCTCAAGTGTGAGGCCCCGATCGAGCAGTCAATGACGATGGATATGAGCAATAATGACAGGACCATGCTCAAGTCCATGCTTACCCATCCAAACAGGGAATGGGCAATTGATGACCTACTAGAGTCCACTGGATGGAAAGACCAAGTTCACGTTGCTGGCTCTGGGCAATCACTGTCCGAATTAGGGCTGGTCTCCATTCATGAGAGTAAGATAAGGACTGTTTCACTAGACTCAGAGGGGGAAAAGGCAGCTCAAAATGGATTATTGGAGGAAAGAATATGGAAATGGTACCTTGACTCCGATGAGGATAAGAGGAATATGGAAAATCTATTTGATGCGGGCTTCCAAAGAAACGAGGCAGGACCTGGGATAGGACTCCTGAAATCTATCGGCGTGAGACTAGAATCTGGTAATTTGGTCGCCCAGGATGAAGAGCTAATTTCATCTGTCATTTCCGAAAGGCGAGATTTTATCTCCAAGATCTCAAAATCAAGCGTCGAAGATTCAGAGTTAAGCCCACAACTAATAGAGCACTTCTCAAGGAGGAAAGGTCTGATTTCAATAGATGTCCAAGTTACCCGTACATGGTCCCTGACTGAAGAGGGACTCTCAGTAGACGGCGAACTACTTTCTCATGTTGAAATGATAGGGGAGGTGACTCCCGAGCTTTTGCAAGGAGAATCTTGGATAGGAGCCAAGTTCAAGCCTTTCGATGTAAATGCACCAACTGTCACCCCTACTGGAGGAAGGCCCCATCCGATGCAAGCACTGATTGAGAGAATTAGGAATGTCTTCTTAGAAATGGGATTCTCTGAGATAGAAGGAAATTTCGTACAATCCGCAGGCTGGAACATGGATGCTTTGTACATACCTCAGTCTCATCCTGCAAGGACAATGCAAGACACATTCTACCTCTCAAACCCACAAAAAGTCGAGGTCCAAGAAGAGTATCTCGATTTATGGTCGAAGGTTCACGAGCACGGTCATGATACAGGAAGTAGGGGTTGGGGGAGGAGATTCGACAGGGAAGAGGCTCAGAAGGGACTCCTCAGAACTCATACAACAGTGAACACTGTCAGGCACATTGCTGAGAATCCAAGCAAGCCTTCAAGAGTTTTTGGAATTGGTAGAGTCTTCAGACAGGAAACCATAGATAGGACCCATTTACCAGAGTTCCATCAGATTGAAGGCATCATTCACGAAGAAAACGCAAATCTTCCTATGCTAATCACAACACTGAAGACTTTCTACTCGAAGATGGGTTATGATGATGTTAGAGTTAGGCCAGCCTACTTCCCCTACACTGAGCCTAGTGTGGAAGTGGACATCCTTTGGAGGGGCGAGTGGCTGGAGCTCGGAGGGGCTGGGATATTCCGGCCAGAAGTAACCGAGCCGTTGGGTACAGAATGGCCCGTATGTGCGTGGGGCATGGGACTCGAGAGACTGGCGATGCTCATACTCGGACTTGATGATATAAGGCAGTTATACCAGCCCGACTTGGAGAAACTGGGGCAAATGCCAATACTCTGACAAATGCAACTGCGATCATCATCATTGCTAACATGCCTCCACTTGGCGGAACTAACCGATATACTATCCCGAAGGCCGAAGAAATATCAGAAGACTGACCAGGTGGTCCGCCCTCACATCCCTCAGGAGGTGGTCCTATCCCCGGTCCCCAAGTCTCCCCACGACCCGAGCAATCAACTTCGTCATCTCCCTCTCCATTCTGGCTGTCTAGTGAAACTTCGCCCCTGTAGCAGTTGATGAAGTATGGAAAACCTATGCCTCCCTCTCCATTTTCCCACGTTGTATGATAGTGGTAAATTCCCTCAGGATAGTCTGGAGTGGGCCCGAATTGCCCATTGCATGAATCTAGATCACCAAGTCCAACAACATACTCGTAATCATCAATGCCATTGTAACCTGTTTCTCCCTCCTTTAGGCGATATGATGATTTCATTTCCGATACAACCCCCTCTTCATCCCAACCCACGAATCCATAGATCGGATATCCATCTAAGGCGAACCCAACAATAGGTGAATGCTCTGAAAGAGATCTAGAAGAGTCAATATGGTAGTCCCTCCATGTTTGATTAGTTTCCTCATCTGGATGCCAGTGCGCGCAGTTAGCGTCTGCATGATAATGGTAAGCGCCACCAGGGCCAGAGTGGCCATGGCATATCCCAAGCCAGATATGTTGCCTGTCTTCTTCATACTCCCCCTCATGTCCAGCAACCGCATCTCCGCCCGGGCCATCTTCAGGTCCGAAAATGGGAACTCCATTCACAGCAAAGGCAACAGCGTCTCTCTCAGGAGCCATAGTACAACCATCTGAAGAGAGAGACGGATCGCAACCAGTCTGATTATTGGGAACTAGCGGAATCCTCCATTCGAGAGTTTGCTCACTTGTACAGCAACCAGGACCGGACTCCAGGTCATGATTGGGTATTCCATTAGAATCGATTACAATCTCAGTCTCTCCTATCTCAAAACTCAATTGACAAAGATGGTTATCTGAATCAGTAGTATTGTAATCATCCACTGGTTCTACTTGTTCAGTTGAGTCGCAAAGAAGTATACCCTCCCACCATGACTGTGACCCAGTTCCATTATCCACAGGCTCAATATCATATTCGCATGAGCCATCATCCTCTTCTGCGGCTTCATCATAGTTACTTGCGCTTGGATCTGTACACCCCGGAGCAGGTTCGGGCTCGCTATCATATTCGCATGAGCCATCATCCTCTTCTGCGGCTTCGTCATAGTTACTTGCGCTTGGATCAGTACAGCCTTCCTCTATCGCCTCAATTACTGTGATAGTAGTAGTTGCCAAAAATGAACTCTCTGTCCAAACACCACATACTGACCAGAGAGATAGAGTAGTATTATCTTGTATGTTTGACAGCTCTAAATCAAAACTGCCGTCTTCTCCTATTGGGAGGCCCAAGCCTGACTCAGATGCATCTGCAGTCGACCACCTTAGAGAGCATGTGTCGACAGAGTCATGGAGAACCTGTCCACTTATTGGGGCTGTCCCGCCTTTAGTAATAGTAAAATCACTCACTGATAGTGATATAATAGTCCCACTCTCATCGGGGTAATTTATTGAGAAAACCTTTGTCCATGTAGAATCTTGCCCAAGACTATCGGTCGCAACCACCTGGAGTGCATGACTCCCAACTCCGAGTGATGAGACATCCAAGGTCACAACCCCGTTATCGTCAAGAGGTTCCATGACCTGCTCTCCGTTCAGAGTAATCAAGACAGACAGGCCCCCCATCTCCTCATCTGAGATTGTTATATTCACTGTTTCAATCTCACCAACCAGCATAGTGTCAGGGACATCAGAGTCAATAGTTGGAGATCCATTCACCCCCTCATCTTCAATACCGAAGAACAGTAGGCCGGTCATCACGCTAGTAACCATCAGGGCCGACAGAAAAATCGACCTCGCCATCCCATTATCTTCTGCCATGTTTCCAAGTGAATGAAATAGCATATAATTGGAGCAGTGTAAAATCCTGAAAAAGGTGACAAAATGACAGAATCACTCATCGGCGAGAGTAATTACATCTTGCAAGAACTCATCCGCATCCCAAAATATTCCAGAGTAGGCAACTCTCTTCCTCATCTCCTTGCCTACAATGAATGTGGTAGTCGAATGGCCTACTTCATACTCTCCGAGGGATTCATCATGCGGGTCTTGGGAGCCAGTAGAATTATCCTCCATCGACCCCATTAAGAAGCACGACAACCAATCAGAATCTCCTCTCTCATAACCATCATCGCACATGCAGTGGGCAGTACTTCCCGAGCCCATTATCCATCCATGTCCATTACAGTCCTCGCCAGGGGGGGCCATACTGGTGTTGGAGTTGCTTGACATCCATGCTAGGTGGGTATCGCTATCCATTATGATGGATGAGCTCGACTCTTGAGACTCTACCCAGATTTCACTATCTGAGTCCCAGTAGTGAAGGACCCAATCCCAGTCTTCATCAGATGACCATTCGCCAATTGTTCCGGAACTATTTGGCCCATCTCCTAAATCGCTAGTGATGTTAGATTCCAGAATTGTATCCGAAATGAAATCAGACCCGTTCTTCCCAAAACCATTCTTTTCGAGAATCGAACTGGAATTATCGGGATAAAGTAGCACAAGCCTGTTAAGGTCACTTTCTGGAGGCTCGCTTGCCGAAATGTGCTCGTTATCTATTATGACATTCCATGATCGATATGTTTGCTGAAGTGTGGATACTGGACCTGTAAGGTGATACCATTCGTATCCCCTGTTCTCAGTCCACTCAGAAAGATGTGAGATCGTATCTCTTGCAGGGTCAATCGTCACGGAGATTATCACCACATCATCTGACCTGTCTCCAAGATTCTTATCCACGTAATCTAAGTTGGAAGAAATTATGAGGCATATGTCTGGACACGCAGTGTAGACGAAAGCAACAACGATCACTTTCCCTTCATGGTCACTTAGTTCAAAGACTTCCCCATTTTGATCGAAAAGAACGAAATTTGGAGCTTCAGGCGGGTCTCTGTATTCTATTCCAAGAAACTCTAGGTCCCCTTCCCCCTGCCCCAGACAACCCGATGAGAGTAATATGATGGATACTACCGCTACTCTCAAGAAGCTCATCTCAAGTCTCCTCTTCCATTAGGATCTTGATATCTTCTATCGCAAGCTCGACATTCCAATCGGTATCTCCCCACCAAACCCTCTGCCTAAGCTCCTTGTCCAGTATTATGGTACCCGTGGTGTGATCGACCCAGTAATCCAGTGGATGATGTTTGACCGTGACATCTTCATCTTGTTGTTGTTGAGTTTCCAACCCGCATCCGTTATTGTCCACTTCCTCTCCTTCGGGCGTCTCCAAGCAGGTATCGAAGCCGTCCGATACCCCGTCCCCATCAGTATCGGTGTCATATGTCTGTAGCCCGACATCAAATTCCAGCCATATGTCCTCAAGATCCTCCACCGTTCCAGTTAGATGGGGCCAATGTAGTCCTCGTTGTTCTCTGTACTGATGTAAGACGGAGCTGTTATCCGTCCATGGGTCTACTGTTATCGTTAGAATCTCCACCTCAGTCCCGTAGTCATCTCCAAGCATATCAGATAGATAATCTAGATTCGCGCTCACAATAGGGCAGATATCAGGGCATCTAGTGAACAGGAAGGTTACTACGACTACCTTTCCTTCATACTCAGAGAGGGAGAAGTAATCTCCATTCTCATCGGTTAGGATAAAATCAGTTACTGGAACTGGGGGATTGATATCTTCACCGTAGAAGACATCTTCTTCGACGCCACCCATGCACCCTGCTAGCATGATAGATATGGCCAAGATCAATCCTAATGCCCTGTTCATTTTAGCCCCCCCTTCTCGAAATAATGCCAACTCCAATGATTGCTATGACTCCGAACAGTAAAAACACATTCGATGAGACACCTCCTTCCTCATCCTGATTCTGGGCACCATCAACTTCTCCAAAGGAATAACCGGAAGGAGGTCCAGATTCATTGTGAACATCCTCAATCAGCGTGAAACTAAGGGTCTTCCAAAGACTTCCGTTGGAGATTATATCTAGCTCATATTCTCCTGCAGTCCAATTACTAGGATCGAGCCAGAGTCTGCATTCATCATCCGTTGTAGTGGAGTTGAAGCCGGTTGCAGTACACTGATAGTCCATTACTCCATCTTCGTCCTTGTCTAATTCCAGACTCCTCTCATAATCGACCACATTGTAAAAGATAAGCGTATCATTCTGTACAACCTCAGCTGACTCTGGTTGCAGAGAACCATTCCTCATTATGAAGGAGAATGAGTTCGCTCCATGGGCCGAGGCAACGGGGATTAGAAGGAGAAAAACCACCGCTATTGATAATTTACTCCTCAGAGTTAATCTCATTCGTCACTTGCCTCCGCCTTCCACAGAGGGGGATAATCAAA
>CENG01082397.1_pt1 | contig 25201 bp, 31 predicted proteins | sample 530131 | NCBI WGS metagenome assembly CENG01 (sample SAMEA2591057, study PRJEB7988) | marine metagenome | biome: marine biome (ENVO:00000447); feature: surface water (ENVO:00002042) layer; material: saline water (ENVO:00002010), including plankton (ENVO:xxxxxxxx) | depth 5 m
ATACAAACACCAAGACACCCGCCAATATTAAGAGGGCATTCCCATGAAGGATACTTAAATAGTCCATAATTATATCCCGACTTAAAATCTTTCGATTCATCTTTAAGGTAATGATGAGTATAAAGTAGATCCTTAACTTCATTCTTACCCACTTTATCTATATAAAAATCACCCTTCATTTAAGTAATATTACTCATTTTGTGAGGATTCTAGCATATATTCTACAGTGTTTGCAACATCATCCATAGCATCACGCAAAAATGGTTGTTGTCCTGAATGTTGTTCTAATTTTGTAACTCCATTTTTATATTCTTCACAAAGAGTCCATCTCCATTGACCCATTGATTTACTATACCAAAGATTGATTTTCATTTAAGCCTCCGAACGGATTTGAACCGATGACCTTTGCTTTACAAAAGCACTGCACTACCACTGTGCTACAGAGGCATTAATCAGTTGGCATCAGTCCTGGATTTTTTAATTTGATGTCAAACAACATAGGATGACATTCTTCTGCAATTAAATAATCAGATGCCTTGTAGATGTCCTCAATTTCATAATTTCCCATGGAATCTGCTAACTCCACGATTTCATGATCATAATAATATGACTCTGGAATGTCATCAAAAGTAAATGGGACACCTTCTATAAAATACATTCTTACAATTTGAGACATGTTGTTGTACCAGCAATAACAACATGAAATTACGTACTTGTATTCCATATCATGTAAGAATGTAATTTTATTATATAGTCATGCTGGATCGTAATCCATTGGATTGTATTTTAAAAACTCCCAAAAGGTTAGTTTCATTTCTTTTTGAGTCATGCCGCAGTGTTTTGCTGCAGCAGGTAGAGTCATTTTTGCACGAAACAAACCTTCATTTGCTTCTTGAACGTTTTCGGGAGTAGTTTTTACTCTCTTTTCTATAAGATCAGATGGGTTGTGTTTAATAAATGGCATCAGTGGGTAAATACTAGTTCTGCAGCATCATCTCCAGAAGTTAACTCACGAACAACACCGAGAACATTTAGAAACTCGTCCATATTTTCACAATTGAGCGTCTTGTGATTTCCTTCTGTAGAATAGATATTAATAGAGCGGTTGATGGGGTTTACAACGCAACGTGCCAGGTATTCTTCTTGCATTGGAACTGATTGAAGTACTTGCATATGGTAGCACACCAATCATGCCATGTCAACCAGACTATGGTTGGAAGTGTCCGCCATCAAAGCTTACAATTAAACTTGATGTCCCAGTAACCTGAAGATTCCTTGCAAGAATATCCTGCGCTTCTATGTTGCCACTAAATGTAGCAATTCCACTGACTACCATTCCGTTTTGAATATTTAACGCAGTTAATGCATTAATTTGTGGAGCAACAGTACTTAAACCTAATGGTGGTGGGGTTTCTGGAAACCCCTCTGGATCCAAGAAAGGAAAATAAACTCCCATTTTACGTCTCCGTTATACGTTTAACAGTTTTTTCTACTGTGTCTTTAATTAAACTTTCGACATAATTATGTTCATAGTTAAATGAATATCCCTCGTTTCCTCCAGGATAATCAGTGTAATTTTCGCCTTCATACTCCACAATCAAATCATCATCTAATCTACGAGCAATAATATGATAATTTGCATTAATAGCACCACCAGCGTTGTTTCTAACAACTACTTGCTTTCCCCATCTGATCTCTTTGACAAATAACTCTTGCCAATGTCCCATTGGAGTAATATTGATTGTCATATCCTCTGGATTAATTAACCCCTCCCAATAACTTGGTAGGTTAATAATTCCATCTTCGGGAACTTTTCCTCTGCAGTAGACTGCAATCTCCGGCCCTTCAATACAAACATGTCTCAATCTCCATCCTTTTTTATTGGGATGTGGCATGTCAAAGGGTAGGTTTTTCTTTCCAGATAGTACGTGCGTACCACCATTTGATATTACATCACCACCCGTTAAAACATCTTGCACCGTTTGAATATTTCCAAACTTAACATTATAATAATACCAAGGTTCACATTCATCTTTTAATAATTTTCTAATATCGTCATCAAAACTAACATCGTCATTCTGAGATTTTGGAACCCAATCATAACGATAGTGTGGTCTACCTCCAACTACAGTGGCATCACAACTCTTATCACCAATAACTCTAGGTATAAGAGTTTGACCAACATCCACTTTTTCTCCAGTTTCTGGATCTACAGGAATATTTAAAAGAGCTTCTTCGTTATAACCTGGAAATTCTTTTGTCATTTTGTACCTCGTATATTGTCATAATTCCAACCAACAACCGAATATTCATCGTTGTTGCCTGGGTAGTCGTTTGGTGTTGTTCCCTCATATTCCGGAATTAGTTTTTCACCATCACATCTTTCCGCAAAAATATGATAATAACAATCAATTAGTTCTCCAGAACTTGAATTTAAGTAAACTATATTATCTTCTATTTTATCTATAAAGACATTTTGACAACTTCCAATTGGAGTTATATTTACTGTGATAGAATCCATGTCAACAAAAGATTCCCAATAATCTGGTAGAAAAATTTGATTACCTTTAGATAGTTTTCCTCTATGATAAACATCATTAGAAGGTCCTTCTGGGCAAGTATGTCTCAGTCTCCAATTTTCTTTTTTTGGATGAGGAATATCAAAATTCTTTTTCATTGAGAGAATATGCTGTCCACCCAATGTTCTTGAAATTATTTCTCCTTGTGCAAGAACGTGAGTTCCCACATTAATCATACCATTAGTTGTTAAATTATCAAAGATACAAGCATCTCCAACAACCGATAGTGAATAAGGTGAGAAGTTAAATCCAGAGATTGCACCAAAAATTATTGGAGGAACTACCTCAGTATTTCTATTTGGACCAACCATTGCAGTTGCTTGCGGGATTGGAAATGTCAATGGTGCCCCAGTAATTGTCGGTCCTTCAATATATGCAGAACCTCTTGCTTCGGCAGGACCTATTCCCAATGCAATTGGGAATCCCTCTCCAACAAATAATCTTTTTCCTACATAAAAGTCGTCAGTCTTAAACGTCATATTATTAACCTATTAGTTGTTTTCAACTTCTGTTGTCCAAGGACCAGCTTTTGATGCCTTAACCTTTGATGCTGCTGAAGCACCATCTATTATACCACCGTATATATTTAATACTGTATCTCCTGTAAGTTTTAATGCTCCATTAGCAATCACTTTTCCCATGGCACGGGCTGTGAAATCAAAGTTTTTACATTTTATCTCAACATTTTCATTAGCGGTCATATGTATATTACCACTTCCACCAAAACCACCAGAAGCATTAAGATCAATGTTTTCTGCCTCCATACGGATTCTTCCGCGACTAGCTTTTAAAACGATATCTCCATTTACTGCTTCAATGAAAACAGCAGGAATATTATTATCAACATCATCTCCACATTTTATTTGGAAAGATCCTGGGCAAGAATTAATAGTTCCACCTTTTCTACCTTCAGGAGAACTTCCAGTACAGTCCATTGTCATAAAATGGCGATCATCATGACCGCTTCTTACTAAAAATGATGACATTTGTTGATCACTATGGATATGACCAAACTTTAATTCACCATCTTTATTTCCATATCTTATAGTATGAGAATTTTCCATGTTATATGCCTTCCTCTAATGGGGGTTTTCCTACACAATCAATCACTTCGTTTACTGGAACATCAGGTCGTCTAACAACTTGATCTACACTATCCGTTGATGGAAGTTCTGTTATTGCTGGTATTCCTGGAAGTTCTGGTCTAATAGTACTAATTCCTTCCAATGGTTTTCCTACACAATCAAGTACAGGTATTACATCTTTGGGTGCAACAGTTTCATCAGAATCACCAATTCTATCAACACAAAGTACTGGGATCAATACTGCATTATAACCTGTGGTGGTATTAATTGTCAAGGTAGGTCTCTCAACAAATCCTTCTCCACCATCTATAATATTTACACCCATTAATACACCCATATCTGAGATAATAGGTTCTGCGCGAGCACCACGATCAGGAACTATGTCTATACTATCAAGTTTAGAATAATTTACTCCACCATTCTCAATATAAACATCACAAAGATATAGAACTACATTGTAAGTAAATTCTCCAATTGTGGGATAATCCGGTATATCTCCTATGTCTTCATCCTCAGGCGGCGGGAAATCTGGTGGCGGTGGAGGTGGAGGTGGAATACCTATGAGGGGATCATCAGGCGGTGGATCTTGTGTTTCAGTAACGGGCGGTGGATCACCAGGATCAAATGGATCACCAGGATCAGTGGGATCTCCAGGATCTCCAGGATCTCCAGGAGGCGGCGGATCATCCGGAGGAGGCGGATCTCCAGGACCATCAGGAGGAGGTGGCGGATCGCCAGGAGGTGGATCACCACCACCTGTAGGAGGTGGATTACCTGGAGTATATATTTTGTCACATAAAGTTAAGTCATCTGGTAGTGCAACATTTGGTGGATACGGTGGATCCCATCTTCCATCAATTCTTTGAATAACTGTGTCTTCTGGATTTGCCCATTTTCTCCCAGATCCTCCCAAAGAACCATCAGGAAAATTAGTGTAACCAACACCTGGTTGAACAACAATAACTTGAATGACACCAATTAAATCTTCATTTTTAATTTCTTTACCACAAGTATCAGCCAGAGCATCTATGAGTAGATTTGGAGGACATACCACATCACTTCCACCACCAGGTAATATTCCATCATCAGTATTATCATTACCACCAGTAGTATTATTGTTATTAATTATGGTTGCTGGATCTGTTGGTATAATTTCTTGTTCAACAATACGATCTTCATATAGTGAGTCAGTTACAGTGTCTACTTGAATTATTTGACCCATTTCACTGAGTTTTTTTATATTTCCACTAAAAACAGCAGATTCACTTAACTCAAATCCTGCAGTTGTTGAGAATATTTGATCTGGAACTGATAACCTATCTCCAGGTTTATATCCAGTTCCGGGATTAGTAATTTCTAAGATTGAATATGTGGTATTTTTTGGTTCATTATTGATTGTAGGATAAGCACTGAATCTCATTGAGAGAACCATATCTTTTCCAGAACCCCCTATAGGTTTAACATCAAGTACAACTGTATCGCTAAGATCTCCCCATGCTTGTGCTTTTCCTCCCCAAACATGATAAGAAGGTTCACCTAAGTTTCTCTTATAATAAGCAGTTGGTTCTACAATATTATAATTTGAGTATAAACTAAAAGTTTTTAAACCTCCTCCTTCTAATATTTCTACAGACTCAGTAACAACTGAGTCCTCACCATTTACAGATCTGAGAGATGTTAACTCCGTAATTTTAAATACTCCACCCATATTTGCAGTGGGTCTTCCTTTAATATTAGGAAACTTTAATACGTCACCAACTTTATATCCAACTCCATGATTTCTTATTGATATGATCTTATATCTGGTATTACCTGGTTTTGTTCCACCTACATTAAGTACTGCCTCTAATCTTACTCGTACCTTCAGTCCGAAACCACTACCACCTTCTAATGCAACTACAGATTCAACAAAATCATTTTCTCCAGACCAAAGTTTAGCAGCTGCTCCGTAATTATGATACGCCCACTCACCATTAGTTTTTGGATAGAAGTCTGGTGGTGAGTTAGTAATTCTTTGATAATTTTCATATAATTCATATGAAGCTATAAGACTAATATTTTTAATCGAAGCACATGGATTTGCATTTATATTACCTTCATCTGTTCTGGGATAATCATAATCTTCAACAATTGTAGTTGGTACAAATGGGGTTAGATTATCTATTATAGTTAATGGAATTGTAATTACTTCAGTTTCAGGTTCATTAACTACTTTTTCAAAATCATTTTGTATTATCTGAGAAATTGTGAATGTTGTATTAGGATCTTCATTGTCAGTATCCCTTAGTCTTATTTTCTTATCAGAGTCTAGTAATATATCTCTTACAAGACCTGTTATTATAAAGTCATAACATCCTTCTGAAAATACGTGCGTATCAAAATCATTTTTTTGCCCATCTCCAAAATTAAAATCAATATTAGTTCCTTTAATAAACGCATCTGTAAATGATGTTCCAAAAGCATTAGGATCATCGTTAACTTTCATATCTATTCTAATTTCAGCACTACCTTCTCCAATAACCTCCAAGCATACTTTTCTTGCTCCGGTTGATATACCAATGTTACCAGCATCTTCGCTTGGTCCAATTAGTTTCCAATTTGCTTGTATGGTTGACTTTGCTGTTACTCTACTAAATTTGTCAATCTCAATAATATCTTTAGTTCCTCCCTGAAAGATAACTGATGGATTATCATCTTCATCTGGATCTTTATTGATTGAGATTGGTGATTGATTTAGTGTTCCCCCAGTTTGATTTGACCCCATAATTGGAAGTAGTACTGCACCTTGACCTCTACCACAACCATCTACAATTTTTGCAATGGGTGCTTTTGTATATCCACTCCCAAAGGAAATCATGTCAATTCCTAGAATCTCCCCAGTTGCACTTACAATAGCATTTCCTTTCGCACCACTTCCTCCTCCACCACCAAAGAATTCTACTGTTGGAGGGCCACATAAAAGAGGACCGACATTACACTGATCCATACTATCTGAAACTGCTTCTGAAAAATCAAGATCAAATGAAAATGCATCAGGATCTGCTAGTTCTCCAACTTTATCAGCAATACCTGCTGCTTGATCTAATACTGACTGAATATCAGAAGAGAAGTTTTCAGATCTTGTTCCATTTCCTCCTCCCATGCTCCATTTAGTTACTTCTGGACATTCCGAATCATTTTGGCATGATAAGAAAGATAGTATGTCTCCAAGAAATCCTAATACTGATCCCTGTAGGTTAGATATAAGTCCACTAGCACCAAAAATTGATTCTAAGGGTGCCATTATTTTATTGACACTTCCCATGATATATCCAAATACATTTCCTATTAATGTATGTCCAAGTTTTTCTACCGCACATAATGGAGCATTTATGAAGCGATCGACTATCGATAATAGCATATCGACAACCATACTAATAAGAGCATTAACAACCTTATCAAATAAACAATTTATTAAATCTAAAGATGTTTCTACTGCACGTTGACTTTTTTGTCTCTCATTTGCTGGTACTAAACTTTGTAATGCTTTGGTTATATCATTTGTTGTATCAATTACTTTCTGACGAACATCTTCAATTATATCTTTTAATGCCTTTGCGATATCTTTAGCTGCTCTTTCTATTCTCTTTTTTATATCATTCTCTGCCCAATCTTGAACACCCTGATACCAACTCGTAGTTCTTTTTTTCATATCTTCAATATCGGTAATCAAGTCAATGATTGCCAATTGCATAGCACCAATCTGCCCAGTACCTTGAGCGCACTTGTGCGATGATTTTAGAGGAGATTCTTTATGTATTCTATTTTTTACATTAATGTCACTAACACTTTCCCAATTAGTTCCTAAAAATCCTGTCGATTCGTTAGGACTTCCGTAAATAGATCCTTGCCCATAACTTCCATCACCTGGGATTGAATACCAAGGAACTTTTTCATTATATAATCCAGAGAATGGTATGTATCCCTCTGGTGGATTGGCGAATAATAGTGGAGTTTGATCACTATTTCCATATGTACCAAGGATTACAGGTTGATGATCTTCTACGTATATACCAATAACGTAGGATCCCTTCCTTAAATTTGAACTCTGAAAACTCGCACCATGACCACTTCCCCCAGTTACTGGATAAACTACATCAAGTAATGGAAGTGAATCATCCGATAATTCTTCTTTTGATTTTGGATGTTCTGAAAAAATTCTGACCTTATATCGCTTTTGCCAACCTGGAATATTGACAGGATTCTGCCATTTTGTAGGATCTTCATTATCTTTCCAAACAAGGTCATCTACAATTTGCCCGTACCAAAAGGGTGAATTACTAGTCGGCATAGTCAGTTATCATAGATTTTACACTCAGGAGCTCCTGGTTGTTGATCACAATAGAGTTCTAAAGGAGATGGGTCATGATGATCTCCTGCTTCTATATCTTCTTTATGATTCTCTACCCATGCTTCTAAATCATGCAATTCCTCTTCAACATGACGACGCTGTTGTGGTGATGTCTGAGGATTATCAAGAATATCCTTATCTATCTTAATATGTGTTTCGACGTTTTCCATTTAAATTCTCCTAAGTAGTGGATTTTTTACCAAATGTGTCTCTGACTAAATTCAACCTGGTGTAGCAATTTCCATTCATACCAGTTACAGCAGGATTAGAGTCAATATAATGACATAAGTCTACTATCATATATATGCCACTATTACGATCGCTTTCTTGTACACCATTTGATGTCGATTGTTCGGCTAATGCTATATGCACTAATTCACCACAATGTATACCAAAATCTCCTGGTATTGTTATAGACAATGAGACTGTGAATAAGTTATTGTATCTTGATTTAGATTGACGTAGAATAGTGTCCACATCAATATTATCTGTCTTGGATTTTTTTAATTGTTCTGTTAAATTAGTTCCTCTATTTGAAATTCCAACATCTCTTGTTCTAAAATCTGTTCTTGTGGCACGGAGATTAAGATCAGATACTAATTTTATTTGATCAGTTCCTCCAGTAAACTCATCATTTTCAGTTTGTTTTGTAGCATCAAATTCACTTTCTTTCTCACCTTTGTATTCGGAATTGTAAATATTAAATGATAACATCTCCGATTCAAACATAGATCCATCTAATAGTTTAGATTCAAGATCAATGAAACTATTAAAGTTATAACTTAGAATTTTAGCGTCATATCCTTCTGGTAATCCTGTAGTATTATTGTGTATAAGTCTTCTTACTGCTTCTTGTGTGAATAATTTGTCTATAGATCTAAAATTATATCCTAAACTATTTTCGTAAAAAAGATATCCAGCACGAATACCTAGAGCATCTTGAATCCCATCTGGAACAGACCTCGATGCTAATTCATGAATTCTTGCTAGAGGTTTCTTTCTTTCACCATAAACAACAGGATCATTCAATGTTGGATCAGTGTAAATATTTTTTGGTGTTTCTAAATTAGATTGCAATATACTCAGGATTGTATCACTAACTTTACCTTCAAATTTACTAACAACTCTTCTGGAAACTTCATAATTTTTGATCGATTCTTCAGACCAAAGATTCAAATTATAAAATGAAGTCAAAGCACTAGACATACTATTGCCAGTGTTTTTTATTCTTAAATGATAATCATCTACTAAGTTTATTTGTTGACCGTATCCATCCTCAATAGAAATAAAACACTTCTCACCAACAGTAAATGATTGTGGATATTCTATCTTAGCAGAAGAATTTGAATTACCTGCTTCAACACCACCATCTGCAATGGTCACATGAATTCTAACCGTGTTATCCATAACACTTTCATAATAATTAAATGCTACAATACCACCCCTAATGTCAATTTCATCTCCAGTATAATTTGAAAATACTGAGAACTTAGTTATGTTTCCATATTGCGCTGCTGTATTGGGTAACGCCATTTATTTTATAAAAGAATTAAACTTCTCGGATGATAGTGAATTATTATTATTTACAATAACACTTGATGCCATACTATTATTTATTGGTAAATATACGATCTCCTTCTCACGCTTGACTAAGATTACCGTAGAATTTTCGTAGGAAGTTTTTTCTTGTAATTTTTTAAATGATCTTGATTGAGGCATTTTGATTAAATTCCCACCACCTTTTAGGGATTGAACTGAGTCTCTCTTTCTAAACTCAGCAGCAATAGAATCAGTATACTTTGTACCCTTGGTTCCAAACCCATCGGCACCAACAATACCAGTCTTCATCCATTTTGCAGCACCACCCATTCCCTGATTGTGTGCATAACCTAGAATCTGAAGTTTTCTCTGTGCATTAGCATCTCTATATTCGGGTATTCCCATCAAATAAGTGTGATTTGCTTTTGTAAATCCAGCAAATAATTTTTCTTGAAGTTCAGAATTCTTTCTAAATTCTTCTCTTGCTGCTGAACCATGACCAGGGTCAGCGACACCAGCAAATCTGGCACCATCAGTTTTCGCAGCAGCACCAAGTTGATATCTGCCATCATAGTGACCGCCACTACCACCAGCAATATCATACTTACCGCCAGATTCTATCTGTGCGACGGTATTTCTAAATAATTCCCAATCTTTCTGTGCAAATCCCATTGATGTAACAATATCGGTATCAGGTTTTACTGCTCCTGATGCTTGACCTGCCGAGGTTGTTTCTTGTTCTGTAGATCTAGTTAATCCTAGACTTAATGCTATTGCTGTTTTTTCATTTACTTGTTTATCATCTTTGTCTTTTTTGACCAATGTACTATCATAAATTGACTTTAATGCAAGTTGCTTTTGTAACTGCGCTGATACAGCATCAGAAAATGATTTCAATAAACTTTCAGTCATATTATAGACCAATTTTGGAAGGTTTGCAAGAATTTCCTGCAGTGTCTTTCCTGATATAAATCCATTTACAATTAAGTTGCCAATTAATGATGATATACCAAAAGAAGTAACTTCTATATCTCTATTTGTAGTTTTATTTCCTAAAAGTAATCTTCCAAACAAATTGAATAGTGGTCCATAGTATGGTACTTTTTTTGCCAATATAGTACTACTATCTTTTATAAAGTCATAAGGACTTTGAAATTCTGCAGTATCCTTCGATTGTTGAAATAATTTACTAATAGATTCTATCTCATCAATTGTTGATGGTTTAATAATTGGTTGATTTATAATCTGCAATTGTTCATCTTTTAAATTTCTTTCATCCTTGTCGGATCCTGTAGTTCCACCTCTACTAAATTGATTTAATTCAAGTTCACTTGCTTTCTTTTCTGGTTTACCTTTAAATATTTTATCGTAAACTATTTGACCTAGTTTGTCTCCAGCAATACCACCAAGAGTTGCACCAATTATATTGCCTGGACCAGGAAAAATAGTGCCTAGAGCACCACCAATTGCACTAGATACTCCAGCAAATACTGCTTTAAATGCCGCTTCACCTGGAGAATCTCCAAATATAAGAGTATTAATACCAAAATCAATTAAAGATCCAATGATCGGAATGTTTCTTAGAGGTGCCTGAAGAGGTTTTAATATAGGTCTTGCTAATTGTTTGAGTTGATTTAGTCCAAATTTTCCTCTTGATATAGCATTTTTTATAGCGTCAAATGTAATAGCAGATCTTGTACCACTTCCTGTGGTAACAGGTGCTCTTCTTCTAAGTGGATTAAGATTTTTAATGTTCTTTCCTAATCTATCTCCTCTTGTACCTGTTGGTTTTGGTTTATCTCTAAGTGGATTAAGATTTTTAATATTCTGTCCTAATCGATCTTTTCCAGTTCCTGTAATTGAAGGTTTTTTTCTAAATGGTTTTTTAACTCTATCAATTAACCTTGGACGAGTCCCAGATCCAGTAACTCTTCTACCTCTTGTTCTAAAATTCCCACCTCTTTTTCTATTATTGCCACGCCTTAGTCTATCATTTGAACCACCACCAGAAGTAGCAGAAAGTAATCCTGCAATTAGTGCAAGATTTGCAAAGGTATCTAAATTATTAATTACTGGGTTAAAGATCTTTTCAAAATCAGTGCCATCAATATTTTCTTTCTTCCATAATTTAAATCTATCATACAATTCATATCCTTTTCCAATAAAGGTAACTAAAGCATTACCAATAGTCCCGATTGCATTTGCTAGAAATTCTACTATTTTTGTTAATGGTTCTATGACTTTTAATATTTGCGGCAAGTATTTTCCTGTCTTATCAAATAACCATCCTAAAAATGTATACGTAAAAAAGTCTCTAATCCTATCTAAAAATGATGGTTGTTTAGAAGTTTCTTTAGGTTTTTCCTTTTTCGTTTTTTCTTTAACACCCTCAAGTCTAAATTCTTGGTTTTTACGTTTTAATTTAATCGCTTCTGTTCTCTTTATATTCTTATTCTTAAGTAATTGTCCATTAATTTTTTCAATATTCTTATTGATTAATATAGTTTTCTTTAAGATATTAATTAATGGGTTACTTTCTAGATTTGCTTTGGTTTTAGTTTTAGAATTGGATCCAGGAAGAAGTTTTTGAGTGTTTAATGCCATTATATCACTCCATTATCCCATAAATTTTTGCAATCGACATTCTAGTGTCTACAGAATCTGGAGAAATTGGATTGATATTAGGAATACCGCTTTGTTGACCATTTGAACTTATAGGTTGTGTAGACGAGATAACTTCCTCAGGTAGATTAATAATTTGAATACCACCATTAGATGTAGAAGGAGATTCTGGAATGTATCTCTTCATATTCAAGGGTTGTATACCGCTCTTTCTAGCGTTGGAATCATAATCTAATTTAGATTGTAATTGATCTAATACATTCATTCCACCCTTATCTACAAAATCTTTTGTAAATACTCTCAAATATTCTCCTGGTTGGACTTTTAATGATATTAATTGTCTATCGTCAGTTGCTCCAGGAATATCAATACCACTGTCTTCTTTAATTTTTCCACCACCTTTAAACCCAAGAAGATTTTTTAATCCATCAAATAATTTATGATATTCTCTTTTTCCCACATCTTCTACGGGTGGTAATTCTTCTAACTCTGGTAATTTTTTATCTTTTTTAGGTTTAAATGTTTGAAATAAATCTAAAAATTGTTTTGCATTATCAGATCGTTTTGCATAATGTGGGGTTCCAGGTGCCTCATACCCTAACATGAATTCTTTAGTTGCATCAGTTAAGTTTGTAGTACTTAACCAAGCATTCTTTGCATTCCTACCATAAGGTAAATTTGGTCTTCCATCTGGAAGTATATGTCCAGTATTCATTTCCCACTTCATGAAATCTAATTGATTTCTTAAACTATTAATTATACCTTTACCATACATTTTTTCTGCTGTGGGCCACCTCCCCATAAATTTATTTTTATCATGATCAATTTCCCACTGAGCAATGCCTCTTCCAGGACCATCGTCAAATTGATATGTATTTGGTTTTAATCCAGGCGCTTCAGTTTCAAAATTACCAAGAGCAGCGGCAATATGATATGGTTCTGCCGATGGGAAATTTTTGCTTATTACATCATGTGCAATTTTATAATTTGGATTAGATCCTATAATTCCACCAGTATTAAATTTTTGTATTTTGCCTTTCTTAGGCCCAGGAACATATTCTCTTGGATCTACACCAGTATCAGCAGCAAGTTTTTCTTGCTGCTCCATATTCATTACAATTTCTCCTGGTTGCACAACAACACCACTATTACCATCTGTCATAGGTAAGAACTGAGTGTCTTTACCAAATCCAGATACTCTTGTTCCAGTAGATTTATCTACTAAGCCACTAAAAATTCCACCTTTATTAAACTCTCCAGTAAATATACCACTAAAATCGGGAAGGAATTGATTTCCAAAATCAAATAAACCCCCACCAACATCTAATGCTCTATCACCAAGATTTTTTTCATCTTCTGGTTTATCATCTGCAGTTGCCTGTTGAGTCAAAGTTGGGACCATAAAATTACCAAGAGGTCCGAGTATTGGATTTGCTGTAAATTTATCTCGAACTGCTTGCGTTTCTTCCTTTTTAGTCAGTTTCCTACCCAATTCTTTTTCTTTGTCTTTTATTGCTTCTTCTCCAGCACCCTTTGAATCTAAAAATAGTTTTCCTGCAGAAAGTGCAGTTATAATCGCCGCTGCTTTTAGTGGGTTTTTCATTATAAACCCAACTAACTTTGGAATAGCAAACTTAGCTAACCTAAATGTAAGTTTTGTCGCAATACCTGTTATTGTCCGTATAAATTTTCCAAATGGTGTGAGGAATAAGAATGCTGAACCAATAATTGCAGGAGCAAAATCTGTAAGTAAACGCTTTATTGTTTCAACTTTTTCCGCATTCTTTGGGTCATCTGACCATTTAGTAAACATTGTAAATAGTCTACCTAAGAAAGTAAACACCAAGAATTGAATAATCCTATCCCAGATAGACTTGAATGGTTTAAGTATTCCTTTTATGCTTTTTATAACTCCATTAAGAGGTCCTTTCTCAAGACGACTTTCCTTTTCCTTTCGCGCAGACCTTACTCTTTGTATTCTATCTTTTTCATCGGAAGACGCTAAAATTTTAGTAAGAATTCCTATATTCTTGTAGATTTTATCAACTGTTGATGATATTTTCTTTAAAATGTCTAATTGGTTGAGACCTTTTTTTTGTTCTGGTTGCTTAGAAGCAACTTTTCCGGACAATAAATTTCTAGCAATATTTCGCTTATCTTCAGCAGTTCCTGGGAGTCTTTCTTGATTTGATCTTATTACTTTAGATCCTTTTTGTACCTTTATCCTAAATCTTCCTTTTTTACTCTTTACTCTCTTAAATTCATCAGTTAATATCTCCGCTTCTTCCGATGAAAACTTTGACTTGGATAGTCTAGCAGCAATAAGAGACTCTTTTAAATGACGAATATATTCCTCATAAGTCATCTCAAACTCACTCTCAAGATTGAGGAGTTTGAGAATTCTTATATTAATAGTCTCAGTTTTAGGCATTTTGTTGCTGTCTTAGTTTTTCTTCTTCAAGGTGATTTTGCAACATAGCAACGTAAATGTCTCTCTCCCAAGGGATCAAATTTTCAATCTCTGTTAATGAGTATTTATGGTACTGAACCAAAGCAAAATTTAGTTCAAAATAACTACTCAAACTCATATGAGACATTCCTATGCGAAAAAACTTGATAGTCCCTCCAGAGTGACGCTACTCGTGACTTTAGTTTTTGGATTTTTAACTTTAATGGTATGTGCAAGTTTTGGCATAGTTTCAAAGAAAGTTTCAATCTCTTTGAATTGAGAAGAGTTCATTTGCTCAAGAAATTCAATCATCTCATCTTCTGTCACATCAGAAGAATCCCATGCTTCTTCTTCACTATAAATCTTATCAACACAACTTGAGATTAACTCAAATGATTGTTCCAGTTGATTTCTCTCAGTAAAATCAAAATTACTTTGAATAAACTGATCCAATGACGGATATTTCATCTCCATCATTAGAGTTTCATCAAGTTTAATTTTATTAGTATGATCTTCTTGTTTTTGTACTTGAATATCATCTACATTGATGGTAATAGGTACAGTCGTAGTTTCATCATCTGGACAAATGATATTAACTTCAATCTCTTCTCCAAGAGACTTTGATCTGATGTTTAAAAATAAGAACTCAATATCAAACGTAGGAAGAGTTTCAACTTCTATTCCTTTGGTATGAATGCAATTCTTAATTACGTCTTTGATTGCTGTTGTAATTTGTTTCGTGTCCTCACTTTCGAGAGCAATTACTAACAGTTTTTCTTCTCTTACTAAGAATGGTCTATATTTAATAGTTTTTCCAGTTGATGGCAACTCCAACTCATAGGTTGGAGTAGAAATTTTAGGTAAAGGCATGATGCGTGATACAATTCAGATGTGATTATTTATTTCTATTAGAATATGCTTCTAAGGGTTCCATCAGCATTGCGTACAGGTGATCCATCTGGAAGAAGAAGGGGTTCACTACCGTCACCTCTAAATCCAGTAGGATTATCTGTAGGAATAAATCTCTGATCTTCCCCACTGGTATTACCAACATAATTATTAAGTGATGAATTTTGTATTTGTGGATCGGGTAAAAATCCACCACCATCGTTAGCATCTCCAGCATCAGGAGCTTCTATAGGTTCTCTTTCGGGGTTTATGATATATCTAAGGTATGTAAATGACACCGTACATTTCAATAGTTGAGATTGATCGTAACTTATGGGCATACTAATTATTGAAATTGGATATGCACCAATGAATTTATAAGTTAGTGTTCTATTATTTGTAAGATAATCCTTCTCAAACTTTGTGATGTACAAACTATCAGTTCTATAATTTTTGGGATACTTTACTCTATATGAATAATTTCTTTTTTCTTTATTTTCACCTTCATTGACAATAAGTGAAATCCAGTTCTCAAAATATTTAATAGCAAAGTAATTCCTATCTACAATGAAAGTAAAATCTGATCTATCATCATATATTCTTCTATAAGCCATCTTTTCGGATACGCCATGATATGTATTATCAATATCAAGAGTTGCCAAAGATGATCCTGGTAGAGATGCTTCTGAGCAAGCGATTTCCAATAAATCTACGTTAGTTTCATCTAATTTAAATTGATCACCAAGAACTTGACCCCCAAAACGACAAATATAATTAGATGTTGTTGCAGGATTTAGTATACTTTTCTTTAAAGCACTTACAGATCTAGATCCTGGTTGTGGCCTTGCCATTTATATAAATATTGAAAACCTTATATAATATGTATGCGAGACGGAAAATACCATCAGGGAAAGTTTCACCCACGTAATCCTCAGAAGTATAAGGGTGATTATAATAATATTGTATATAGATCATCATGGGAAGTCCATTTCATGAGATACTGTGATAGAAATGACAATATAATTGAATGGGGATCTGAAGAAATTTTTATTCCATACTTTGATCCAACGACAAAAAAACTTAGAAGATACTTTCCAGACTTTATTATGAAAGTCAAAGATAATCAAGGAAAAATTAAAACATATGTTGTTGAAGTAAAACCACAAAAACAAACTCTGCCACCTAAAGAAACTAAGAATAAAAGGAAGAAAACTTTTATTACTGAAGTTCTTACTTATGAAAAAAATATCGCTAAGTGGAAGGCAGCAAAAGAATTCTGTGAGGACAGAAAACTTGAATTTAAGATTATTACTGAATATGATCTGGGTATCAAATAAATAAACGTATAAAAGGTTAATTTCTAAATGGCTACTCCCTCTGGATGGGCACAAGACTCTGGAAATCCAAATAAGTATAATGCGACTCTAACTATTCCTACTGGAGCCACCCCTCAAACTGGTGCGGATTTAAATACTCCAGTTAAAGTTAAAGTTGACAATAGTACGGGAAATATATCATTGATCAGTGGCACCACAGAGTTTTATAATTATAATGCCACTTCAAATTCGTGGTCACCTCCTTCAGATTCCACATCTAGAGATACGTATAATCAAATTTTTAATCTTGTTGGCAATACTGGAATCAATTTACTTACATCCACTGCAAAGTTAGGTGCAGTTAAAGTTATAAATGGAACTTCTACTTCAGATAATATAGATACACTAAAAGCAACAAATGGTTATACTGGGTCTTTAAATAACGTTAGTGATGATGACAGCGTTGGTATCTCTAGTGCAAGGATTGCTAGTGCATTTGGAGATATTAATAATATAAGTGCTGAAAGTGTACAGAGAAAATATGATTTTTATAGTTATCCTTTAGATCCTGGTAGATCTACAGATGATCAAGATATAATTGAGTTTACACAATTTCAATATGGCAAAAGATCAATAGACACTTCATCAACAACTCTTGGTACTTTACCATCAAGGAATACGAATACGAGACCTGTTCCTGGTAGTGTTACTTTAGCAATTCCCACAGGAATTAGAGATTCAAATCGAGTAAATTGGAGAAGTGATGATGCCAATCCATTTGTTTTAGAAGCTGCGAAAATTTCTTTACAAGCGATGAATAATCCTGGTAACGCTGCTAGAGATGCCATAAATCGCTTTGGTGATGCTTATAAGGATCCAGCCACTTATAAATTTATTGAAACAAGTCTTGCCGCTAAAGCAGCAGGACTTAATAATGCATTGGCTAGATTTAACGGAGCAATCCTTAATCCAAATACTGAATTATTATTTGGTGGTCCTAGTTTGAGAGACTTTGCCTATACTATTGAAATGACGCCAAGGGAAAAAGCAGAGGCAGAACAAATTAGAAACATTATTAGATTTTTTAAAGAAGGTATGGCACCTAGAAGAACAGTTGGTGGTTTATTTTTACAATCTCCAAATGTCTTTGCAATTAAGTATAAGTTCAACGGTGATCCCAATCCACATCCATACATCAATAAGGTAAAAGAACACTGCGCTTTATTGAACTGTTCAATTGACTATACACCCCAGAATACATACATGACACATGACGATGGATCTATGATTGCTTATAGAATGACCTTACAATTTACTGAATTGGAACCAGTTTATTATGATGACTATGGTCCTAGTGAAGATACACAAATAGTTGAGAATTTTAACGACATAGGTTTCTAAAATGGCAGAATCACTCAAGTACTTCAGACAACTTTCCAACTTTGAATACGTTAGTCAAGACCCCGATGATCAAGGTATCTTTGATTCTTATACTCCTGTAAAGAATTTATTCAGAAGAGTAAAACTAAGAGAGGATATATTCACCAATCTTACATACTTTACTAACTATAAAGTAATTGGTGATGACCGACCAGACCAACTTGCGTATAAACTTTATGATGATGAATCTCTTGATTGGATTATCTTAATTTCAAATAATATTTTGAATGTTAGAGATGAATGGCCTCTTACTCAAGCAGCATTTGATACATTCTTACTAGAAAAATACGACACATATGATAACATCCATGCTGTAAAATACTATAGAAGTATTGAAGTTAGTGATAGTTTAGGAAACTTAGTTTTTCCAGGAGGGATAACAGTCGATCAAAACTACAGCGTTACCTACCAGGATCTTGGAAAAGGAACTGAACAGACTGTGACCAATATAACTGAAGCAGTTACAAATTATCAATATGAACAGGAGAGAGAAGATAAAAAGAGAAATATCTATATCCTAAAACCATCTTATATTCCAATCATATTAGATGATGTGAAGTCTCTTATGCAATATAAAAAAGGTTCCAGTCAATTCCTGACCAGAACCTTATTAAGAGCAGACGATCCTAACTACTACGTAGATTAACTATCAGCAAGTCTCTGGAAGTAAGAAAGTGCATCATCTTCTTCATCATCATTTGATGGTTTAGATGAGGTGATATCAGGAGCGTTAAAGTCTTCCTCTGGAGCAGGAGCAGGAGCAGTGCTCTTAAGATAAGACACTTCTAGTTCCTCCATGACGTTCTCTTCTTTGGACTTGAAGTTAGGTGTGAATGAACCACGACCTTCGCTCTCATCTTCAAGTTCCTCATCATAACGAGGTGCTGCCTTTGGTTTGTTGAGACCAAGAACAGTGTTCATGCGCTTTTCAAGTTCTTCATAGGTCTTAAACTTATCAGCAGCAACAAGGTCTTCCAGGGAGTGCTGCTTCTTCCAAATTGCTTCCATAGCCTCATCATCGTCTAGAAGTGCTGATTGCTTGGCAAAGTCAGACTTATCATAGTTCCAGTAACCCTCTACCTTACGAATCCGCAGGCAGAAGTTAGCACCTTGCCAGAAGTCAAAGGGATTGATTTCGTCGTTATCTGCAAACTCAGGTTGCATAGCATCTAAGATTTTATCAAAGATCTTTTTGCCGTACTTGAAGAGAAATACCTTACCTTCATTCTCAGGATGAAGAGCATCCCTTACAACGTAGATGTTGGAATAGTAGGACAATTTACGCTTCTGCTTGCGTACAATTTCTTTGTCCTTCTCGTTACCACTATTCCATAGTTCACGATTGTACTCAGATACTGGATCCTTCTGACCAAGAGTAGTTAGGGAATTCTCAATGTACCACTGTCCACTAGGACCTTTGAATCCGTGAGAGTATACTTTTACCCAGGGAAGTTCTTCACCATCTACTGAAGGTAGAAAGCGAATAATTGCGGAACCAATTCCATCTTTCATTTCTGGTTTCCAGAAACGATCATCAGAATTAGAGTTGTTATTCATTTTATCGGCTTCCTTGACCAATTTTTGGGTCAGGGCACCTAGACTAGATTGTTTTTTTAGATTAGAAAAATTTGACATTTGGATTAAATCGGATTTGGCTTTTGTGGACTTCTTTACCATAGTCGAAACCTGGAGGGATGTCAAGCCCTAGAGACGCTTCTTCTCCTCAATCTGCTTTCTCATCATGGTAAGCATGATGCTCATGTTATTGAAGATTACCTTGATGTCCGTATCTTTTGGCATACCCATGACAATAGCAGAATCTACAATTTGTCTTTTTAATTCTCTTGCTTCTGGGTCATCAGATAAACTCAATCTAGTGTAAAGTATTTTTTGCTTTTCTAGCAAGGAATCTAAGAGATTGATATGTTCTATCTTCTCATCATCGTCCATAGATGCAAATCTGACAATATTTTCGTACACTTTCTGTTGCAGTTCTGCAATTACATCTAACTCTCTTTTTACTTGATCAGAATCAAAGAATGTCATAAAATTATTTCCTTCAGTGCTTTTCTATATTTAACAGTATTAATTTGTAGGAAAACCGAATACTTTTTTATCCTTAATGATACCATATCCCATATCGGATCAACAAGTTTTGAATCAAAATCTTTCTTATAATTTAATATGCTGTCTAATATTATCAAGGTTTCAATAGATACATCTCCCTTTAAATGATCTTTAAGGATTTGTGGATGTCTATTACCAACTATCTGAAAGTAATCATTAAAGTTTTCTTTTGTTATATTTTTACATTCGGACAAGAATAAGTCTAATAAATTATTTCTTTTTTCTGTCCATTTTGAATATTTTATTTCACCATTTTTTATAATCTCCCCAATCCAGAGAGATGACGGGTCATCAACACTTGAATAATTCGATACAAAGAAGTTTATAATTTCCTTGTCAGTTTTATTTCTTGATAGTTTTTCAAACCAGAACCTTTCTTTTTTAGAATAAAAGGTTTTCTCCGAAACTCTTGTCTTTCCTTTATACTTGAAAAAATCATAACTCTCTTTAGAGAAATGATTTTTTACGGAAAGATAGGTTTTATAGCATTCTATAGAATTCACGATCAAAAAATTAATTTAGCTTTAGAAGTTTTCTTTAGAAAATTCAAATTCATTGCCTCATACTTTATTTTTTCTTTTAATGGTTTTGAGATTAATTTTGGAACTGTTTCCAGTTCAATATTATTAACTTCACAAAATGAAAGTATTGCATCAATATAACTAATGTTACTATTCTCTTGTACTATTCTCTCTATTTCTTGAGTAAATTTAGAAGAACAAAAAAACTTTTTATTCAAAAGTTCTTCTAACTTTTTATCGTCTTGCTTCTTGCTTGAAGTCATTAACTCTAACGGCATTAGTTTTTTTAATAATTAACAATAATATAGTCTATAATTATGATTCTGTCAACTTATCATTCAAGAATTTCTTTATGTACTGGACCAACATTCTAATGTACTTTTCTTTATTTCTTTCTTCGTATACTTCTACTTGACCATCTTCACATGTCATAATGATCACAAACTTCTTGATGGTTAGACCCGTCATCTCATGTAACATACAGGCATAAGCACAGCATTGTACAAAATATCCATCACACCAATCTCTTGGTTTTGGTCTCTCAGAAGTTTTGAAGTCTATTATAGACAGTTCACCATCATGTTCAGCGATACAATCAACTGTTCCAGCAACTCCTAAATATTCGCTGTAAAGTGCCCCCTCTAAGGCATAAATGTTATTTATACGACTTAATTCTGCCTTTGCTGAGTGGAATAAAAATTCTGATAATGGTTGAACCTTAGGAAGACTCTCATTCTTGAGAAAATGTTCTATAAGGGTATGTGTATCAGTACCACGACTAGTAGCACGTTTAGTCTTCTTATCTGCTGCCTCAGCACCAACCCTTTCTCTCCATTTCGCAAAGAATTCTTTTTTGTAGTTGCTAATTACCGAAGTAATAGAAACTAACTTCAAAGGACCTTCTTTTCCAGGAACATCATAGTATCTTACACCATCAATTGTTTTTCGATTCAATGGTTTCAGATCTAATTTCTTATGCTCAAAAACTGATTTCATAATTACTTGTTCTCCCTAATGGTGTAGCTAATGACTCAAAGTTTTTAACAAAAAAGACTTGAGTCAATCTCGGTTCAGTATCACTTGCACAAAAATTGGTCTCTCTATGTGGATATTGAGATCCATAAAATGCTAGTCGATTATAAACATTGTTGATTTCCAATGTTTTTTCATAAAGATCATTACATCTTAATTTTTCTTCCGCATATTTAAATTTATCAACTTCCTTACCTGCATACAAATCATTTCGAGGTGTCCAGTTTACCTGATTTGCACTATAGTTACGATGAATAAAAGAATTCTTATCCAAATAGAATGTTGTTCCAGCGTTTAAATTTGAACTTGGATTTAAGTAAATTACCCCAGCACAAATACATTGATCAGAATCTACATGAATCCATCCCTCATTAAATATTGAGTTTGGATCTTCATCGTATGGATAAGTTTTCTGAAAATAGGACTCTACAACCCAACTAACAGATTCTCTCTCAAATTGGTAAAATATCGAAAATAATCTTGAGCAAAAAGTACCAAAAAATGTCTCATTTATTAGATGCAATTCTTTGGTTCTTTTTCCAGGGAAATTTCCGTTTTTACAATTAAATTCTTGAGAGAGTGCAAACTCTCTCACTTCATCTGGATTTGTATAAAAATCATCCACGCATAGTATAGGAAAATCCATTAGAATCCCAACTCCATTTTAGCAACAAGATATTCTTTGACAATGCCAGATCGTACAATGTCATTAATTCCAAATTCAATAGTATCAAATGATGGCATACAACCTAGAATCTTCATGAAATCAATGATGCCATTCTTTTCATTGGTTTTAATCAAATCAGTTTGAGTTGCATCACCACAGAACATAATCTTTGAGTTCTCTCCAACCCTAGTGACAATAGAGTCGAGTTCATGGAAGTTAAGATTCTGGAATTCATCAACAATAACAATACAGTTGTCTAATGTTGTTCCACGAATGAATGAAGTACTCCAAAAACTAATTGTTTCCTGCTGTTTCAAATTGCCATAGAGCATTTCAAAGTCAGGATCTGTAGGCATTTGGAACATGTACTTCACCATGTTCTTATATGGAATCTGATAAAGTGATGCTTTATCATCATGATCTCCAGGTAGGAATCCAATCTCTCTTGTTGAAACTAGTGAGCGAACAAGATAGATCTTTTCGTAGGGAGTCCTATCATCTAGCACATCAGCAAGTGCATTGTAGAGAGTGATAAAAGTTTTTCCTGTTCCCGCTGCACCATATGCAACAAGATGTTTTCCTTCAGCATATGAATCAAATAATTTTTTTTGATTATCTGTTAATGGTTCAATATCTATAAGAAGGTCTGAATTAATCGGTTTTTTCCTTCTCATTTGCTTTGCAGTGAGTCCGACACCAATTGGTTGTTCAGAATTACTTCTTCTTTTTCTTGCCATAGGTTTAGATCTTCTTTACTTTAGATTTTGGTGCTTGAGATGCTCGTTCTAAAACTTCATTCCATCCTGGTTTAGATTTGATAAGTTTATCCTTCCACTCACCAACCTCAGCAGATGAGGGGCAAGTATCAGGGTCTGACCAATCTCTATCCCATTCGGGATTATTCGTTTTCCACTGATCCCATTCATGAACACTCAGTTTCACTTCTTTCTGTTCACCAGTAGACTTATTAATAACAGGATAAGTTGCCATAAAAATTAAATGATATATGTGTTATTTATTCCGTAGTCCATTCCATTGCCTCTGCAACAGATGGGAATTGATCAATAAAGATCTCTTTACACCTGTTTGCAATATCCATGTGTTCTTGCTGAGTTCCATTTGCAGACCTCAGTTCGATATAATGGATCCATGAGCGAACTGAACCGGTCATGTAAAGTCTTGTAGGTACGGCGAGAGGGAGCACAAAACGAGCACATTCCTTTGCGATATTAGCGTCAAGCATCTCTTGATAGAGTTTCATTCCTGCGGCAAAGTGTTGCTGAATTTTGATCTGGAAGTCTTGACGAACAAACGGGTCAATATCATCAATAGAATTCTGACGATTCTTGGTGTCTTGCCTGCGTAGTTCAGGTATAGGGATCGTCTCTGCGAGTAGGGAAGAATCAGCATAGCGCTGGGAAAATTCTTGATATGTGAACGAGCGGTGGCGAAGCACTTGAGCCGCTAGTCCCCTGGTAGTTTCAATCTCCAGAGTCATATATGCTTGCTCAAAGATGCTCCAGTGCTGATGCTTTACACAATACTTGAGAAGACCAGAGAACTTCTCATTATTCTGATTTGATGGATTACTTACCCTAGCACAATATGCCATGTGCTTCTCTGCATCTGGTGTTACACTGATCAGTTCAACATTCATCTTGTTTAAATTTCTTACGACACTTTTTAACTTCTTTTAACTCGTCTTTGATTAGTTTGTATGCATCTTCTGGAGAGATCTTTCGTGATAACTCCATGGCAGTGATGATCTCAACGCGAGTTCCAAAATGCTTTAACGCTTCTTCAAAACAGTTTAATTCTTCGTACATAATTCTCTTTAATCGGGGTATCCATCGTCATCATCAAAAAGTTCATCATAATCAGTAATATAAGTCGATGCTGGATCATCAAAGTTCTCTTGATTTGAATATGCTTCTACATCGGAATAAACTTCGGATTTTAGAGTTTCCAGAAGAATTTCCAATTCATGAATAATAAGTTTTAGATTTCCTTTGTCCATACCTCGTCTCTTACTTTCTATATTATACATAAAAAAAGAGCACCCGTCAAGGTGCTCAGAGAGTTGTTATCCAGTTACTGTTGCCTCGTGACTTTAAATAAACCCACTTGGCATAAGAAACTCCACGATATGTCAAAAATCTAAAGACTTTATCTGGATCGTGAATTTCTGCATTGTATTCTGGAAGATCATAACATAATTTGATCTTCAACATTACTTCCCCCTCAACCTTTTTGAAGAAGAAGGATCTCGCCATACAGTAATGACATTACAGCAATACATCCCAAAGTAGTTAGTCCGGTGATTTGCAGTGCTTCCATGATTGCCTCACTTAGTGTAGGTACGACCACGATAGCAGAAAGTGCCACGAGTCGTTTTGGACTCTACACAACGGGTATTGTAAGGAACACCGCGATATGCAGTGTGACTTAATTGAGCGTTGTGAATTGCAGACTGCTTTTCGATTTTCTTTTTGATGATTGTAAGTGTGTTCATTTGTTTACTCCTGAAGTTGGGTGAAAATTAACCT
>CENG01034612.1_pt1 | contig 24893 bp, 25 predicted proteins | sample 530131 | NCBI WGS metagenome assembly CENG01 (sample SAMEA2591057, study PRJEB7988) | marine metagenome | biome: marine biome (ENVO:00000447); feature: surface water (ENVO:00002042) layer; material: saline water (ENVO:00002010), including plankton (ENVO:xxxxxxxx) | depth 5 m
ACCATCAGGTGCGAGGCTTTTGTCGGTCACAGTAGGAACGTGGAGATACAAACTGAAGTCATCTGGAAGTTCGTTTCCTTTGAAGATGTCATCAAGCAGTCCCTTGTAGCGGGGACCGAACAAGATTGTGTGGTGTGCAACATCGTTGTACTCAATGTCCGTTCCGAAGTAAAGGACAAACAAGGACATGGACCAATCCATCTTTTCGAGTTTCCTTGCCCGCTTTTGAGCTACCTTTGAGTTTGCATAGAGTTTCTTGTAGGTGTGGTGAACATCTGCATTGGAGATGACCATGTCGTAGTCTTGTTGGACATCGTTTCCATCCGTGATTCGATGGATAGTGCCCTTTCCGTTCTTGATGACATCAACAGATTTGACTGGTGTTGAAAGACGGATTTCACCACCGAGTTCTTCGAACAGTTTGACTAAAGTTCGCACTAATGCGTGTGTTCCACCCTCCGGGAAGAAGACGCCCCATTCACGTTCAAGATAGTGAATAAGTGTGTAGATGGATGAAGTCTGGAAAGGATTGCCTCCAACGAGCAGTGAATGGAAGCTGAGGGCTTGGCGGAGGTGGTCGTCTTTAACGTACTTTGAGATGGTCTTGTAAACGGAACGATCGGCTCGCAATTTGATGAGTGATGGAGATACTGCCATCATGTCAGAGAACTTGAGGAATGGTCGGTCCGCTAACTCAGTATAGCCCTTGTGGAAGACTTTCTTCGCGTATTCAAAGAACTTCTGATATCCTTCTGCATCGGATTGACTTCGTTCTGCGATTTGCTTGACCATAGTTGCTTCATCACGGACATAATCGAAGCGATCGCCATCAGCCCAAATCAAACGATACATAGGTTGAACCTCCATGAGTTGGATATAATCCTCCAGTTTACGATTGCTGAGTTCGAACAAATCTGTGAGAACATGAGGTGCAGTTATCACAGTTGGTCCAGCATCGAAGGTAAAGCCATCGTCGTGGTAAACGTAGGCCCTACCTCCAGGAAGATCTCGTGCCTCGTACAGAACAGTCTGAATTCCGGCGCTTTGGAGGCGGATAGCAGCACCCAGTCCTCCGAAACCGCTACCGATAACTGCAGCTGCTTTCGATGATTTTGAGGCCGCATTCATACAAATCCCTACGTGTCATTCCTTGATAATGTTCGCTTTTTTCTTGAGGAAATATCGATTCAAAAAACAATCAGTTATAACCAATTCAACACCATTTACCAACAGGTCGAGACCATGGTAAATTCAATGGAGATTGACAACCCAGAATACATCCTTGCCACAAGTGGCGAGAGTTTCTACTGGGCCCGTCGATTCCTTGGGAACAAAATGGGCCACGATGCTGCACGATTGTATTCATTCTGTCGAGTCCTCGATGACATGGCAGACGGGGACATCGAGAACGGCCCTGAACACTTGACAATCATTCAAGAGAATCTTCAACAAGGTCAATGGAGTTCTCATCCATTGCTCGACCAATTTTCTGACATGGTTGAAGAATACGGCCTCTCAACCAAAGTTGTTTCTTCTTTGGTCGAGGGCTTGCTCGACGATCAAGCACCAAAAGTTCTCATCAACGATGAATCAGAATTGATTCAATATGCCTACAAGGTGGCTGGAACAGTTGGTCTGCTCATGTGTGATGTTCTAAACACTGATGAGCCCAGAGCAAAACCACATGCAATCGACCTTGGCATTGGCATGCAATTTACCAACATTGCTCGAGATGTTCTCGAAGACGCTCGAATGGGTCGAAGATACATCCCCGGCTCCTGGGTCAACCACATGACTCCCCAGGACATCATACGAGCCTCAGAGAATCCACAATCGCATGAAGCATTACTCATCACTGATGCAGTTCATCGACTTCTAGCCTTGGCTGAGCAATATTATGCGAGTGGACGAAGAGGATTGGCTTACCTACCAGCTCGAGCGCATTTCTCAATCGGTGTTGCTGCTAAGGTCTATAGACAAATAGGCATACAACTCCTTCGTTCAAAACATTCCTGGCATGGACCCCGACAAGTCACATCCAAAACGAGTAAAATGTGGTGCACCATTCGCGCCACAATGAGTCTGTTCCGTCGTTTCCCTCACCCTCGCAAATTACACAATCCAAGCCTCCATACCTCATTGGGACGCTACATGAACCAAGGTGGTACGTGGGGATGAAGACGCACATCCTCGGCAATGGTTGTGCCGCCATGATGCTTGCGTCAATGAAAGATCAGCTCCCTAATCATGACCTTACCATCGTTCATCCGACAGATGCCCCTATGGGTAAAGATCACATGCTCGGGTTCTGGAATACGGATGGACTCGACTTCGCAGTTGACTGTTCGAGGAAATCATGGTCCAAATGGGCAATCATTACGGACACAGAAAAGAACGTCTTGCACTCTGAACATCATGCCTATCACATCATGCACAAGGCTACGTTCTTGGAGCAGTGTCGTAACAAAGCAGAACAACTCAACATCCAGTTTGCAGAACAAAGTAACATCAAGGCTGACAACTCCGTCCTTACCTTCGATTCAAGACCTCCCAGGTCAAGTCATGGTGCTATGCTTCAGCATTTCCTTGGCCAAGAAATAGAAGTCGACAAGCCTGTTTTTGATGCATCGACTGCAATTTTGATGGATTTTCGTGTTGACCAAGGACAAGGCATGCATTTTGTCTATCTCTTACCGTACTCACCAACCCAAGCTCTTGTCGAATCAACGTTGTTCAGCCCTCAGGTTCTCGAGCGGGAGTTCTACACCAATACAATTGAAAACTACCTAATCGATCATTACGGTGCAAGCATCAAGGAAGTCATCCATGAAGAGAAGGGAGTTATCCCCATGGGAGCGCTCTCCCCACACGACTCCAAGATACCTGGTCTAGGCGCAAATGCGGGAGCGATACGACCTGCAAGCGGATACACATTTGTCTTTATTCACCAACAAATCCAACGAGCAATAGAGGCAACAAAAAAAGGAAAACCACTGAAATTCAAGCGCCCTCACAAAGCCATCGATGTTTGGATGGATGCAGTACTTCTCACAGTTCTGCGAAATTGGCCTTCACAAGGACCGAAACTCTTTGCCAGAATGGCTGCATCCCTCAGTGGTGATGAATTCATTCGTTTCATGAGTGGACAAGCAAATTGGCGTCTTCGACTCAAGGTCATCATGGCAATGCCAAAACTTCCCTTCATCAAAGGACTCTCCAAACATATGTTCCAACGACCGCAAAAGGTGGTTCCATGAGCCTCTTGGTGGAATTTGCAAACCTCGATCTTCTCAATCTCATCGCTCTCCTTGCTGTTGCATTCATAGGAATGCCACACGGTGCAATGGATGGAGCACTTGCCATTCATCTGGGTTGGATGAATCGACCAGCAAAGGCCATCACGTTCTTGTTGGCATATGTCGGTCTAGCAGGGATAGTGATCGGATTGTGGATTCTCACCCCAACTATCGGATTTCTTCTATTCCTTGCAATCAGTTTGTTTCACTTTGGTCGAGGAGATATTGTCCCTCGACAGAAAAATCATCACGTTACTGAGGTGTTGATGCGAGGCGGACTCGTATTGAGTGGTATCAGTTTGTTTCATCGTACAGAAGTGGATGCGATTTTCGAGGCCTTGATTGGCTCTGACACATTCCTAATTTGGTTGTTCTTGCAAAGTTTGGGCGTTGTAACCGTTGCTTTGATTCCGTTTGTACTCGGATCAAAATCAACCATAGAACGACGATACATAGCTTTGGAGATTGCAGTACTGTTGCTCATTTTTGCGATTTCACCTCCGCTTCTCGGCTTTGCAATTTATTTCTGTTGTATTCACTCAGTTCGTCATTTCAAGCACATGGGAGAGCGACTCCAATCAACGCTTGCGAGCATACAGATTACTCGGACAACAGTGTTCTTCTCCCTACTCACTTGGGCTGCTGGATTGGTTGCGTTGACGTACCAGTCGTCTTCGGTCGGGCTTGAACCAGCACTCCTGCAAGTCATATTCATTGGTCTTGCAGCTCTAACAGTACCTCACATGTTGCTTGTTGACGGAATGACGAGGGACACACAACAAAGCCCAAACTGAGTTCTTGGTTTCAATCAAGGTACTATAAAATAACTTGATGAGCCGAACCCATGAGGAGAGTCATCGTTGCTGTTCTTCTCATTGTGTTGATCACACCTAGCGTTCAAGCAGAAACCTATCGCATTACTGGTAAAGCAACCTTTGCCGACAGTACACCTGTGACACTCGACTATGTGTATGTGCAATGCATACCTGGGGATTTCGCATGTTATCAGTATCGTGGAGCGCAATCAATCACCGATGCTTACGGTTACTATTCGATTGTTATCGACGTTACTGAAGATGAAGACAAAATGGATATTTTGTTGAATTTACGCGGAGAGAATTTCACGCACACAATTGACATTCAGGCTTATCGGGATTCGTCCAACAACCAAATGGTGCAAGATATTCGTTTGGAGCAAAACCCTCCACCTTCCGGCGTTTTCTTGGGCTTTGGGTGCTTCATTGTGTTGTTTACTCTGGTATTTGTTTCCGTATTGTTACGAACAGGACGACGACTTTCGACAAGGGAAGGAAGAATGCAATTTATGGGTATGAAACAGGCGAGATTGCTGGAGTGTCCAACATGTAAGCAAATGGTTGCTCAACATGAATTTGTTATGCATCTCATTGTCGATCACGACATGGAAGCCTTCGAAGCCGGAGAGTTAGCAGGGAAAGTCATGAGACGAACATGGTCAGAAGAGGAGTAAATCCCTGTTTCATGTTTCAATTCCTCCAAACCATCAAAACCCCTGTTCCCAAGGGATTCCTATGGAGGCTGACCAAGAAGTCGTATCTGCTTGGGAAGCATTGCGCCAACATTGGTTGATTCCAACAACTGGAAACAAGCCTTCACGCTACCTCTTTTACAACTTCTTACGCATGACAGTTGGACCTACATTTCGGTTCTTGTTGCGGGTGAGGATCAGAGGAGAACATCACATCCCGCGTAAAGGCCCTGTGATTCTTGCAGCAAACCATCTTTCACATGTTGACCCAATCATGGTGATTCTTTCATCGAGAAGAACAACGCATTACTTGGCTAAGGACGGACACTTCGCAAAATGGTGGACTCGATTCGTGATGAAGTCCACTGGACAGATCGAAACCCAACGTGAGAGCGGAGGCCTTGATGCATTGTCAAGTGCTGCAGACGTACTTGATCAAGGGCGAGCATTGGGAATATTCCCTGAAGGGACTCGATCAAAACGAACAGAAGCACCCTTCTTGCTGCCTGGAAAAACGGGAGTCGCTCGATTGGCCGCATCGTATCCAAACAGTGTTGTTATCCCCATTGCTTTGATTGGAACAAGAGGGATGATGGAACCTCAGAAGCATAAACTTCCGAGGCTTCACAGGCCAGTAACGTTCCAGTCGGGAGAAGGTGTCACGTGGTATCAATGGCTTGTCAATGTGAATGGTGGAGATCAGTCTGCACAATCCTTGAAGCAACTTGCTGACAAGGAAGAGCATGAGATTCGAAGTGAACTTGCAAACCTTTACCGTCGATTTACAGACCAACTTATGGGAAGCATTCAGGCGCTTGGTGCTCCTTGACCGTTGGTAAGCCTCAAGGGCTTCCACTACTGACAACCGGTTGGTGAGCCAATGCAGGAATATCTCAACCTGATGAAACACATCCTCAACCATGGAGTCGAAAAGGGTGACAGAACTGGGACTGGAACCCTTTCAGTCTTTGGTTACCAAATGCGTTTCGAACTCTCTGAAGGCTTCCCAATGGTTACAACAAAGAAGCTTCATCTCCGTTCAATCGTTCACGAATTGCTCTGGTTCCTCAAAGGAGATACGAACGTCAAGTATCTCCAAGAGAATGGTGTTCGCATCTGGAACGAATGGGCTGATGAGAACGGTGACCTCGGTCCCGTTTATGGCAAACAATGGAGGAAATGGGAGGCAAAAGACGGACGCATCATTGACCAAGTCGAGCAAGCCATTGAACAGATCAAAAACAATCCAAACAGCCGACGCATCATTGTTTCCGCATGGAACGTCGGTGAGCTTGATGAAATGGCATTAATGCCATGTCATGCCTTTTTCCAGTTCCATGTCGCAGATGGCAAATTAAATTGCCAACTCTATCAGCGAAGTGCGGATGTGTTCCTTGGTGTACCATTCAACATCGCATCATACGCATTGCTCACCCACATGATGGCTCAGGTCTGTGGTTTGGAAGCAGGTACTTTCGTTCACACACTTGGGGACGCTCATCTGTACATGAATCACCTTGACCAGGCAAAGGAGCAAATCAGTCGTGAACCACTTCAACTGCCAGTGTTGAAGCTTGATCAATCCATTTCCAATATCGATGACTTCACCTTTGAGAGCATCGAAGTCGTTGGTTACGAACACCATCCACACATTTCTGCACCTATCTCGGTTTGATTATCATGGAACTGAAAATGATCCTTGCCATGGATTTGGATGGTTGCATTGGAAAGGAGAACGGCCTTCCTTGGAGACTTCGTTCAGACATGCTTCGATTCAAGCGACTCACCTTAGGCCAAGGAAACAGTGCAGTATTGATGGGACGAACAACGTGGGAGACGATTCCTGAGATCTATCGGCCTCTCATTGAACGAATCAACATCGTTGTTACTCGAAACAAGCAATATCATCTTGATGATGTTGAAGTCGTTTATTCTATAGAGGATGGAATTGAATTGGCTAAGAACAATGATTGTGAAGAATGCTGGATCATTGGTGGAGCGAATGTATACGAACAATGCAGGGATATGGTGGATGAAATTCATCTCACATCTGTTGAAACATCCAACTCTGGTGATGTCAAAGTTGGATTGTTCGGTGATGAGTGGAATCGAGAGATTATTGAATCAACACCACAGAGCAGCGAAAACGAACACCCAACAACGTATATGATTCTTCGAAAATCATGAATCCGTGTATTCAGTAACTCGGATACCAAGTCGTCCTTTTCGAGCAGGGCGTTGCATAATTCTGTCGACCTTTGCCTCGAAGGAAGCTTTGAGGTCGATGTTCATTGCCAAGGAATGTCCCATCAGAAGAATCAGAACATCAGCCATTTCTTCGGCAACTTCCTCAATTGGTTTGTTCTTCGTAATGGCCGCGGCGAGTTCACCCAATTCTTCAACCGTGAGTGCAATTCGATACCCCATGTCATGGCCATTGTTTCCAGCAAAGTCGTGTTTGTGATGGAATGCTGCAACCCGCTTCATCATTCCAGTCCATACGTCTTCATCTTCAGACTCAAGCCAGGATTCAACTGAGAAGGGTTCCATAACATGGGCTTGCCTTGAACGTTCTAAATCATTGTGTCAGCAGTGAAGTAATGCAAGACCATACAGGACCGAGCCTTCTGTTGGCTTCTGCTGAAACTGCTTCGTGGCTCAAATCCGCACTTGCATCACCTGGTTCTTTCCCAGCAGCCCAGTTTGATCCAATCAGTAGCGCAGCATATGGCAACTCGATTTCACGACATAGTTTTGCTTCTCGTGGCATGGTCATGCCAACGACATGGCCGCCTAGTTTCTCAATGGCTCGCACTTCTGCTGCGGTTTCAAATTGAGGGCCTTGAGCCAACCAGTAGGTGAACAGCAACTGTTCATTCGAGAGACTTTGTCTGTTCCGAAGTACGGCTTCGAGTCTCGTATTGATGTCTTGATCGAACGGCACAGTGACCGACGTGAACGCTGCTTCATCATCATGGAAGGTTGTTGTTTGTCCTGTAAAATCGATGTATTGATTTGCTAAACCGACTCGGCCAGGAGGAAAATCTTCGACAATGCAGCCAACGGAACAAACGGAAAGAACTGCATCCATATTTGCATGCTTGAGTGCCCAAATGTTGGCATGGTGGTTAATGTTGTGTGGTGGTTTGTTGGGTTTACCGCTGTTGTGATGGCGTTGCAAGAAGACCAATGTCTTCTCATCAGAACCAGATCGAAGTTGGAACGATTTCAGTGGAACAATTCCATGCGGTGTTTCAACATCGAACGATTCAGTCGCAACAACTTCCAAACCTGCATCGGCAAATGGCTCACCTGTTGCCATGTTGAGAAGGCCCGTGCCACCAATGATGGCGAGTCGCTGCATGGACTCCCCTCTCAGTCAAGGGTTGTCAAATGTTCGCTGATTATTCTTGCAATCGCTCGATTAGTTCAGCCTTCTTTCCGGAGACAGGTTTTCCTGCTGCCTTAAGAAGTTCTTTGAGTTCTGCAACAGTCATGGAGCTGTAATCAACTTCTTCAGAGGATGCTTCTTCTTCAGGGGCTTCTTCAACAGCAGGTGCTGCTTCTTCAACAACTTCCTCTTGTACAGGAGTTTCTTCAACTTCAGCGACTTCTTCAACAGCCTCATCAGCTTCATCAGCTTCCTCTTCTGAATCATCATCGCCTTCTGCTTCTTCTTCAGCCATGGCTTCAGCAAGTGCTGCAGCCTTCTTGGCCTTGATTTCGGCTTCCTTGCGAGCTTCATCTGCATGAATTTCGTCGAGTGTTGGACCGTGGTCCATCTCAACACCTTCTTGGAGAAGTTGACTCTTGCGAATGACAACAGATCGGCATGGGTAGATACTCTTGATTTGGTTCTGAATTTCTGTTTCTAGTGAACCATCAAGCATAGCAACTTGTAGTCCGTCATAGGTTGTCTTGGCGACAAATCCACGAAGAACGTCTCGTGTCTTTGCACGAATGGATTGCTTTACAGAGGTTTGAACACGCTTTTGGGTGATAATCAGCGGCTTGATACGAACCAAGTAACCGTCTTCGGTAACAACGTCCAAGACATCGTCGATCTTTCCACGGTATCGACGAATTTGTCTGCGAATGTGGTTGGTTTGATGATGATGTCCAACAAAAGTAGTGAGTGCATCTTGGCCAACAGTTCCGGAAACTCGGAAGCGGAGCATAACGTGCATCTTGGTGAAATCACCATTGAATTCTTGCTGGGTCATTTCATAGATACGTCCCATGATGTGTTCGTCTGACTCACCGATGGTTTCACCAATGTTTTGGTAATTCCATGGGTGTCGAGGCGCTCGAATCGTGTACCAACGCTTGGTCTTCCACTTGTCTCTCTGCTTACGGGCTGCTGCTCGCGCTTTTGCGCTCATCTTCTTTGCCATGTCAACTCATCTCGGAGGGTATCTTGAGGGGGCTACCCCTCTAGCATTCCACCGACATACATCACCTATTTGAAGCAAATTGATGGAAAAGAAGAGCGGTAAACCTCATGACCCCCACGTGACAACGCCATCACATGGGCATTCTTCACGTTCATGCAGCCGCTACTGCACATGAATTGCAAGACATCCATTTGATCACCGAAGCCCTTGAGTGGTTCACTGAAAGCGAATGGGATGTCGATATGACGACATCGTATCACGGGCCAAAAGTCGCTATGCTTACAACGCACATCAAGAAGAACAAGAAAATTGAAGCCTTTCTGGAAAAACTACAGCCGCATCATCCAACGATACTAGCAGAACTGGATAAACGAATGGATGAAAACAATGTGATTCACCTGCGTTTTAGCCTTGAATCTATGATTGGTCAACAGGTTGAATTGATTCAGCCAGACATCAAAGGATCCATCATCAAAGTCCGTATCAAGGTAGCAGTCTATCCTGGACAAGAAGTCGAATCGATAGCAACCGATATTTTCGGCTAGCCTAAACTGAGAACGGTAGAAAAAAAGGTTTCAAGTAGTTGATGCCAATAGCAAATCTATGACACACGTCGTTACATCCGCATGCATGAATCATAAGTACCAAGATTGCGTCGCAGTTTGTCCTGTCGAAGCATTTCGCGAAATGGACACCTACCTCATCATCGATCCAGACGAATGCATCGACTGTGGTGCATGTGTTCCAGAATGCCCAGTTGAAGCCATCTTCGCTGACACCGATGTTCCTGATGAAGAAGAAGAATGGATCGACAGGAACGAAAATGAGGCTGCTGATGCACCCATAGCAGAAGGCGACTCACCAGTTCTTGGCTCTTGATTCAACCACGGGCTATAACCAACCTTCTTGAAGGGGTAAACCTCCGAAGGGATTGATACTCATGACGCATACTGACTTTTCTCAACTTCGTCACGGAAGCGACCTCATTAAGCGAGGCTTTGCTCGAATGCAACAAGGTGGCGTCATAATGGATGTTGTCGATGCTGAGCAGGCGGCAGTCGCTGAAGATGCTGGGGCCGTTGCCGTCATGGCACTTGAGCGAGTTCCAGCAGACATTCGCAAGGCAGGTGGCGTTGCTCGAACGAGCCATCCTGAGATGATTCAAGGCATCCTTGATTGCACATCCATCCCAGTCATGGCGAAGGCCCGTATTGGTCATGAAGGTGAGGCCCGAATCCTCGAATCCATGGGTGTCGACATGGTCGATGAATCCGAAGTTCTCACACCTGCCGATCCGTTCTTCCACATCAACAAGAAAGCCTATGAAATTCCATTCGTATGTGGCGCAACTGAACTTGGCGAAGCCGTCCGTCGTATTCACGAGGGTGCTGCCATGATTCGAACCAAGGGAGAAGCTGGCACTGGGAACCTCGTCGCAGCCGTGACACATTCACGATTGATTACGCAAGAAATCAAACAAGTCCAGTCCATGGACGACGAACTCCTCGATGAAACAGCTGACCTCATCATGGAACGCTATCGTGTACTTGCTAACACATCGAAACTTCCGGGCACCTACTTGGGAACACCATTTGGAACCATCGACGGAGATATGCATGCATCCATCCGCTCCGTATTGGATGAAGTTAAGACGCTTGGACGACTCCCCGTAGTCACATTCTCTGCTGGCGGAATTGCAACACCTGCTGATGCATCCCACATGATGCGCATGGGCATGGACGGAATCTTCGTCGGCTCTGGAATCTTCAAGTCCGATGATCCACCAAACATGGCGGATGCTATTGTGCTTGCAACGGCACATTACGATGATGCGTCCAAGGTTGCTGAAGCACAAGCCATGATAGAAGGGGACCCAATGAAGGGCGATGAGCTTGAAACGCTCGAGGTTCGATTGGACCAACGTGGCTGGTAATCACTCCAACGGAGTGTCAACGCTCACATCACCAAGTGTCCACTTAAGAGTCTTGATGACTCCTTCCAGCGCTTTGAAGTTTCGAGCAGCATCCTTCATGCCATCACGGTCTCCCCGCTCTCGACAATCTTCGAAGAAGTCTTTCCACTTCCGCATCTTTTTCTCAGCACGGGCGAGCATGGTTTCTATTTCTTCCCACGTTCGGTCGTACGTCCGTTCTGCTGCCATTGCTTTGTTCAAAGCACTAGAGTATTAGAAGTAAATCCCGTCATTCGTCGACAATCATTCGTTTTTTAGCACGTCATAATCACCGAGGATAACATCATTTGCGACAACATTTGAATCCACCTTCGAATTTGGAGAAAGGATGCAATTCTGTAGTTCCACACCGTCCCCAACACAGGCTCCATTCATGAGCACACAATGGTTGAGAGCAGCATTCTCTCCAACAATTGCGCCTTTGGAAATCACAGAACCTGTAACAGTCGCAGTTTGATGTACATCTGCACTTATGTCGATGAACGATCCATTCTCGCTAATTGCACCTTTCGGCATAGGAAATGGAAGTTCTTCACGTCGTTCAATCAGTGCGTTTTGAGCACGAATCAATTCCTGAGGAGAACCAACATCGAACCATAGACCATTAATGGCTTGTGCATACATTGGCCATCCCATTTCCAACAATCGAGGAAAGAGATTCTTTGAGAAATCATACTTCTCGCCCTCTGGGACAAGTTCCATGACTTCAGGTTCGAGGATGTACAGTCCTGCATTGATGACGTTGCTGAAGGCCTCCTCAGGGGTTGGCTTCTCCTTGAATCGTCGAATGAAACCCTCACGTAGATTACCATCAATTTCACCATCGTGAGAAGTTGACAATCCAACGATTCCAAACGGACTTGGATCATCGACTTCCCATAGCGCCATGGTTGCTTTTGCCCCATTCATTTTATGTGCTTTCAACAATGAAGCGACATCGAAAGATGCAACAGAATCCCCAGATCCGATAATGACTGTATCCGTAATCTCGTCGAGAAGGAGGCGGACACTACCAGCCGTACCCATCGGAGTTAATTCCTGGTTGATTCGAGCTGTTCGACCATCAACGGTCCAGTGTTGGACGTGCTCAGCAAGCATTTCTCCTCGATAGCCGGTCGTTACAATGATGTTTTCAACACCACCCTGTACCATTGAATCCTTGACGAAATCAATTACTGGACGTCCAAGAACTTCAACCATCGGTTTCGGACGTACATTCGTAATTGGACGCAATCGAGAACCTTGGCCTCCAGCCATGATGATGCCGAGCATGTTGATCAGCGTCGACGACGGCCAGCCGACATGTCAATGCGGCCCATCTTCTTCTTCTTTCCACCACGACGTGGAGGGCTGGTTGCCGTTGTCTCTTCTTGGCCCATTCCACCAAAGGTAAGTGAACCCTCACTAAGGAGACTGGAAATCAATTCATCAGCAACTTCTTCTGATTCAGCGCCTGTTTTCAGGCTCTTTGTAACTGCGTTGTTGTGCTCAGTCATCCAGGACTTTCGCTCCTCTCGAGCCATGTTCAATTCATCACGAACCTTGTTGACGTCAGTCATCATTTCGTCGATTTTTGCGTGCGTCTCGTCGGCTTTGGCACGAAGGGCTACGTACTCATTGTGATGGCGATCTCCTTCTGCTTTGAGGAAATCACGGTGGGCAAATGCCTCGTCAACTTCCTTTGATTTCTCGTCTGCTCGGCCAACGGCTTCAAGCATAGCTTGGTGGGCCGCATCTGCTTCAGCCTTGAGAATCTTAATGGCGGAATCAAGGTCGTCCAAATCCACAGCCACAAGTTCAAACGCTTCAACATCAGGAGCGAGTTCCTTAATGCGTCGATGCATGATCTTGATTTTCTCCATGGTCTCCTTTTCTTTTTTAGGACCCATTGCGGATGTGTTGTAGAGGTTTTCCAATTGTGCAACGTCACGCTTCAATTGTGCATGTTCAGCAGTTGCACTCTTTTTCTCACTCTTTTCTCCGCGACGACCCTTGGCTTGACCAATCACAGATTTGATTTGATCTTGAATCGCATTGCGCTTTTCCTTGAACATTCGAACTTCTGAACGGATTGCCTTGACTTCAGCAAGAACGACATCGACCTTCTCTCGATGTTCTTTGTATTGGCCTTGAATCGCATTACGTTGTTCTGCTGCAGAGCGCGCTTCAGAACTGAAATTGTTACGTACTTCTCGCAACTTTCGTACTTTTGCTTCCATAGCATGCAAGCGGTCACGCAAGTCTGCGTCTGGGCGTTCCTCTGCTTGGTCTTTCGAACCCAACATACCACTGCGTAGCGGTTTTGCATTTCAAACCTATGGCTTGTGATGACCGCTTCAAACGTTGAATATCTCGAACAATTCGAGGACGCTTGCAAGGGCAATAACAAGCGTTCCGAGGACTTGTGTCGACCAAGTAACAATTCGGCGCAAGCGACGGCGGAACTCATTGCGAACATTGACGTTGATTTGACGACCAATAAGGAGATCGCCACTGACCTCTTCGAGTCGAACTGAAACTGTTGCCTCACCGAAGCGTTCTGGGAGCAGAGTTTGCCATGCCATTGTTCCATCACGCAGAAGTCCAGTCATCTGACCCAAAACATCCTCGTTCCCTTCCACGGCAACGGGCAGGGCATCACTCGACCACCACATTTCCTTACCTGGTGCAAGTTGATAGCGCATGGCGATTTGATTTGGACGGAAATCTGGTGACTGTACACGAAACACCACGGTACGACTCTTCTTTGAGAGATTGTGCATGAACACGAAAAGGTTTGCACGCTTGGTAACAACGTTCTCCAAGTCCACCTCAAATACGAGGTCTTTCAATGCAGGCGGGCGTCCAAATTCCATATCTTGTTCAATGCGGTCAATGAGTCGGAAGAAAGCAGGACATTGCTGGCGTGCATGTTCAATCAATTCCAACCAGAGTTCCAAACTAAACGACGAGTCATCAAGTAGCATATCAGCTCCTTCTTCTTTGAGCACCTCTTCAAGTTCAAGGCGCAACGTTTTCGAATCGAGACCGTTATAGTGGCGATAGAGTGTCATCAAGACCTTCTCTCGCGCAAAATCATGCTTTATCCCACGTTTCACATGACTTTGGACAGAGCGCATCAAGGCGTCATATTTTGATCGCAGAAGAGGATCGAGATGTGTCCGAATCATATCATCAAATACACCATCGAGTGTTGATGAGTGAACCGGAGCGTCAAAGGCATCCAATAATCCAGATTTGTGAACCATGTTGAAGCGGTTTTGCCTTGTATTCATGTGGAAGCCAACTGCGAGAAGCAACATACCCCAAGAGGCAAGGAACATGTTTTCTCCCAGAGAGGTACCAAGTCCGAGAAGGAGTACACCGCCCAATCCAACACAACTCAACAACACGGTTGTGAATGAAAGCGAGTGCATACGCAACTGCTTGTGAATACGATGAGCCATTCCATCATACCCATGGAGTGCTTCAATACTTTGATGCCTCTTTTCCGATGCTTCAACTTCGTGAACGAAAGAAGAGTAGGATAAAGCAATGCGATATCGATGGATTCCTAGTGCAAGCAACCATCCAATGCAAACTACAGTCCCTAACAGCAACAGTGTCGAGCTAAACGATTGACCGATGGCAGGTTCAATACTTGATTCCCACCAATTTGGATCTGCCCCATCGTACGCCCATGACCCGAGTAAGATGAACAAGGCAAATGCTGGAAGGAGGAGTGTTAATCTCAATCCGAGAGAGATCAATTGGTTGTCAATGGAGAGCAGTATACGCTCTCGTTCGAACAGAGAAGAGGCGTCCCTCTCACTCGATACGTCTACAGCAGTCTCGCTCACACAAAGTCCTCTATACTAGAACACAAAAGCATTCGGGGACATATTGAGGGATATTCTCAATTCTTCTCTGTTTACACAAGTACGATGATGTTCTCTGCAATTGCATCATCGAGCATGAATTCAACCCCATTGGCGGAGTACTTTCCTTGCCCCGATGCCATAATTTCATGTCCGAGTGAGAGAGAAGAGCCAAGTAATGACTTGAGTGAATCGGAGAGGAGCATACCTTGAATGGTTCCAGATTGGTTTGTCGAGAGAGTTGAAAGTTGGACATGTGAATCTCCAAAGGTATCGATACGTTGTTGGAGATGTTCACCTGTTTTTGGTATGTCACGTCCGCTTGGATCCAGTTGAGGATTTCCGAGCAAGACCGTCAAAGCAACTTCCAAATCATCGTCGATAGCATGTTCCAGCCGACAAGCGGTTTCGTGCATGTTGCCATCGAACGGAATTCGAGCCAACAACACCTCAGCAAGACGGTGTCGACGCTTCATCATTTGGCCATGAGCAAGCCCCTGAACGGTTAATTTTGCGCCTTTGTAACGCTCGTAGTCGATGTAGCCTTTACTCGACAGCCGTTGAATCATCTCTGTAGCCGAGGCAGGAGACACGCCCATTCGTTCAGCCAAATCTCCAGTGCGGACACGGGCATTCACATCCTGTTCATAGAACTCATACATTGTTTCAAGATATTCATCTTCAAACTCTTGAAAGTGACCCGCCATGCGATATCCTTGTTCTCGTCGAATTCAAACGTTTCTCTGTATCAAGCCGCTGAAAAGACATTCGAGCATGAAGGACATCGTACCGAGCCTTTGTATGAAGAAGGAACTCGTAACTTTGAAGAGCATTCTGTGCAGGAGATCTCAATCTTTTTTTCGACTTCTTGCTCAACTTCTGGCTCCTCGATTGAATCCAACTCCTCATCAATATCGAACGATTCCTCGGCTTCAACAAGGAACTTTTCTGAACAATCAGGGCAACGTACTGTTCCAGAATAATCACCGGGTATCCGTAATGTTCGCTCACAGGCAGGACATGATTTCTCAACAGGTTCGGATTTCTTCACTTCACTCGGTTTTGATTTCTTTTCCTTACTCGCCTTCTTTGTGGATGATTCCTCTGAAGACCCACCTCGACGAAGATGGAGAACAAGAATGATGCACGATGCAGTTGCAATACCTCCACCGATAGCGACGAACGGAATATCCATCGAGTCCTCCTCAACTACTTTGGGTGAGATGAGAAAACTTTGTTCATCATCGACGATTTTCGAACCATACCTCAACTCGGCTGTGAGAATCATTTCATTCCCGTTCGGAACGTTGAACGTGAAATCCAAATTGCGAGAGGAACTTGGTTGCAACGGATCTGTTGTTGTTTGAGCAAGAAGTAATCCGCTGCTATCCATCAGGTACAAGACTCCAGCAGGACCATCAACTGAACCTGAGTTTTGGAACTTGACGGTTACCGTGACTGCCTCTCCTTCCACCGGTTCTCGGGGCAATGCAATTGGATCGATTTGAACTGAATATTCTGCTTCGATCTGTTCATAGGTTGCTGTAGCAATGAAACTGTTTGAAGATGAAGTCCAACCAATTGGCTCCATTCGAAGCAGAACTGTGTTGCTTTGAACAATTCCGAGGATTGTTTGGCCCGTTAGCGTACCAGTACCAAGTGTTACGATTTGCTCGTTAACGAAGACATCTGTACCTGAAACACGATATCCAAAACGAAGTCTGACATCTCGATCGACACCATCGGTTATGGAAACATTCCAATTGAGAACGACCCCGTCCGCTCCAACGGTTGCAATCAGGTCTGCATCCATTGATTGTGATTCGAGAACGGTGATGTTTGAAGTTCCTTGGAGACCTGATTCAACGATGCCATCAAGTGATAGAATGTTCCAAGTTATTTCATGCGTTCCTTCACGAAGATCCTGAATCTCAACTCGCAATTCACCCGCTGCACCTTCAGCAAGGCTGAGCGAATCACTAACGAATTCTAATCCATCATAAACTACCTTCAAGCTTGCATTTCCGTGACCGTCACCCTGATTTCGAAGTATAAATGAGGCTTCTAGGTCATCACCGACATGGAAAGGTCCACCAAGGAATGTAAATCCACTCGACCCAGCTTCTCCAAATACTGCGGATGGGAGGTCTTGCAAGGAATATTCAACCAATGTTTCAGAAGATTGATTGCGATCTCCTCCAAGTTCACACTGCAAGATTCCAGGCCTAGCATAGAGTGTGAATATGTTTGAAATTTCAACGCCTACATTAACGATTAGAGATTCATTGTAAATCTCTTCATCGAGGAAGGTACAAATCAGATTCCCATTAAACGAACGCTCGCCGTTGAGATTCTCTGAAGTGACATTGACTTCAACCAAATCTCCAGCTACATAGGATTCTGTTACAATCATGATTTCCACGTTCACGTCAGGAAGGGGAGGAGGTCCAATGAGGACCGAATCCGTGAGATGAACAGAAGTGTTGTTGATTGAGAGTTCAACTTCGAGTAATCCTTCAGCTACTTGGTTTGATGAGAGATAATTCAGAACCTGTGTCGTCATTGAATCAAGAGATATGTCCTCAAAGAAAACCGTTTCATTCCATCCAATCTGACTTACATTAAGTACGACTGATGCCAGTTGTGTGTCCAATCCAACGTTTTCGACAGGGATTTCAAGATAGAGATAATCACCTTGACGTACTGTCGAATTTGCTGTTAGGACACCTGTCGCATCTGAGCCTGAATAGGTTAAGGAATTCACGCCAACGAATTGAACGTCCATGGGTCCATCAGCTTGGGCTGGAACCGATGAAACCAGGGCACAAGCGAGAATCATAACCAACAATGTAGCCGAAAATCGGCTGCGGTCACGTTCCATAACCACCCTCAGACTGTGGAGGTTTTTGAGTATGATGTCCAACAAAGTCAGGACAGATGGTTTATTGATGGTTGCAGGGTGGGCAAGTTACATGACGCCTGAAGAACTCTTGGCCATCACGCCTGAGTTTTTGGGCAAAGCCATCCTTCATCGAAGAGAACGGTTTGCTGCTGAGATTCCTGAGCAACTCGACGCACGTAGTGATGAACTCACAGAAGCGGCAGCAATCGCACGTTCTGCAAAAGCAAAACGCGATGATGTCAATAATAAAGTGAAGTCTTTGAAAAAAGAAAGAAATGATGCTCAAGCCAAAGCAAAGAAACTATTCTTGGAAGCAAATACAATCCGAGAAAGCTTTCCAAAGCAAAAGGGCGACACAAATCCTGAACCTGAATGGGCAAAAGAACGCCTACAACAACGCCTTGATGCATTGGATCTTTCACTACAAACCAACTGGGGAACGCATGTTGATGAACGGACGACGTTGAATGAGATGAAGAGTCTCATTCGACAACACGAAGAATGGGTTGACTCAAGAAAAGAAAAATTCGCTGAAATCAACAGGATGAAAGAACTACGTGATGATGCGAAACGTCTCCTTGAAACTGCGGATAAAGCCCACCAAGCGATGGTTCAATTGCATGATGAAAACCAAATATTCCACGATTCCTACATTGAGAATGAGCAAAAAAGAAAGAAAGCGGATGCAAGAACAACTCGATTGGCCCAAGCCTTGGATGAAAGTCAACGGGGCATCGATTTCTGGGTTGGTTGCTTAGAAAATGGATTCCATGAATTGATGGCTGACGCTGAGCGAGTTCGAGAAGGTGGAAAATCAACACGTGCGATGGCTCGAGAGCGCCGTCAGCAATTAGAAGAGGCGGGTGAGGAGGAATGAGCGTCTGTACAACGACAGGCCTCACTCAAGATCAACAGCAACGTTGGTCCTATCTATACAAACACCTTGTTGAAGAGATCGAAATTCCTGATTTGACCTCAATAGAACCTCAACAGTTGAAAGCACTTGATGGTGAAATCAGTAAGATTCTCAAGAAGATTGGAGATGCAAAAGCAAAAAGTAGAGAGTCACTTACTAAGCACTTGAAAGGGGTTTTATTCCGGAGATTTGGTAAAAATGCAATCGTTGAAGCATTCGGCTCAAGCGTTACGGACCTCTCCATTGGAACAGGTGATCTTGACCTTTGCCTTTCCTTCAAAAATAAAACACCTCAAAAAGTTTTGAGAAAACTTTCAGGACTCCTCCACGAAGAAGGGATGGAGGACATCCAACTTATTCCAAAAGCACGAATTCCGATTGTGAAATTCAAGGACCCACGCTCTGGTCTCGATGTCGATATCTCCTTGGATAATCGTTTAGCAATTTACAATTCTATGATGTTGAAATCCTATGCTCAGGAGGAACGCTTGCGCCAATTGGTTCAGATGATCAAGTATTGGGCGAGCCGTCGTGGCATCAACAACGCATTCGAAGGAACCCTCTCCTCCTATGCATGGACATTACTTTCCATTCAACACGCCCAAATGGTTGAACCTCCTTTGGTTCCAAATCGACAAGATGGAGCAGAAGAGCGACTTCTTTCATTCCAGGGAACCACCTACGATGTAGGATACAATGATGACCATTTTTCTACGGAGAATACACAATCATTGGCGTCCCTAGTGGTCAGTTTCATTGATCGATTCGCAACTCGATGGGATTGGGATTCTATGGTTGTCTCGGTCCGATCTGGTCAGCCATTAACAACCAAGAAAAAGAAATGGAAACATGTTGGTCCATTACCTCTAGAGGTCGTCATCGGTGCCGATGATGGTTGGATGGAACATGTGATGCCAATCGAAGATCCATTCAATCATGAACATGACTTGTCAAGAGTCGTTCGTGCCGAGGGGGCAATGTCAATTCAAAATGAGTTCATGCGAGCAGTGCAACTCCTTTCGGAAGGAAAGAGTTGGAAAGAAATCTGTGAACCTATCTTTGAAGTCGAGGAAGAACCGGATGATTTGTTTCACGATTTACGAACCACTTCCAAAGATGAAATTTTGACACGCCTTGAAACCATGCGGGTTGAACTCGCAAACGTGGAGGGGCAAATTCGGGAGCTTGTCGAAGAACGACAAAGTTCGAAGGAACTTTTGGATCTTCTCCGAGGTGGCTTGAGAGAAACACGAAATGTGAAGTCAGACCGCCAACAGATACTCTCCGAACTTCGACCGTTGAGCATGAAGGTACAGGAACTTCGTGAGGTACGCGATGGAATTAATCAACGGATTGCTATTCCAACAAAGCGCATTCATCAGGAAATGGTTCGTATGTTCCAGAAACTTACGGCTGAAGTTGATGTGTTTAACGCACCGAATCTAGGCGTTGAAAAGGGTGATTTCTCGTACTTCTTTGAACTTCAAGCGATGTATGAAGCATCGCTTCAATCAAATGAAGCCCATCAAGAATTCATTCGTTTGAGGCGTGAACAGAACGAAGAATATCGTGCACTAAAGAAGACAAAAAAGCGAGAAGAAGATGTTCTTGTCAAACTTGTAGCAACAAATCCTGCCCTTGAAGGTGTTCATCTCAATCCAAAATCTGTTAAAGAGTTCCAAAAGAATGCAAAGTTACTCCAACGTTCGATCAATGAACAATACTCGGCTAAACATGAATTGCGTCGAGAAATCGGTCGCCTTGAAGCATGGCAACGAATCTCTTCAAAGAAACAACGCAACAACAAACCACGAGATTCGAATCGACCGCCTCGTGGACGACGTCAACGTGCTCCGGAAGTCAACATCAATGAAGTTCGTCAGAAGGCGTCCAGTGGCGGTGCAATTTCATTGAACGAACTTGATGCATTGCTCTCCAAGGGAGGTATTGCTAGCATTGGAAACAGTGACCAAAAGAAACCTCAGCAAAAACAACGACAGCAAAAGAAGCGTTCTTCGCGTCGAATTGATGTCCGCCAAGGACGATCACGTGGACGAAAAGAAACGAGGAAGTGAATCAATGGAAGAGGGATGGCGTAAAGCCCTTCCACCTTCTCAACTTTCGATTGAATGGATTCAAGCCATTCAACGGCTTTTCCTCGAAGGAACTGGAGAGGAATATTTCTTTGGAAGTGTGCAAGCGTTACCGGTTCCTGATTGGGATGGAAACTTCATGCTTTTTGACTCGAATGAGTCGAATCATGAAACAATGCGCGGCGTCCTGTGGACAAGCCCATTCAAAGCCGATATCGTACGAATTGTTTCTTTTGTTCTCGACCAAGGTGCTCGTGGTAAAGGGTGGGGGTCCCAAGTATGGAACATGATGGTCGATCATCTTACACCTTTAGGTTATCATCAAGTTCAGTTGGAAGTACGAGCCTCAAATACGAGAGCGATATCATTCTATAGAGAACGGGGGCTTGAGATTATCCAGGAATTGCATGGCTATTATCGGCAAGGATTAGGGTACATGATGCGAGGGAAACTTCGATATCATCAACCAAACAATGATACACCCAAGCAATGAGTTGAAAGCGTGCAGAACACCTTGGACGCTCTTCGCTTAATTCCACATGTTCGTTCGGTCACCATACTTTCAGAAGGTGCGCAGCAGAATGGGATTGAATACAACGAAATCCAACAACTCTTGGCCAACAAGAAGAAAATAAGTCTCATCGGGAAGAAGGGATGTGCAATTTTCTTTTCCAACAAATCTTCGATTTTGGTAATCCAATCAGAGCCACATGTCAACTTAGGGGCAATCGATCTGGTTCTCAATTCAATCGAATAGAGGACCGAGGACAACCAGACCATTAGGTCCGACATCAACGGCTTGTTTTTCCATGGCATGACGAACGTGACGCATCTTTTCGATTTGCATTGTTCGGACAAGTTTTCCGTTTCGATGATCCATACCCAAATTGATGACTGCATCTGCTAAGAAACCCTCATTGCCCTGCAATTCAGCATGGCTTCCAAGATTTCGCTCTGTGATAAGAAACACGTTGAGATTCATCGAACGTAGGAAATCAAAGAATGAGAACATCTTCTTTCGCATAGCTTCGTCCACAGTAGTCAAAGAGTAAATCGCTCCCAAGGAATCCAGAACAAAGGTTGTGAAACGATCACCATGTGTTTCCTTGAAATGTTCAATCATTTTTCGTGTGAACTTGAGGTAATCCATGTCTTCGTTCTCACGTCGCAACTCTGTAAAATCAGTGACCTGAAGATTCATCGGCAATTGAAGACCAAGACTGGAAGCGCCACGTAGCAGAGAATCCACTGTCTCTTCGACCGTGCAATAAAGGCCAAACTCACCAGTCCGATTCAGATGATTGGTTAACAAGGTCAAACAAAACGACGACTTCATCGACCCAGGCGGCCCAGTCACCAAACTGATGTAGGGTGCATGAAAGTTTGATTGTACTACGCGTTCCATTCCCTGCATTCCGCCAAGAAGCATCTTCTCACCGTAGTGAAACAATTTCCCGATGACTTTGAACATTACTTTTGCTTGATTTGCCACATCAACAATCTATCGAACAGAGTGAAGGGGTTATATGGGCGTGGTAGGTCGGTTGGCTGTGGCATATCCAAACGTGCCACAGAATGAGAGTGAACACCATGGATGATTTCAAACAACTCTTTGAAGAACGACGCTCAATCCTCGATGGAAAAGCAACGCAGTACCGTGAAGAACGAGATTCTTGGAACGAGAAAACCAAGGAATTGGTATCTCAACGAAACGAATTCAATGCTGAAGTCCGTGAATTGATTCAACTCTCGGACCAGCAAAAGCAGGTTCGTGAGCAAATGAACCAAGTTGTTCGCGAGAAGAAAGGCGTACGTAATGAAGCGAGCAAAAAGGTTTCAGAAATTCGAGACAAGATGCGAGCAGATCAGCCTGCTGAACAGCCTGCTGAACGTGGTCAACGAGGTCGTCGGGAACGCCCAGTTACACTTCAATCACTACAACGTGAGTTCAGCCGACTTGAGCGTGAATTCGAGCGTGGAGAACACACCGGTAAGAATGAAGGCAAGGTCATGAAGCGTTTGAAGGAACTCAATGCAAAGATTCGTCAAATGAAGAAGGACCAAGAAGCAACAGGTGGAGAATCCAGTGAAAACGAAGATCTCAATGCAGCCCGTAAAGAGCATGATGATGCACATCACGCTGTACAGGAAGCTGCAGCCGCCGCACAAGAAGCTCACGACCTGATGATTCAGTGGGACAAGGAAGTGAACAAGCAACGAGAGCGTGCCAATTCAAAGCACAGAGAGTTGCGAAACACCAAGCAAGAGGCCGATAAGGCCCACCGTTTCTACATCGTATCTCTGCGATGTTTGCACTCCATCCAAGACATGATGCGTGCACGACGCAGTGCAGAAGCAGGAGAAGGCGAGCGCCCAACCGCTCGAGTTGAAGTCCAAGATTTGATGAGCAAATTGATGTCAGGTGACACGCTCACAACTGAGGAATTGATGGAATTGCAACGCTTTGATTGATAGAGCGGAAACGATGGTATCAAAGACCGAGATTGACAAGAGGTGGCTGAGAACCATGCTTCAACGTGATGATATCGCGCAGATAATTGAAGAATACGACCGGATGAAACTCCGAATCGGAATGACAGCATCGCACTCTGCACTGGATATTTGCGACGGCGGTATCGAGGAAGGATTCCCTACTGTTGCTTACTGTCAAGAAGGACGGCACAAGACCTATGCAAATTACTTCAAGACAAAGCGCTCAAGTTCAGGTCGTGTTCTTCGAGGCATGGTTGACAAAGCAATTGTCATGCCATCGTTCAATGATGTCATGGATGATTCAATGCAGATTGAGATGAGAAAACGAAATGTGGTCTACATCCCAAATCGTTCCTTTACATCATATTCATCCATTGAGGATGTTGAGAACAAGTTCAAGGTTCCACTCTTTGGATCCCGGAATATGCTTCGCATGGAAGAACGTACTGAAGACCAAGACTACTACTGGATTCTTGATAAAGCCGGTCTCCCTTACCCTGAAGCAATTGAGAATCCTGAAGACATTGATTGCCTCGTCATCGTTAAACTTCATCACGCACAAAAGAAACTTGAACGTGGTTTCTTCACATGTGCATCGTACGCAGAATACAAGGAAAAATCCGAAGTCCTTCTCAAGGATGGAATCATCGATCAAGCATCCCTTGATGGAGCACGCATTGAGCGATACGTCATTGGACCTGTCTTCAACCTGAACTTCTTTTACAGTCCACTCGCAGATGAGGGAGAAAAGTTGGAACTGCTAGGTGTTGATTGGAGGTTTGAATCTTCATTGGATGGACATGTTCGACTTCCAGCTCCACAACAAATGACAATGCCCGCGCATCAGAAGATTCCGGAAATGACCGTCGTAGGGCACAACACGGCAACCATCAGAGAATCCCTACTTGAGAAAGCGTTCGAACTTGGAGAGAAATTCATAAACGCTAGCAAGGAACATTACGATCCAGGAATCATTGGACCATTTTGTCTTCAAACCTGTATCGATAAGGACATGAATTATTGGATATACGATGTCGCTCCTCGTCTCGGTGGAGGAACCAACGTTCACGTCAACGTTGGCCATCCATATGGGAACGCACTCTGGAGAAAGCCAATGAGTAGTGGTCGACGCATTGCTATGGAACTTCGAATGGCTGCTGAACAAGATCGCTTACTCGAAGTTCTAACCTGATTAAATGACAGGATGCTTTAGTAAAAGGTAGGCTATGACAAATCCACTGATTGGGTCAAAACGAATCATTGGGCTTGTGCTTAGACCCTATAATCATCAGGTGATGATCTCCGTGAGGCCGTGACCGCAGCAAGCAAAACATGATGACGGGGCACTGCCGTCTCGTCTTCAGAGGTTGAAAATCGCAGGTCCTTCTTTGCTGACCGGTGGGGCCGTGAAATAAGCGGCAAAGCCACCCATAATCTTCCCGACTTCAGCCGCTGCGGCGTCG